>RCUJ01001849.1_pt1 | contig 10879 bp, 9 predicted proteins | sample 2166321 | NCBI WGS metagenome assembly RCUJ01 (sample SAMN09932808, study PRJNA488358) | compost metagenome | feature: garden; material: soil; isolation source: compost soil in an enriched community after 118 h of incubation | place: Germany: Experimental Botanical Garden Goettingen | collected... | reverse complement strand
CTGATAGCCCGCGCGGCCCCGGTCCTGGAAGCTGGACAGCATGCCGGGCTTGATGACGGTCATGCTCATGGCTGGCCCTTGCGGATGCGGTCGAATTCCTCGGGGGAAATCGGCACGAATCGAACGGAATCGCCAGGTTGCAGCAGCGAGGCGGGTTCGCGGGCAGGGTCGAACAAGGTCAGTGGGGTGGCGCCGATTATGTTCCAGCCGCCCGGCAGGCGGCTCGGGTAGATCACCGTCTGGCGGTTGGCGACCGCCACGGCGCCCGGGGGCACGGCGGTGCGCGGCGAGGGCCGGCGTGGAATGTTCAGCGGTTCATCATGCACGCCCAGATAGGCATGGCCGGGCGCGAATCCCAGCATGAAGACCATGCTGCGGCGCTGGCTGTGCAGGGCGATGACGGCGTCGGGCGACAGGCCCGCGGCATGCGCCACGTCGGCCAGGTCGGGCCCATGTTCGCCGCCATAGCAAACGGGGATGTCGATGTCGCGTCCGCCCACGGCGTCGGCGGGTATGCCTTCGGCCAGCAAGGCGTTGATGCGGTCGGTCAGGCTGGCGCAGGTGGGGCCGTCGCCCAGGCCATCGGGCCGATAGTGCACCGCGACCGCGGCAAAAGAAGGCACGACGTCGGTGACACCCGCCCAGCGCGCGTCGCGCAGTTTGCGCGCGGCGGCCAGGCAGGTGCGGCCGAGGTCGGCGTCGATGCGGTCGCCGAACGAGACGACGATGCAGCGGTCACCCTGGGGCAGGATGCGCCAGCGGGGACGGGCCGAGGAAGGAGGTTCGGAAGAATCGTTCAACGGCGCGGCACCTGTTGGGCGGATTACTTGGCGAAGAGCGAATCCATGTTCTTGAATGCCTTGAATTCCAGGGCGTTGCCCGACGGATCCAGGAAGAACATCGTGGCTTGTTCGCCCACTTCGCCTTTGAAGCGGATGTACGGTTCGATGACGAATTCCGTGCCGGCGTCGATCAGGCGCTTGGACATGGCTTCCCATTGTTCCATGGAAAGCACGGCGCCGAAATGGCGCACGGGCACGTTGTGCGAGTCAACGGCGCTGGTGGCGTTGTGGCCGCATTCGCTGGGGGCCAGGTGGGCAACGATCTGGTGGCCGTAGAAGTTGAAGTCGATCCATTCGTTCGAGCTACGGCCCTCCGGACAGCCCAGCTTTTCGCCGTAGAAGGCGCGGGCTTCGGCCAGGTCGCGGACCGGAAAGGCCAAATGGAACGGCGGCAGGTTGGTTTGGGCGGTCATGAAAAACTCCGGGTCATTCAAAAGTGTGATGGTGATGCGGATGCTCGCTAGGCGATGGTGACTACAGCACCAGTGCATAGTTTAGGTATTGTTTTTTTGATTGAAAAACGATATTTTTTGTTTCTTAGCATCAAAAAAATTGATCGTGATCAAAGAATTCAAGACATTCATCGCGGTGGCGCGGGATGGCACCTTCACCGGAGCCGGCACGCATCTGGGCCTGACGCAGTCGGCGGTCAGCGCCCAGATCAAGCGCCTGGAGGAATACCTGGGCGTGGCGCTGTTCGATCGCAGCGCGCGCGCCGCCGTGCTGAACGCCCATGGCCGCGAGATGTTGCCGCAGGCGGAAGAACTGGTGGCCATGGCCGAACGCATGGTCACGACGGCCGGCGCCGGGCAGGTCAGCGGGTCTTTGCGTATCGGGGCGATTGCTTCGGTGCAGCAAGACTTGCTGGTTGGCGCGCTGGGCCGGTTCCGCGCGGTCTATCCCGACGTGCGGGTGCGCGTGGTGCCGGGCGTGTCGCTGTCGCTCTTGGGGCAGGTGGACGCGGGTGAGGTGGACATGGCGGTGTTGATCCGCCCACCTTTTGCGTTGCCGCCAGAATTGGGCTGGCAGCGGTTATTGAGCGAGCCGGTGGTCCTGGCCATGCCGGAAGCCATGCCCGTGGCGCCCTGGCGTGAGTTGCTGGCCACGCAGCCGTTCATCCGTTACGACCGCGCGTCGTTCGGCGGGCGCGTGGTGGATATTTTTCTGAAGAAGCATCGCATCAACGTGCACGAGGCCGTGGAGCTTGATGAGATCGAGGCCATTGCCAGCATGGTGCGGCACGGCGTGGGCGTGGCGCTGCTGCCGCAATTGCGCGGGCTGGACATGACGGGGTTGCGCCTGCTGCCGCTAGGCGACCATGCCTTTCAGCGCGAAATCGGCATCATCGGCCGCCTGCCTTTCGATGCAGGCAGCGTGCGCGAAAAGATGGCGGAGTGCTTACTGGCGGCCGCCTCGTAGGATGGGTGAAGCGCGGCAGGACCGTCAGAAAAAAACAGCCGCAAAACGCGCGCAACCCATCAAGCAGCGGTAAACCCAAAACGACAGCAGCCACATAAGCCGCGCCGCATGATGGGTTTCGCGCGAAATCCGGTGGTGTTCTTGCCGCCACTTTCGCGCGCTGCACCCATCCTACAAGCGTTAGGCTGACGAGGTTCAAGCAGCCCGCCGCGCGCGTTGCGCAAGCCGCGGCCGCCTCGTAGGATGGGTGAAGCGCGGCAGGACCGTCAGAAAAAAACAGCCGCAAAACGCGCGCAACCCATCAAGCAGCGGTAAACCCAAAACGACAGCAGCCACATAAGCCGCGCCGCATGATGGGTTTCGCGCGAAATCCGGTGGTGTTCTTGCCGCCACTTTCGCGCGCTGCACCCATCCTACCCATTACAGTCTGTCGCAGCGGACTGTGATGGGGTGGCTGCGCAGGGTGGTCATGACGATGTCGTCGACCTGGCCTTCCACGTCGGTGATGACGTAGCCGATTTGACCCTTGGTTTGCAGCGTTTGGCTGACGATGTTCAGGCCATGTTGCGCCATCAGGTTGTCCAGCGTGCCCAGCGCGCCCGGCGCGTTGCGGTGTACGTGCAGGATGCGGGTGGCGCCGGCTGGTTCCAGGTAGGGTAGCTCGGGGAAATTGACCGCGCCCTTGGTGGTGCCCGCCTGCATGAAACGCACCAGCTTCTCGGCCACTTCGCGGCCGATGTTCTCTTGCGATTCCTGCGTGCTGCCGCCGATGTGCGGGGTCAGGATCACGTTGGGCATGCCGATCAAGGGGCTGGCCAGTGGTTCGTCGGCGCTCTTGGGCTCGGTGGGGAAAACGTCCAGCGCCGCGCCGGCCAGGTGGCCGGACTTCAGCGCCGCGTGCAGCGCGTCGATGTCCACCACCGTGCCGCGCGAGGCGTTGATGAGGATGGCCCCGCGCTGCATGCGCGCGATGGTCTCGGCGTTCATGATGTTCTCGGTCGACTTGCCGCCCGGCACGTGTAGCGTCACCACGTCGGCTTGCTCCAGCAACTCGTTGAGCGTGCCGGCGGGGCGTGCATTGCCTAGCGGCAGCTTGGCTTCGACGTCGTGGTAAATGACGCGCATGCCCAGGCTTTCGGCCAGCGTGCTGATCTGCGAGCCGATGTTGCCGTAGCCCACGATGCCCAGCGTCTTGCCCCGGGTTTCAAACGCGCCCGCGGCGCTTTTGTCCCAATGGCCCAAGTGCACGCGGGCGTTCTTTTCGGGGATCCGGCGCAGCAGCAGGATCGCTTCGGCCAGCACCAGTTCGGCAACCGAGCGGGTGTTGGAGAACGGAGCGTTGAACACCGGGATGCCGCGCTGCATGGCCGAGTCCAGATCGACCTGGTTGGTGCCGATGCAAAAGCAGCCCACTACGCGCAGGTCGGGGCTGGACAGCAAGGCGGCGTCCAGGTGCGTGCGAGAACGGATCCCCGCCACCTGCGCGCCGCGCAGGGCGTCGTGCATCTGCGACGGCGGCAAGGCCGCCGCGTGCGTGACGATATCGGTGTAGCCGGCGGCTTCGAAGACCGCGCGGGCGCTCGGGTGGATGTTCTCGAACAGGACGATTTTTGCCATGACTGCCAGGGGGTGGTGAGAAAGCGTTTTATTTATTGTGGCGCATTTTTGCTGCAGTGCAAGGAGTAGCCATTGAGCCGGTGTGGATGAATTGTTTCAGTCGGCGGTCTGAAACACCTGGGCACCGGCTTGCTTGCCGGTGCGAATGAATCGCCTTAACGGTAGGCCTGAAACACCTGGGCGCCGCCTTCTTTACCGACGAGCACCACGTCGTGGGGCGTCTTCCTTCCGCCGTACTCCGGGCCGTCCATGCCCGGCGAACCCAGCGGCATGCCGGGGGCGGCCAGGCCGGCGGCGTCGGGCTTTTCCCGCAGCAGGCGGTGCACGTCGCTGGCGGGCACGTGGCCTTCGACCGCGTAGCCGTCGACCATCGCCGTGTGGCAAGAGCCGTAGTCGGCCATGCCTGCGTTGCGGCGGATGGGGCCGGTGTCCTGCACATCGTGGGTGGTGACGACGAAACCGTTGTCGCGCATGTGCTTGACCCAGTCTTCGCAACAGCCGCAGGTGGGCGTTTTCCAGACCTCGACCTTGATGGGGCCTTGGGCGGTGGCGAACGCCGGCGCGCAGAGCGCTGCGGCAAGAACCAGGCGAGTCAGTCGGGATACGTTCATGATGCTCCGATCAGGGGGATGGAAAAGGGCAGGCGTTCGTCAGAACCAGAATCGCACGCCGGCCATGACGGCGGTCTGCGACCGGCTGGCGCCGGCGTCCGAGGCGTAGCGTGCCGTCTGGCCGAACTTTCGTTCAAAGGATACGCCGATATAAGGCGCGAATTCGCGCGTGACTTCATAGCGCAGCCGCAAGGAAAGCGAGCCTGTCGACAGGCCCGAGCCTATGCCGCGTTCGGCGTCGGACTTGCCGTAGAGGCTGGCTTCCAGCTCGGGCGTGAAGATCAGCCGTTGCGTCAGCAGCAGGTCGTATTCGGCCTTCAGCGCCAGCGCCGTGCGGCCCGACGCGCCCACATACGCGGTGGTTTCCAGTTCCACGTTGTAAGGCAGCACGCCTTCAATACCGAAGGCGGCCCAGTTGCGCTTGGGGCCGGTGCCGATGTCGCGGCGCGCACCCAGTTGCAGGTCCCAGAAGGGCGATACCGCGTGGCTCCAGAAGGCTTCGACCTTGCCGTCCGACCCGCCGCCGCTTTCGCGTTCGCCTTCGCTCTTCACGACCAAGCGGTCGGTGGCGGTGCCGAACCAGAAGCGGCCATCCCAGTCCAGCGCGTTCTGGCCATCGCGGTTGCGCGATACGCCGAACTTGTCGAACAGCACCTGCCAGGCCGGCGCGTTGTCCATCATGTGCGGGTGGATGCCGTAGCTGTCATAGCCGCGTTCACCCGCGCCGTCGCTGGACGGCAGGCTGCCCACGGGCGGCGGGTTTGAAGCCGGGGCGTCATGGTTCATGCCCGCGTGGTCCACCGCGGCCGAGTCGGGCGAGGGCGTCGCGCCGTGGTCCGTGCTGGAATGGTCCATCGCGGCCGGTTCGGGTGACGGCGTCGCGCCGTGGTCCATGCTGGAATGGTCCATCGCGCCGTGATCCACGGCGGGGGGCTGCGCCTGCGCGCCCGTTGCGGCCAGCGCCACCACCACGGCGCACAGATTCAGCCACCGTCGGCTTGGTTTCATCGAAAGCGTCATTGATTACTCCACCACGACCGCTCTGAACATGCCGGCCTCCATGTGATACAGCAGGTGGCAGTGGTAAGCCCACAGCCCGCGCGCGTCGGCGCTGACCCGGTAGCTGAGCCGCTGCGCGGGGTTGAGCGTGATGGTGTGCTTGCGCACCTGGAATGCGCCATCGGGCGACTCCAGATCGCTCCACAGGCCATGCAGGTGGATGGGGTGCGTCATCATCGTGTCGTTGACCAGCACAAAGCGCACGCGCTCGCCGTAGCGCAGCACGATGGGCTTGGCATCCGAGAACTTCACGCCGTTGAACGACCACATGTAGCGTTCCATGTTGCCCGTCAGATGCAGTTCGATCTCGCGCGATGGCGCGCGGTTGTCGTCGGGTTCGCGCAGCGAATGCAGGTCCGCATAGGTGAGCACGCGGCGGCCGTTGTTGCGCAGGCCCACGCCCGGGTCGTCCAGGCGCGTCGACACCTGGTCCGGCAACATGGAATTGCCCACGCCGCGTTCCGTGGCGTAGGGGTGTTGGACTTGAACCATGCCGCCTTGGCCGGCCCCTGAACCGTGCGCGTCGCCGTGGTCCAGGCCGGGCACGGCGCCGTGGTTCATCGCGCCATGGTTCGCGCCGCCGGCATTGTCCATGGGGGCGTCCTTGCTCGCGCCCATGTCATGCGACATCCCCATATCCATCATGCCCAGCAGTTGCACGCGGTCCAGCGCGGGTACGTCCGCCTGCATGCCGGCGCGCGGCGCCAGCGTGGCGCGGGCGTATCCCGAACGGTCCATGGCTTGCGAGAAGATGGTGTAGGCACGCTCGTCTTTGGGTTCGACGATGACGTCATAGGTTTCCGCCACGCCGATGCGGAATTCCTCTACGTCCACCGGCCGCACGTCCTGCCCGTCGGCGGCCACCACCGTCATCTTCAGGCCGGGAATGCGCACATCGAAGTAGGTCATCGCCGAGCCGTTGATGAAGCGCAGCCGGATGCGTTCGCCCGGCTTGAACAGCCCCGTCCAGTTGCCGGCGGGCGTCGCGCCGTTGGTCAGGAAGGTGTAGGTGGCGCCGGACACGTCCGCCAGGTCCGACGGGTTCATGCGCATCTGTTCCCACATCAGCCGTTCGGACAGCGCGGCGCGCAAGCCGTGTTCACGCGCATCGGCCGACAGGCTCTGGACGCTGGGCTGGATGCCGTTGTAGTAGTCGGGCATCACCTTGAGCTTGTTGAACAGCCGCATCGGGTCTTCGTCCGTCCAGTCGGACAGCAGCACGGTGTGCTCGCGGTCGAAGGCGACGGGGTCGTGGTGGCGCGGGTCGATGACGATGGCGCCGTACAGGCCGGTCTGTTCCTGAAAGCCCGAGTGGCTGTGATACCAGTAGGTGCCGCTTTGGCGCACGGGGAAACGGTAGGTGAACGTCTGGCCGGGGTCGATGCCGTCAAAGCTCAGGCCCGGCACGCCGTCCATGTTCGAGGGCAGAAGAATGCCGTGCCAATGAATGGACGTCTGTTCGCGCAGCCGGTTGGTGACGTGCAGCGTGACGGTGTCGCCTTCGCGCCAGCGCAGTATCGGCGCGGGCAACTGGCCGTTGACCGTGGTGGCGATGCGGGCCGCCCCGGTGTAGTTCACGGGCGTTTCGCCGATCTCCAGATGGAATTCGGTGCCGCGTAGTTCGGCGGTGGGGGCGGGTGCGGGTGTGGAGGTGGGCGCGGCCCAGGCGGCGCGCCAGCCGCCCAGCGCCGCCAATGCGCCGCCCGTGGCCAGGCCTTGCACAAAGCGGCGGCGGGCAGGAGATGAGGTGCCCATGGGCTGCGCGGCGGGGCGCAAACGGGGCAGAGCGTCTTTCACGAAAGTCCTTGAAGGAGTGACCGTGATGACACTTTAGGAAAACCGGGGTGACCCGATTCTGTCGCCTGGATTACGGTTTTGTAATGTTCGCCGGGATCGGGTCCGGACTCCGCAAGGTGATGCCCACCACCGTGCCGTTCGCGTCGGACGCCGCATCGACATCGCCGCCATGCATGCGGGCGATGGCGCGCACGATGGCCAGCCCCAGGCCGTGACCTTCGCTGCGCGGCGCGCGCGATGCGCCTGACCGGAAGAAGCGGTCAAAGATGCGGGGCAGGTCCGCCGCCGGAATCGGCGTGCCTGGGTTGCGCACTTCCACGCGCGCGCCGGAGGCTTGCGCGGAGCAGGTCAGCACGATTTCGCTTCCGGCGGGCGTGGCCTTGATGGCGTTGGCGATCAGGTTGGCCAGCGCTCGGCGCACCAGGCCGGGGTTGGCCGCCACCGTCGCATCGCCCTCGCAGCGCAGGCGCACGCCCTGCGCCTCCAGCATGGCCTCGTAGTAGTCCGCCACCCGCCGCGCTTCGGCGGCCAATGACACGGGCACCAGGTCGGCCGCCTGTTCGCCCCGGTCGGCGCGGGCCAGGAACAGCATGTCGTTGACCAGCGTCTTCAGGTCTTCAAGTTCTTCCAGGTTGGATTCCAGCGCGTCGCGCAATTCGGCGGCATCGCGGGGTGACGACAGCATGACCTGGGCGCCGTTGATCAGCGTGGCCAGCGGCGTGCGCAGTTCATGCGCCACGTCGGCGTTGAACCCTTCCATTTGCTGATAGGCCGCTTGCAGGCGTTCCAGCGTGCGGTTGAACGAGCGCACCAGGTCGTGCAGTTCGCGGTCGGTGTCTTCAAGCGGCAGGCGGTGCGCCAGGTTGTCGGGCTGGATGCGCGCGGCTTGTTCCGACAAGCGCCGCGTGGGGGCCATGCTGCGTCGCACGGCCCAGGCCGCCAGCACCACGGTCGCGCCCACCCACAGCGCGCAGATCAGCACCAGCGCGGTGCCATAGGCGTACAGGAACTGCGAGCTGGTGCGGGTGCTGACCGCCACGGTCAACTGCGCGCCGGGCAGGATGCGGTCGTTCATGGCGACGCGCAGGCCGCGCATGCGGCCGCCATCGGCGGTTTGCAGCACCACCTGCCGGCCGTTGACCATGTCCAGCGTTTCAGGGGGCGGTCCGCCATAGACGGCGTGACCTTGCGCGTCCACGATCCAGATGCCCAACTGGCCTTGCCCCGCGCGCATCTGGTCAAAGGTGGCGGCCAGGTCTTGCAGGCCGCTGGCGCTGTTCTGCATGTCGATCAAGTGGTCGATCAGTTCCAGCTTGCCGCTGACCTCGGTGATTTCCTGGCGTTCGACTTCGCGCTTGAGCGCCCAGAACAAGGTGGCGCCGGCCAGGCTGGAAACCAGCAGCGCAATGGCGCCCAGCAGCAGCGTCAGCCGGGCTTGCATCGAGCGCATGCGGGGGGGCTTGGGGCGGGGTGGTTTCATCGGCGCGGCTACTCGTCAGCCGGCGTTATGGCAGCGGCTGGCTGCGCGACTCCAGCACGTAGCCCATGCCGCGCACGGTATGCAGCAGCTTGGCCTCGTAGGGGTCGTCCAGTTTGCTGCGCAGGCGGCGCACCGCCACGTCGATGACGTTGGTGTCGCTGTCGAAATTCATGTCCCACACCTGTTCGGCCAGCGTGGTGCGCGACAGCACCTGGCCCTGGCGGCGCAGCAGCAGCGCAAGCAGGCTGAATTCCTTGGCGGTCAGGTCCAGCCGGCGCCCGCCTCGCTGGGCGCGACGGCTGGCCAGGTCCAGTTCCAGGTCGGCCAGCCGCAGCAGCGTGGGTTCCTGCGCGCGGCCGCGGCGCAACAGCGCCTGCACGCGCGCCAGCAATTCCGAAAAAGCGAAGGGCTTGACCAGGTAGTCGTCGGCGCCGCCTTCCAGGCCGCGCACACGGTCTTCCACCGCGTCGCGCGCGGTCAGCATCAGGATGGGGGTGTCTTTGCGCGCTCGCACGGCGGCCAGAATGCCGAAGCCGTCCACGCCGGGCAGCATCACGTCCAGCACGATCAGGTCGTACGCGCCTTCCAGCGCCAGATGCAGGCCGTCCACGCCGTCGCGCGCCACGTCCACGACATGGCTCTGTTCCGACAAGCCCTTATTCAGGTAGTCGGCCAGCTTGGGTTCGTCTTCGATGACCAGGATGCGCATGGCCCGGAATTTACCACCCGCGCCCGCAAGGCCTATGCGGCTTCGTCCACGGCGATGCGTTCGGGCGGAAAGCGCAGGGTGAATACGCTGCCCTTGCCGGGTTCGCTGGTGATCAGCAGTTCGGCGTCATGGCGCATGGCGATGTGCTTGGTGATCGCCAGCCCCAGGCCGGTGCCGCCGACCGCGCGCGAGCGTCCCCGGTCCACGCGGTAGAAGCGTTCGGTCAGGCGCGGCAGGTGGCGCGCGGGGATGCCGATGCCGGTGTCCTGCACGCTATAGCGCGCGCCGCCATCGGGCTCGCGTTCCCAGCGCACGGTGATCGTGCCGCCATCGGGCGTATAGCGCACCGCGTTGGTCAGCAGGTTCGACAAGGCGGAGGTCAGCTCCGTCTCGGCGCCCAGCACGTCCAGCGCTTCGTCTATATGCCATTCGATTACATGGCGCCCGCCCGACAGCGCCTCGATCTGCTGGCGCGCCTTTTGCAGCAGCGCGCCCATGTTGATGGCGCGCGGGTCGCTGCCCGGCGACGACTCCAGCGTGGACAAGGTCAGCAGGTCTTCCACGATGGCCTGCATGCGCTGGGCCTGCTCGTGCATCATGTCGATGTACTGCGCGCGCTGTTCTTCAGGCAGCGCGTCGGCGGGCATGTCGCGCAGCGTTTCCAGAAAGCCCGCCAGCACCGTCAGCGGCGTGCGCAGCTCGTGCGAGACGTTGGCCACGAAGTCGCGGCGCGTGGTCTCCAGGCGTTCAATCTGCGTGACGTCGCGAGTGATGAGCAGGCGCTGGTTGCTGGCGTAGGACGTCAGCTGCATCATCATCAGCCGTTCCTGGCCCTGTTGGCCCAGGCGCACCAGGATGGGGTCGGGCCAGGACGGCCGGTGGGCGTATTCCACGAACTCCGGCGCGCGCAGCAGATTCAGCAGATTGTGGCCACGATCGGCCGGCAGGCGCAGGCCCAGATGCTGGCGCGCCATGCGGTTGCACCAGTCAATCTGGAAATCTTCATTCAGCGTAACCGCGCCGTCCGGCAAGGCCTGGGCGGCGGCCAGCATGCCTTGCATGGTGTCGCGGGTTTCAGTCAGTTCACGGGCACGGGCGCGGGTATAGCGGTAGAGGGGGGCAAGGATGTCGTCCCAGGGGCCGACGGAAGCGGGGGGCGAGGTGTCGGGCTGATTGGCCCAACGGGAAACCAGCGTCAGGCGCCAACTGCGCCAGAGCAGCATGGTGGCCTGCGCGGCTGAAAACACAATCCAGCCCGCCGGGTCTCCTATGAGCCATTGCGCCAGTAAGGCAATCACCGCCCACAGGGCGACCAGGAAAAGTGTGCGCAGCCAGATCATCGTGC
>RCUJ01001848.1_pt1 | contig 10879 bp, 8 predicted proteins | sample 2166321 | NCBI WGS metagenome assembly RCUJ01 (sample SAMN09932808, study PRJNA488358) | compost metagenome | feature: garden; material: soil; isolation source: compost soil in an enriched community after 118 h of incubation | place: Germany: Experimental Botanical Garden Goettingen | collected... | reverse complement strand
TGCGCAGCAGGGTCGACTTGCCGCAACCGGACGGGCCGATGAAGGCGGTGACGCGCTGCTTGGGGATGTTCAGTTTGACGTCGAACAGCGCCTGCTTGTCGCCGTAGTACAGGTTCAGGCCCGGCACCTGGATCGCCACGGTTTCCCCGGCCAGGTCGAGGCTTTGCTTGTCCCGGCCCAGGGCCGTGATGTCGATGCCGTGTGTGTGTGCTTGGTGTTGCATGGGATGCTCCCTACGCTAACAGTTCGTTGATCATCCCCCGCCCACGGCAGAGGACAAAAGTCTTTAGTGATCCAGCGCCTTGTACTTCTCACGCAGGCGGTTACGCATGTACACCGCCGTGAGGTTCAGAATCGCGATCACCAGCACCAGCAGCAGTGCCGTGGCGTAGACCAGCGGCCGCGCGGCCTCGACGTTGGGGCTCTGGAAGCCGACGTCATAGATGTGGAAGCCCAGGTGCATGATCTTCTGGTCCAGGTGCAGGTACGGGTAGTTGCCGTCCAGCGGCAGCGAGGGCGCCAGCTTGACCACGCCAACCAGCATCAGCGGTGCCACTTCGCCGGCGGCACGCGCCACGGCGAGGATCAGGCCGGTCATCATGGCCGGACTGGCCATCGGCAGCACCACCCGCCACAGCGTCTCGATCTTGGTCGCGCCGAGCGCCAGCGAGCCTTCGCGCAGCGCCCGCGGAATCCGCGCCAGGCCTTCTTCGGTGGCGACTATCACCACCGGCACGGCGAGCAGCGCCAGGGTCAGCGAGGCCCAGAGCAGGCCCGGCGTGCCGAAGGTCGGCGCCGGCGCGGCCTCGGGGAAGAACAGCCGGTCGATCGAGCCACCCAGCACATAGACGAAGAAGCCCAGGCCGAACACCCCGTAGACGATGGCCGGTACGCCGGCCAGGTTGTTCACCGCGATGCGGATCACCCGGGTCAATGGCCCCTGCTTGGCGTACTCGCGCAGGTAGATGGCCGCCACCACGCCGAACGGGGTGACGATCACCGCCATGATCAGGGTCATCATCACGGTGCCGAAGATCGCCGGGAAGATGCCGCCCTCGGTGTTGGCCTCGCGCGGGTCGTCGCTGACGAATTCCCACAGCTTGGCGCCGTAGAACTGCAGCTTGCCGAGGGTCGACATGGCGTTCGGTTGGTAGGCCCGCACCACCTTGCCCAGACTCAGCTCGACCTCGCGGCCATCGGCGGTGCGCACCGTGGCGCTGTCGCGATTGAAGGCCGCGTAGAGCGCCACCAACTGGGTTTCCAGCACCTTGTACTCGGCGTCCCACTGCGCCCGATCCATGTCCAGACCGGCCTGGGCCTGTGCGTCCAGCTTGCCCTGCAGCTCCAGCTTGCGGGTTTGCAGGCGAATGCGCTCGAGCCCGGCGTTGATCCGGCCGATGTCTTTCTTCTCCAGGCGCACCACCTGCGCATGCAGCTCGTCGACCCGCGCCAGACGCTCTTGCAGGGCAGTCCAGGCCGCATCGCCCTCGGCGACCAGCTGGCCGTTTTCCTTGACGTTGACCAGGTAGCCGTAGAGGTTGCCCCATTCGCGGCGCTCGAATGCCGTGAGGGTGTGCGGGGTGCGCTGGTTGCTCAGCCACTCGCCCACCACCCAGCTGAAGTCGGCGCCGTACAGATCGCGGTTACCCACCTTGAACAGCTCGCGAGTCATGAACTCGCCGCCTTCGGCCGCCACCGGCAGACCGGACGCCGCCAGGCGCGCGCGCGGAATCTCTTCGACCTGGGTGATCTCGCCGGCCATCACCTTCATTTCCTGGCCGGGCACCTGATAGTCGGCCTCAACGATATCGGCCGGCCAGAAGTGGCCGAGGCCACGGGTGGCGATCACGGCGAGCAGACCCAGGGTCATGATCACGGCGATGGACACCGCGCCGGCGTTCATCCAGATCCACGGCGAACCGCTGTTGACCCAGGCTTTTACGGAATTCTTTTTCACGGACATATACCTTCCAGAGCCTTAGAGCGACGCGTACTTGACGCGCAGACGCTGGCGCACCAGTTCCGCGAGCGTGTTCATGACGAAGGTGAAGGACAGCAGCACCAGCGCCGAGAGGAACAGCACCCGGTAATGGGTGCCGCCCACCGCCGACTCGGGCATTTCCACCGCCACGTTGGCGGCCAGGGTGCGCAGGCCCTCGAAGATGTTCATGTCCATGATCGCGGTGTTGCCGGTGGCCATCAGCACGATCATGGTTTCGCCGACCGCGCGGCCCATGCCGATCATGATCGCCGAGAAAATACCCGGGCTGGCGGTGAGGATGACCACCCGCGTCAGGGTCTGCCAGGGCGTTGCGCCGAGGGCCAGGGAACCGAAGGTCAGGCTCTTCGGCACGCTGAACACGGCATCTTCGGCAATCGAGTAGATCGTCGGGATCACCGCGAAGCCCATGGCCAGGCCGACCACCAGGGCGTTGCGCTGGTCGAACGGGATGCCCAGGTCATTGCTCAGCCAGCTGCGCATGTTGCCGTCGAACAGCCAGACTTCCAGGTGGCCGCTCATGCTCAGCGAGACGATGCCGACCAGCAGGATCACCGGGACCAGCAGCGCCGCTTCCCAGCCATCCGGCACCAGCAGGCGGACCGACTCGGGCAGGCGGCTCCAGGCGAAACCGGCCAGGAGGATGCCGATCGGGGTGAAGATCAGCAGGCTGAATATCCCCGGCAGATGGCCCTCGACATAGGGCGCGAGGAACAGGCCGGCGAAGAAACCGAGGATCACCGTCGGCAGCGCCTCCATCAGCTCGATCACCGGCTTGATCTTGCCGCGCATGGCCGGGGCCATGAAATAGGCGGTGTAGATGGCCGCGGCAATCGCCAGCGGCGCCGCCAGCAACATCGCATAGAACGCGGCTTTGAGGGTGCCGAACGCCAGCGGCGCGAGGCTCAGTTTGGGCTCGTTGTCGGTGCTGGCGGAGGTCGACTGCCAGACATAGTCGGCCTCGTCGTAGTTTTCGTACCAGACCTTGCCCCACAGCGAACTCCAGGACACCTCCGGGTGCGGGTTGTCGACCAACAGGCGCTGCAGTTGCCCTTGCGCCTCGACCAGCACACGGTCGGCCCGCGGCGACAAGCCGGCCAGGGCGGCGCCTGCGGCCAGCGGCTCGACCAGCAGGGTGCGGTGCGCGGTGCTGTGGAAGATGCCCAGGTTGCCTTCGGCATCCAGGGCCATGAAACCCTTGCGCCGCTCTTCCGGGAGAATCTGGGTGATGGCGCTGTCGCCCATCTGGAAGCTGCGGATCGACTTCAGGTACTGCTTGCCGTCCTCGTCGCGGACCATGAACCACTGCTGGATGGCGCCCTTGCTGTCGCCGATCATCAGCGAGATGCCGCCGAGCAGCGCGGTCGCATGGGTGACGTCGGTGGCGCCGTCGCTGAGCAGCTTGTAGCGGCCGTTCAGCTCCTTGGTGCGCAGGCTGAACACATCCGCCGTGGCGCGGCCGTTGATCACGTACAGCCACTGGTGGCGCGGGTCGACGATCAGCGCCTTGATCGGCTCGGCGATCTGCGCCAGAGCGAGGCGATCCTCGCTGAGGGTCACCTCGCCGGTCATCAGGTTTTCTTCGCGGCCCAGGCTCAGCACATGCAGATCGCGGCCGGTGGAGGCGGCCAGCAACAGGCTGCCGCCGTTCAGGCTGACGCCGACGTGATCCAGCGCGCGGCCTTGCTCGTCGAGACTGATCGCGGCTTCGCCGAACGGGTAGTCGATCCGCGGCGTAATGGTTTTCACGTCGTTCGGGTAACTGACCGGGTAGGCATGCTCGAACACCAGCACCTGGCCGTTGGACAGCCCCAGGGCCACCCGGTTGCTGCCCGGTTGATCGAGGCCCACGGCAGCCACCTGGGTATTGGCCGGCAGCGGCAGGGTTACCGCGCTCAGCAAGGCCATGCTCTTGGCATCGAAAAACTGCACCTGGCCACGCTCATCGAGGCGCATGGCCACCTGGTTCTGTTCTTCCACCGCCATCAACAAGGGTTTGCCGGCATTCGCCAACCAGGCCGGCTGCACCGGCTCGCGCGTATCGAGCTCAGCCCCCTGGAACATCGGCAAGACGATGTAGGCCAGGTAGAAGAAGATCAGGGTGATGGCGCCCAGCACCGCCAGGCCGCCAATGGAAACACACCAGCGGGCCAGGTGATCCTTGAACGCACGCATGCGCCGCTTGCGCAGCAAGGCCGGGGTGTTGAAGTCCAGCCTCAGGGACTTGGGCGAGGCGGTCACGGTTTCACGAGCCAGGTCATTCATAGTAAGAGCATCTCTGCGCGGCCATGAGCGCGCCGTAATTTCATTCGTGGCACAGGCCGATTAATCTAGCCAGCTTGTGTGACAGAAAAGTTACAGCAGGCTGACAAAGCGACGCCCACCTCTCTATTCGAGAGGCGGGCGTCGCTACCAAGCTGGCGTCCCTGCCAGTAGAGCCGGGTGCTTACAGCCCCAGATCCTTCATGGCTTTCTCGACCACTTTGCTCGGCAGCGGGATGTAGCCATCCTTGACCACCACTTCCTGACCCTGCTTGGACAACACCAGCTTGATGAACTCGGCGTCCAGCGGGCTCAGAGCCTTGTTCGGCGCCTTGTTGACATACACGTAGAAGAAGCGCGCCAGCGGGAACTTGCCAGCCAGGGCGTTTTCTTCGTTGGCTTCGAAGGCTTCGCCGCCTTTCTTCGACAGCGGCACGGCCTTGACGCTGGAGGTCTTGTAGCCAATGCCCGAGTAACCGATGGCGTTCAGGGTGCTGGAGATCGACTGCACCACGGAAGCCGAACCCGGCTGTTCGTTGACGTTAGCCTTGAAATCGCCTTTGCACAGGGCTTCTTCCTTGAAGTAGCCGTAGGTGCCGGATACCGAGTTGCGACCGAACAGTTGCAGCGGCTTGGCTGCCCACTCGCCGGTCATGCCCACGTCGCCCCAGGTCTTGATGTCGCTGGCGCCACCGCACAGGCGGGTGCTGGAGAAGATCGCGTCGACCTGCTCGATCGACAGGCTCTTGATCGGGTTGTCCTTGTGCACGAATACCGCCAGGGCATCGATGGCCACCGGAACGGCAGTCGGCTTGTAGCCATACTTCTGCTCGAAGGCCTGGATCTCGCTGTCCTTCATGGCGCGGCTCATCGGGCCCATGTTGGCGGTGCCTTCGGTCATCGCCGGTGGCGCGGTGGAGGAGCCGGCGGCCTGGATCTGGATGTTGACGTTCGGGTAGTTCTTCTTGAACTCTTCCGCCCACAGGGTCATCAGGTTGGCCAGCGAGTCGGAGCCGACGCTGGACAGGTTGCCCGACACACCGGAGGTCTTTTCATAGGTCGGCAGAGCCGGGTCGATAGCGGCGACCGCAGTGGCGGTGGCGACGCCAGCGGCGACGAAAGTCATGGCCGCCATCAAACGCTTAAGTTTCATGCCTTGCTCCTAGCAGAATTTAGTGTTGGATTGAACGAGCCCAAGTATCTGCAGCCCCTGTGACCAATCTATGAAACCAATGTGACAGTTAGATGAACGCAGCCGACTTTACCGGCCACTGGCTGCCTGCATTGAAGGCATAGCGCCATGGTCGCTCGCCGACCATTCAGTCGGTATACTCGCCAAACCCGCATTCTTGCGGGCCCGCATCAATAACAACAACCGCGCCGCGAGCCGTACTCGAGATGAACAACGACTTCGAACAGGATGACCCGATCCCCCAGGGCGATCTGGCACTGCAGATCACCGCGCTACCACGCGAAACCAATGGTTTCGGCGACATCTACGGTGGCTGGCTGGTCTCGCAAATGGATTTGGCCGGTACCGCCATGGCCAGCAAGGTCGCCGGCGGCCGCGTGGCAACGGTGGCGATCGATCGCATGGCTTTCCTGGTGCCGGTCGCGGTGGGCGCACAACTGTCCTTCTACACCCAGGCCCTCGAGATCGGCCGCAGCTCGATCCAGATGCTGGTCGAGGTGTGGAGCGACGACCCGCTGTCCAGCGAGTGGCGCAAGGTCACCGAGGCGGTGTTCGTCTTCGTCGCCATCGACGGCAGCGGCCGCACCCGCCCGGTACCGGCACGGCGGTAGGATGGGTGGGCCCCACCCATCCTACAAAGCCATCGCCTTATCCGCCCTGCAAAAACCTGAATCCAAGATACGCAAACGCCGGCGCGAGGCCGGCGTTTTCAGTGACCAGAAATCAGCCGCGGATGTTGTAGATGTCCTTCTCGTTGAGCTCGGCGTAGTCGTACAGACGCTGCAGATAGGCCTTCTGCTGCGCCCACACCTTGCTCGCCACCGGATCGACGGCGGCGCTGGCATCGACCACTTCGGCCGCCACTTCCTTCAGTTTGGCCAGCACCTCGTCCGGCAGGCGGCGTACGTCCACGCCCTCGCCCTTGAGTTGCTCCAGGGCTTCCATGTTCTTGGCGTTGTAATCGTCGAGCATGTCGCCGTTCACATCGCGCGCCGCAGCGCGGACGATGGCCTGCAGGTCGGCCGGCAGGGTTTCCCAGGCCTTGATGTTGATGTCCAGCTCGAACAGTACGCTCGGCTCCTGCCAGCCCGGGGTGTAGTAGTACTTGGCCGCCTTGTGCAGGCCCAGGGCCTGGTCGTTGTACGGGCCGATCCACTCGGTGGCGTCGATGGCGCCGGTCTGCATGGCGGTGAAGATCTCGCCGGCCGGCATATTGACCACGGTGCCGCCCATCTTGGTCAGCACTTCGCCGCCCAGGCCCGGGGTACGCATCTTCAGGCCCTGGAAGTCGGCGACGCTGTTGATTTCCTTGTTGAACCAGCCAGCGGTCTGCACACCGGTGCTGCCGCAGGCCATCGGCAGCACGCCGAACGGCTTGTAGACCTCTTCCCACAGCTCGATGCCGCCGCCCCTGTGCAGCCAGGCATTCATTTCCTGGGCATTGGGGCCGAACGGCAGGGCGCAGAAGAACTGCGCGGCAGGCACCTTGCCTTTCCAGTAATAAGGCGCCCCGTGGCCCATCTCGGCGGTACCGCGAGACACCGCATCGAACACTTCCAGTGCCGGCACCAGCTCGCCGGCGGCGTACACCTTGACCTTCAGGCGGCCGTTACTCATTTGCTCGACCAGCTTGGCGAAGCGTTCGGCGCCCACGCCTACGCCCGGGAAATTCTTCGGCCAGGACGTAACCATCTTCCAGTTGAAAGTCTCGCTACTCGCACCTTCTTCGGGCTTGGCGGCGGTGTCAGCCTCTTTGTTGCAACCGGCCAATGCGGTTGCTGCAAGGCCTACACCCGCAGCTGCGAGAATTTGACGACGCTTCATGTAATAACTCCTTGTTGTTGTACTAATGGTCTGAGCACCGGGATCGCCAGTATTCAGCTATATGTTGAGTATCACAGGACTCTACACCTCTCAAGTTTAGCGACTACGTACGTAGTACTGCCGGTTGCGACGCGCTTACCCAGCCGCCTAGAATCGCCGGGTTTCCTGGCCATAACAATAAGGATCTGCCATGTCGAATCATCCCCCTCCCTTGCTCGGCTTAGCGCACCTCATCGACGCCATCAATGCCGGCTTTGGCAAGGCCTGCGCCTGGCTCACCCTGTTCCTGGTCGTCGGCACCGCGACCGTGGTGGTGTTGCGCTATGGCTTCGGCATTGGCGCCACCGCGCTACAGGAAGCCGTGCTCTACGCCCACGCCCTGGTGTTCATGGGTGCCGCGGCCTGGGTGTTGCAGCGTAACGGCCACGTGCGCGTGGATATTTTCTACCAGAAGTTCAGCGGCCGCCGCCAAGCGCTGGTGGAGATCTTCGGCAACCTGCTGTTTCTCCTGCCGGTGTGCCTGTTCCTCGGCTGGAGCAGCTGGGATTACGTGGCCAACTCCTGGGCAACCCTGGAAGGCTCGAGCGAATCGGGCGGTCTGAAGTTCGTCTATCTACAGAAGAGCATCATCCTGGTGCTGGTCATCAGCCTGGTGCTGCAAGGAATCTCCGACTTGATCAAATCCGCCTACATCTTCGCCGGTCGCCTGCCTGCGCCGGAGGTGAAGCATGGTTGAGTTAATGGCGATCCTGCTGTTCATCTGCATCTGCGCGGCCTTGATGGCCGGCTATCCGGTGGCCTTCACCCTCGGCGGCGTGTCCCTGCTGTTCGCCGGTATCGGCATCCTCACCGGCACCTTCGATGGCGGCTACCTCAGCGCCCTGCCCAACCGCCTGTTCGGCATCATGAACAACCAGACCATGCTGGCGGTGCCGCTGTTCGTGTTCATGGGGGTGATGCTGGAGAAATCGCGGGTCGCCGAAGACCTGCTCGAATCCATGTCGCGGCTGTTCGGCACCCTGCGCGGCGGCCTGGCGATTTCCGTGTGTGTGGTCGGCGCGCTGCTCGCCGCCAGCACCGGCATCGTCGGCGCCACCGTGGTGACCATGGGCCTGCTGGCCCTGCCGACCATGCTCCGGCGCGGTTACGACCCGGCCATCGCCACCGGCACCCTGGCGGCCACCGGCACCCTGGGGCAGATCATTCCACCGTCGATCGTGCTGGTGCTGCTGGGTGACGTGATGTCCAGCGCCTATCAGCAGGCGCAGCTGAAGATGGGTATCTTCTCGCCGAAAACCGTCTCGGTCGGCGACCTGTTCGTCGGCGCGCTGCTGCCCGGCCTGCTGCTGGTCGGCCTGTATATCCTCTACATCATCGGCGTGGCAATCTTCCAGCCGAAGAAGCTGCCGGCGCTGCCGCAGGAAGAACTCGGCCCGATCGAATGGGGCAAGCTGATCAACGCCCTGGTGCCGCCACTGTTGCTGATCGGCGCGGTACTCGGCTCGATCCTCGCCGGTTACGCCACCCCCACCGAAGCGGCCGCCCTCGGGGCGCTCGGCGCCATGGGGCTGGCTTTCTACAAGGGCAAGCTGAACTTCGGCCAGTTGCGTGAAGTGGCCTACGGCACCACCGAAATCAGCGCCATGGTGTTCCTGATCCTGATTGGCGCCTCGCTGTTCTCCCTGGTGTTCCGCGGCTTCGGCGGCGAGGTCTTGATCGAGGACATCTTCGCCCAGCTGCCGGGCGGGGTACTCGGCGCCTTCTTCCTGGTGATGCTGGTGGTCTTCCTGCTCGGCTTTATCCTCGACTTCATCGAGATCACCTTCGTGGTGGTGCCGATCGTCGGTCCGGTATTGCTGGCCATGGGCCTGGACCCGGTCTGGCTCGGGGTGATGATCGCGCTGAACCTGCAGACCTCCTTCCTCACCCCGCCGTTCGGCTTCGCCCTGTTCTACCTGCGCGGCGTCACCCCGCCGTCGGTGCCGACCAGCACCATCTACAAGGGCGTGCTGCCGTTCATCCTGATCCAGCTGTTGTTGCTGGTGATCGCCTACATCTTCCCCGGCCTGATTACCTGGCTGCCGGAACAGGTGTACGGCAAGTAGGGCGGCGACCGCTTGATCCCGCAGGGTGCGCGCGGCGCACCCGTCCCTGGCGCTATTCGCTGCGCAGCGCATCCACCGGATGCAGGCGCGCCGCGCGACGGGCCGGGGCGATGCCGGCGAACAGGCCGATGAGCGCCGACAGCAGCAGCGCCAACAGCAGGAAAGCGGGCGCCAGTTGCAGCGGCAGGCCGGGCAGGCTCAGGTGCACAACCGCCAGCAGCAGCGCCATCAGCAGCAGGCCGAGCACCCCGCCGACCAACGACAGCAGCGCCGCTTCGGCGAGAAACAACCCCAGCACCTGCCGCGGCGTGGCGCCGATGGCGCGCAGCAGGCCGATCTCGGCGGTGCGTTCGCCGACCGTGGTGGTCATGATGGTGAGGATGCCCACTGCCCCCACCAGCAACGAGATGCCGCCGAGGGCGGCGACGGCGATGGTCAGGGTAGCGAGGATACGGTCGAGGCTGGCGAGCATGTCGTCCTGGGTGGTCAGGCTGAAGTCTTCGCGGCCGTGGCGCTCGATCAACAACTGGCGGATCCGCTCGCTCAGCTCCCGCGAACCGATGCCGGCATTGAACATCACGTTGATCTCCATCAGGCCGTCGCGGTTGAACAGGCTCTGCGCCCAGTCCACCGGAATGTAGGCGATGTCGTCGAGGTCGAAGCCGAGCAACTGGCCCTTCTCCTCGATCACCCCGATCACCCGGAAGCGTATGCCGCCGACCCGGATCGCCTCGCCCAGCGGGCTGACCTCGTCGAACAGCTCCTGGCGCAGCTTGTGCCCGAGCACCGCATAGGGTGGCGAACGACCGTCGCGGGCCGGCGGCAGGAACTGGCCGAGGGCCAGGCGAAAACGCCAGGCCTCGGCCAACTGGTGGCCGCTGCCGATGATGTCGCTGCGCCGGCTGAGCACACCGTGCTGGATGTCGCCGCTGCCCTGGATGATCGGCACCACCGCATCGACATGCGCCAGACGCCCGAGGGCATCGGCATCGCTCAGGCTCAACGGCCGCACGCTGCTGAGGATGCCGCCGAGGCCGCCGGTCTGGGTCTTGCCCGGATGCACGGCGATGATCCGCGTGCCGAACTGCGAGAAGTTGTCCAGCACATAGACCCGCATGCCCTCGCCGATGGCCGTGAGCAAGGCCACCGCGGCGATGCCGATCGCCACCCCGAGCAGGGTCAGCAGGCTGCGCAACGGCCGGCTGATCAGGGTCGTGGCGGTGAGCTGGAGGCCATCCTGCCAGCGCATCATGGCCGCTCGCCCCACGCCACAGGCGCAAGAGCATCGCGGGCATGGGACAAGGTGTCTCCCACCGCTCCTACGCAAGATAGACGGCGGTTCACCCCGAACCGCGCGCCAACTCCGTAGGGTGTCGCGGGGCCGCCCAGGCCGCGCGCACCGGCCCTTGCCCTGTTCACGCCCTTGCCCCCGGCGGGCGCAGCGCCGCCAACGGCTCCATGCGCGCCGCCTGGTTGGCCGGCAGCCAGGCGAACAGC
>RCUJ01001847.1_pt1 | contig 10880 bp, 6 predicted proteins | sample 2166321 | NCBI WGS metagenome assembly RCUJ01 (sample SAMN09932808, study PRJNA488358) | compost metagenome | feature: garden; material: soil; isolation source: compost soil in an enriched community after 118 h of incubation | place: Germany: Experimental Botanical Garden Goettingen | collected... | reverse complement strand
GCTAGAGTTGAAGTGTTTGATGATAGTCTTTAATTGAAAAAGGGTTAATTATTTCTAACAGTTGTGTTAGTAATAATTAACCCTTTTTTTATAAAAAAAACTGCTTGGTTTTTAGATTTTAAAAGCAAGTACAGGTTTGGTGGAATGATTTACCAGATCCTCGCTAACGCTTCCGTTAAAGAAATGCGAAAGCGCAGTTCTGTTATGTGTGCATATTCCTATTAGGTCTGCGTTGTTGCTATTGGCAAAATTGATTACTCCTTTTTCTATGTTGGCATCATTGTAAGTGTGTGTGGAGTATTTTTTAATATCAAAATTAGATACAAAGTCATTCATGATTTTTTCGGCAGCAATTGTTGTTTTAAAGCTGTTAGGTGTGCAAATCATTACTAATTTTATGTTGGAGTCGAAAATATTGGCAAACTCAACGATTTTTCTAAAAGGTTTTTTTGCTTCTTTGGAAAAATCGGATGCAAAAATAATATTGTCTGCGTTGAATTCTTTGTCTTCTTTTTTAATGACTAAAACAGGAACTTCTGAAAGACGGACTACCTTTTCGGCATTAGAGCCAACGAGCAGTTCTTCTAATCCTGAAGACCCATGAGAACCCATTACGATTAAGTCTATTTCGTTCTTTTTGCAGAAAGCGATAATGCCATCAAAGGCTCTTTCGAAATGTACGGCTTCGGTTATTTGGATTCCTTCTAAGTATGGACTTTCTTTTATTGCTTCAAGTTTTTCTTGTGCCTTTTTTATGTACAACATTACTTCAGGGATACTGCTTCCTCCGCTAATTGCGTCGCTCATTTGATGAGGTAATTCCAGCATATGAAGAAGGAATATCTCGGAATTATTTTTTTTGGCGATTTTGGAAGCGGCTTTTAAAGCGTTTTCGGCATGGGATGAAAAATCAGTAGGCACTAAAATTCTTTTCATAATAATGAATGGTTTGATTGTGGGAAAATTCAATTTTTTTTAACGTTAGTATAAAGATAGGGAATTTTTAATAGGAATCAATTATTTAGTTTGTAAAAAAACACTATATTTGCACCGTTATTTATTAAAATCTAGATAATGAGGGGACTAAATGTCCCCTCTTTTTATAAAAATATGACATTTAAAGAAAAAGTAAATACGTTGTTGACAGAGGCACTTTTAGATAAGCCGTCTATTTTTTTGATTGACTTAACTATTACGGATGCTTTTAAAATTATTGTATCCTTAGATGGAGATAATGGTGTTGCTTTACAGGATTGTATTGACATAAGTAGAGCAATCGAAAATAATTTGGACAGGGAAGAACAGGATTTTTCTCTAGAAGTGGCTTCAGTAGGAGTTGGTTCGCCATTAAAAATGATAAGACAATACAAGAAAAATGTTGGTAGAACGCTGATCGTAAAGACTGCTACAGAAAATATTGAAGCAGAATTAGTTGAAGCTAATGATGATTTTGTAATTTTGTCTTGGAAAGCAAGAGAGCCGAAGAAGGTAGGAAAGGGTAAGGAAACTGTTCAAAAAGAACTGAAATTACCTTATGAAGATATAAAAGAAGCAATTGTTACAGTAACATTTTAATTAAAGAATTCGCATGGAAAATTTAGCATTGATCGATTCATTCTCAGAGTTTAAAGATGATAAACTTATTGATCGTGTAACCCTTATGGCTATTTTAGAAGATGTATTTAGAAATGCATTGAAAAAAAAATACGGTTCAGATGATAATTTCGATATTATTATAAATCCTGATAAAGGAGATATGGAAATTTGGAGAAGAAGAGTAATCGTTGCCGACGAGGATTTAGATTTTGAAAATGAAGAAATTACTTTGACAGAAGCTAGAAAAATTGAGGCCGATTTCGAAATTGGAGAAGAGGTTTCTGAAGAAGTGAAATTGATTGATTTAGGAAGAAGAGCTATTTTGGCTTTGCGTCAAAATTTAATTTCAAAAATTCATGAACATGACAATACGAATCTTTATAAACAATTTAAAGATTTAATTGGAGATATTTACACAGCAGAAGTACACCATGTACGTCCAAGAGTTGTAATTTTGGTTGATGATGAAGGAAACGAGATTGTTTTACCAAAAGAAAAACAAATACCATCTGATTTTTTCCGTAAAGGAGATAATGTAAGAGGTATAATAGAAAGTGTTGAATTGAAAGGAAATAAACCTCAAATTATTATGTCTAGAACTTCTGAGAAGTTTTTAGAAAAATTATTTGAACAAGAAATTCCTGAAGTATTTGACGGATTAATCATGGTTAAAAAAGTAGTAAGAATCCCTGGTGAAAAAGCAAAAGTAGCTGTTGATTCTTATGATGATAGAATTGATCCGGTAGGTGCTTGTGTAGGTATGAAAGGTTCTCGTATTCATGGAATTGTTCGTGAGTTAGGAAATGAGAATATTGATGTTATTAATTATACTAATAACATTCAATTGTACATAACAAGAGCATTAAGCCCTGCAAAAGTTTCTTCTATTAAAATTAATGAAGAAACAAAAAGAGCTGAGGTGTTTTTGAAATTAGAAGAAGTTTCAAAAGCGATTGGTCGTGGAGGACACAATATTAAATTAGCGGGATTGTTAACGGGCTATGAATTAGACGTTATCCGTGAGGGAGATGTTGCAGGTGCTACTGCTGATGAAGATGATGTTGAATTAACCGAGTTTTCAGATGAAATCGAAGAGTGGGTTATTGAGGAGTTTGCAAAAATTGGTTTAGATACTGCAAAGAGTATTTTGAAACAAGACGTAGAAGATTTAGTAAGAAGAACAGACCTGGAAGAAGAAACAATTCAGGATGTAATTAGAATATTGAAAGAAGAATTTGATAGTTAGTCATTTCTTCTAGCAAAACAACAAAAAAGGTAATAATAAAAAGGTTTTATGTCTGAAGAGAGAATTATTAGAATAAACAAGGTTTTAAGGGAATTGAATATTTCTTTAGAAAGAGCTGTGGATTATCTAAAAGATAAAGGGATTGCTATCGAAGCTAATCCAAACACAAAAATTTCTGATGATGTATACAATGTCTTGTGCGGTCAGTTTGCTGGTGACAAAGGGAATAAGGAGGCTTCAAAGGAAGTAGGGGAAGAGAAAAGGAAAGAAAAAGAAGCTTTACGTGTAGAACGTGAGAAAGAAATTGAAGACAAACGTAAGCAAGAAGAAGAGCGATTAAAGCAACAAGAAGTTATAAAAGCGAGAGCTGTTGTAACAGGACCTGTTCAGGTTGGGAAAATTGATCTCAATCCTAAAAGGCCAGCAGTTGTTCCGGTAGCTCCTAAGGTTGTTGAAAAAGAAGAGATTCCTGTTGTTAAAGTAACTGCTGAAAAACCAGAGACAATTGAACCTGTTCAAAAAGAGCCTGTTCAAAAAGAACCTTTAGAAGATAAACCTGTTTCAGACAAAAAAGAAGTTAAGCCAGTTGTTGGAATAAAAGAAGTTAAGAAAGAAGCGCCTGTTGCAGAGGTTAAAGCGGTTGAAAAGACCGAAGAGGCACCTGTGGATGAAACGATAACTACTCAGTATCAAAAACTATCAGGTACTACTTTAACAGGTCAGGTGATTGACTTATCTCAATTCAACAAACCTAAAAAGAAAAAAGAAGAACCTAAAATTACTCCTAATAAACCAGGTACTCCTGGTGCAGCTGGAGCGAATAGTGCAAATAAAAATAAACGCAAGAGGATTGCTCCAAAACCTGGTGCTCCAAGACCGCCTGCTACTCCTGGAGTTCCAGGTGCGCCAAATCCTAATAAGATTACACCTAATACCGGTGGAGGTGGTTTTAATGCCAACAGAAGTGCAAGACCTGGTTTCGTAAAAGGAAACAGACCTGCTATTGTTGCAAAAGTGGAGCCTACAGAGGAAGAGGTGAAAAACCAAATCCGTGAAACTTTGGAGAAACTTCAGGGTAAAGGAAGTAAATCTAAAGCGGCTAAATACAGAAGAGATAAAAGAGATACACACCGTCAGAAATCTGATGATGAGCAAAGAGCTTTAGACGAAGGAAGTAAAACTATTAAGGTTACTGAATTTGTTACTGTGGGTGAAATTGCTATTATGATGGATGTGCCAATTACTAAAGTTATTGGTACTTGTATGTCACTTGGAATCATGGTAACCATGAATCAACGTCTTGATGCTGAAACATTGACAATTGTTGCTGATGAGTTTGGTTACGAAGTTGAGTTTATTACTGTTGATATTGAAGAGGCAATTCAGGTTGTTGAAGATAAAGAAGAAGACTTGGTTTTCAGAGCGCCTATTGTTACAGTAATGGGTCACGTCGATCACGGTAAAACATCTTTATTGGATTATATTCGTAAAGAAAATGTTATTGCTGGTGAATCTGGAGGAATTACACAACACATTGGTGCCTACGGAGTGACTTTGGATAATGGACAAAAAATAGCATTTTTAGATACTCCTGGACACGAAGCATTTACTGCGATGCGTGCTCGTGGAGCTCAAGTTACAGATATTGCGATTATTGTAATTGCTGCGGATGATGATATCATGCCTCAAACAAAGGAGGCTATTAGTCATGCTCAAGCTGCTGGTGTTCCAATTATTTTTGCAATAAATAAAGTGGATAAGCCAAATGCTAATCCGGAAAAAATTAAAGAAAGATTGGCAAGTATGAATTTACTTGTTGAAGATTGGGGTGGAAAAATCCAATCGCATGATATATCTGCAAAAACAGGTCTTGGAGTAAAAGACTTATTAGAGAAAGTGTTATTGGAAGCTGAGATTTTAGATTTAAAATCAAATCCAAACAAAGCAGCACAAGGTACCGTTGTTGAAGCTTATCTTGATAAAGGAAAAGGATATGTTTCTACTATATTAGTACAACACGGGACTCTTAAAATTGGAGATTATATGTTGGCTGGTAAACATCATGGTAAAATTAAAGCCATGCATGATGAAAGAGGGCATATAGTTACGCAAGCGGGACCGTCAACTCCGGTATCTGTTTTAGGTTTAGACGGGGCAGCAACTGCTGGTGATAAGTTCAATATTTTTGAAGACGAAAAAGAAGCAAAACAAATTGCGTCTAAACGTTCTCAATTAATGCGTGAACAATCGGTACGTACGCAACGTCATATTACTCTTGATGAAATTGGACGTAGAATTGCTTTAGGTCAGTTTAAAGAATTAAATGTTATCCTTAAAGGAGACGTGGATGGATCTGTTGAAGCATTGTCTGATTCGTTCTCTAAATTGTCTACTGAAGAAATTCAAATTAATATCATACATAAAGGGGTTGGTGCCATTACTGAGACTGACGTTATGTTGGCTTCTGCATCTGATGCGATAATTATCGGATTTAATGTTCGTCCTGCTGGAAATGCAAGACAGTTAGCTGATAAAGAAGAAATCGATATCCGTTATTATTCTATTATCTATGCTGCTATCGATGATTTGAAAGATGCAATGGAAGGAATGTTAGCGCCTGAGATGAAAGAAGAGATTTTAGGTACTGCTGAAATTAGAGAGATATTCAAAATTTCTAAAGTTGGTTCTATCGCTGGTTGTATGGTTATGGATGGTAAAATTTCCAGAAATGCTAAAATCAGAATCATTAGAGATGGAGTGGTTGTTCATTCAGGGGAGCTTTTGGCATTGAAACGTTTTAAAGATGATGTGAAAGAAGTTGCTAAAGGATACGATTGTGGTATTCAGATCAAGAACTACAATGACATTGAAGAAAGAGATGTTATCGAAGCTTACCATGAGGTAGCTATCAAAAAGAAATTAAAATAAAATAATTTTATATCCTTAAAAAGTCCCGATTCGTCGGGACTTTTTTGTTTTAGGGCAAAGCAAGTTTTAGAGAGTATTTCTTTTCTTTCTGGATGAATGGGGTAAAATTAATATCTTGTTTTGCCACGATTCTTGAATAATAAAGTAGAAGATAAAATTCTAATGAAATGTCATGTGGTTTGTATAAAATATGTGCATACATTAGTAATTTATTTTTTATAGTATTATTGGTCTTAGATCGGGTGTTTTTTCTATTTGTGAGCGTAGTGATATGAAATATCTATCGGTGGCGTCTTGTAGTTTTGTTAAGTCATAGGAAGATCAATATTTAAGATGATTAGTGATTTTCTTGTAACCGTTGTTTAAAGTCCCGGGGAATGATTTGTAAGTTGGGTTGGATTTGTAATTGTTTTGTTTGTATGAAATCATATTGGAGAAGAATAGTTGTGTTATGAGCGATGTTTTTGGATGAATAAAAATCAGCTATACTGGTTTGGCGAGCTATCATGAGTTTTTTTGGAGAGACATGTTCTTTGTTTCTGAATTCTAAATGATGTAGTAAAAAGCACAAAAAAACCACTCGTAAATGAGTGGTTTTTTATTGGGTAAAGTTCTGTATTGTTCTCCTTAATATATAGGAGTGAAGTTGTAGAAGTAAATGCGTATTTCTTTTACTTGCTAGGCTTTATTAAAAGGACATTTTTGTATCTTTTTTTAATATCTGCTAGATTTCTTTCTGCTTCAATTCTTGTTTTGAAATTGCCAACCCAAACTTTATAATTCGGAGTACTAAATACAATAGTGCCGTCTGTGTTTTCGAATTCCTGTTTAAAATCTAATAATGTTTTTTTTGCTTTTTCGCTGTCCCCGCTAAAAATTTGAATTTTATAACGATCATTTATAGTAATTGATGCGTTAATTTTTCTTTTTTCATTCAGTAATTGTTCGAATTTTGGGTCCTGATTTAGGGTAATATTCTGATTCTGGGCTTGTAGATAACAAGTTGAAAAACTAAGTAAAACAGTAAGTAGAACATAGTTTTTAATCGTTAAAATTCTCATAATAAGGTGTTTTTTATGCAAAAATAATACTTAAAGAACGAAAGTAAGATAAAAATATTATTTAGAATTAGTATAAATTGAATTTAAGACTATTTTAAGGTTTTGAGAATAGTTCTTAAGTCGTATTTTTGTCCGAGTTTTAAAAATAATGTATTTGTTTTTTCTGAAAACGATTTAGAAAGAACTGTACCAATTTTAGTGGATAATCATTATACTATATGAAAAAGGTGGGTAACCATAATTCGATCTCAAGGAAATTATATTTTGGCTTAGCTCTAATGCTAATTTTCTCAATGTCTTCATTTGCTCAAGACGCTGCTGCTGCTGATGCTCCTGCTGCTACAGGTGGAGATCCTGCAAAAGGTAAAGAGCTGTTTAATGCTAATTGTGCGGCATGTCATAAATTAGATGCGAAATCTACGGGTCCTGCCCTAAGAGGTGTTGCTTCTAAATACGAAATGTCTTGGATTTACAAATGGGTGGCTAATAGCTCAGATTTGATTAAGTCGGGAGATGCAACTGCAGTAAAAGTTTTTGAAGAGAATAATAAAGCTGTGATGACTGCTTTTCCTCAGTTGTCAACAGAGGATATTGATAATATTATAGCTTATACATCTGAGCCAAAAGCGGAAGCTCCGGCTGCTGCAGGTGCTGCGGTTCCTGGTTCGCCAGCTCCTGAAAGTGGTATTTCTAATAATATAATACTTGGTGCTCTTAGTCTTGTTATGGCTATGCTTGTGGTAATGTTGTTTTTAGTAAATAATGTTCTGCGAAAAGTTGCGAAGTCAAATGGTATTGAAGTGGCTCCTAAGGAACCAACAATGCCTATTTGGAAAGCGTTTGCTAAAAATCAATTTTTAGTATTGGTGAGTTCAGTTTTCTTATTATTGGCTGGTGCTTATTTTGTTTATGGGTTTTTTATGCAGGTTGGTGTTGATCAGGATTATGCTCCTATTCAGCCAATTCACTTTTCGCATAAGATACATGCTGGTGATAATGAAGTTAATTGTAAATATTGTCACTCTGCAGCTCGTGTAAGTAAAAATGCAGGAATTCCTTCTTTGAATGTTTGTATGAACTGTCATAAAAATATATCAGAAGTTGCTGAAACTACGGCTACTCCTGAATATAGCAAAGCATTCTATGATGAGCAAATTCAAAAATTATATACTGCTGTTGGGTGGGATAAAACAACTCAGACATATACAGGAAAATCTCAACCTGTAAAATGGGTGCGTATTCATAATTTGCCTGATTTTGTTTACTTTAATCACTCACAACACGTTACTGTTGCTGGGATTGAATGTCAAACGTGTCATGGACCAGTTGAGGAATTTGAAATTCAAAAACAATTTGCTCCATTAACAATGGGTTGGTGTGTAGATTGCCACAGAAAGACTGATGTTAAAATGGAAGGCAATGCGTACTATACTAAAATCCATGAAGAACTTTCTAAAAAATATGGTGTAGACAAATTGACTGCTGCGCAAATGGGAGGTTTAGAATGTGGTAAATGTCACTATTAATCAAATTATTAAGATTTTAATATTTATATATGTCATCAAACAAAAAATACTGGAAAAGTGTTGAAGAACTAGACGGAAATAGTTCTATTGTTGAGGCGCTTAGAAATAACGAATTTGTTGAGGAAATTCCAACTGATGAATTTTTAGGGAATAATGATGCTTTGTCATCTTCTTCTACAACACGTCGTGATTTTTTAAAGTACGTTGGATTTAGTACTGCAGCAGCTACGCTTGCAGCTTGTGAAGGACCTGTGTATAAGTCAATACCTTATGTGTTGCAGCCTGAGCAAATTATTCCTGGTGTGGCCGACTATTATGCAACTTCTGTTTTTGACGGTTTTGATTTTGCTAATCTTTTAGTTAAAACTCGTGAAGGTCGTCCTATTAAAATAGATAATAATACTATTGCCGGGGCTAAATTTACTGCCAATGCCAGAATTCATGCGTCTATTTTATCATTGTATGATAATTTGCGTTTGAAAGAACCTAAGATTGAAGGTAAAGATGCTGCTTGGTCGGATGTTAATTCTAAAATTGCGTCTAGTATCGTTGATGCTAAAGCAAAAGGTGGTCAGGTAGTATTACTTACAAATACATTAGCGAGCCCATCAACTGAAAAGTTGATAGCTGATTTTATCGCTAAAAACCCAAACTCAAAACATGTAGTTTATGATGCTGTTTCTTCTTCTGAAGCACTTGATGCATTTGAGGCTGTTTATGGAGAAAGAGCTTTGGTAGATTATGATTTTTCAAAAGCGTCACTTATAGTTTCTGTTGGGGCTGATTTTCTTGGAGATTGGCAAGGTGGAGGATATGATGCAGGATATGCGCAAGGTAGAATTCCGAAAAACGGAAAAATGTCTCGTCATTTTCAGTTAGAAGCTAATATGACTTTGTCTGGTGCTGCTGCTGATAAGCGTGTGCCGATGTCAACTGCAAATCAAAAGCAGGCGTTAGTTCATATATATAATGTTGTAACCGGTTCTTCTGTAGCGGTAAATTTAGATGATAAATTTAAGGCAGAAGTTACGAAAGCAGCACAACAATTAAAAGCTGCTGGTTCAAAAGGAGTTTTGGTTTCTGGTATTGAAGATAAAAATGCTCAATTGTTAGTTTTGGCTATCAATCAAGCATTGGCCAGTGAGGCTTTCAGTACTTCTGGAACCAGACAAATCAGAAAAGGATCAAATGTAAAAGTAGCTCAACTGGTTAATGATATGAAAGCTGGAAGCGTTCATACTTTGATTATGAGTGGAGTTAATCCTGTTTATACTTTAGCGGATAGCGCTTCTTTTGTTGAGGGTCTTAAAAAGGTTAAAACTTCAGTTTCTTTCTCTTTGAAAGAAGATGAAACAGCTTTGGTTAGTACTATCGCTGCAGCTGCTCCTCATTATTTGGAATCATGGAATGATTTAAGTATCACGAAGGGAACTTACAGTTTGACTCAACCTACGATTCGTCCTTTATTCAATACCAAACAATTTCAAGATATTTTATTATCATTAAACGGTATCCCCGGAACTTTCTATGATTATTTAAGAGCAAATGCTTCTACAATAACAGCTGGTTCTTCTTGGAATAAAGTATTGCATGATGGAGTTTTTGTTGGTGCAATACCTGCAGTGTCAGCTGCTCCTGCTGATTATAGTGCTGCTGCAAATGCTTTAGCGCAAGCAAAATCTGTTGATGGTTTTGAATTGGTATTGTATACAAAAACTGGTTTAGGTGATGGACAACAAGCTAACAACCCTTGGTTGCAAGAGTTTCCAGATCCAATCACAAGAGTTTCTTGGGATAATTATGTTACTGTTTCTAATGCTGATGCTAAAAAGTTAGGTTTGTCTAATGAAATTGTTGCTGATGGTGGTCTAAACGGAAGTTATGCTACTATTGCAACTGCAGATGGTGTTAAATTAGAGAATGTACCAGTAATTGTTCAACCTGGACAAGCGGTTGGTACTTTAGGTTTGGCTTTGGGTTACGGTCGTAAAGCAGCTTTAAAAGAAGAAATGATGGTAGGTTTAAATGCCTATTCACTATATAAAGGTTTCAATAATGTTCAGTCTGTAACATTGGCTAAAGCTAATGGAGAGCATGAGTTCGCTTGTGTTCAAGGTCAGAAAACATTAATGGGAAGAGGGGATATCATTAAAGAAACTTCTTTAGAGATATTCAATACTAAAGATGCTAAGGAATGGAATGAAGTTCCAATGGTATCTTTAGATCATAAACTAGTTGAGGCAACTAAAGTTGATTTGTGGGATTCTTTTGATCGTTCAGTAGGGCATCATTTTAATCTTTCTATTGATTTAAATGCTTGTACTGGTTGTGGTGCTTGTGTAATTGCCTGTCATGCAGAAAACAACGTTCCGGTTGTTGGAAAAGAGGAAGTTAGAAGAAGTCGTGATATGCACTGGTTGCGTATTGACAGATATTATTCTTCTGAAAGTACTTTTGAAGGTGATATCGAAAGAAAAGAAAATATTGCAGGTTTGTCAAGTTCCTTGTCAACATTTAATGAAA
>RCUJ01001843.1_pt1 | contig 10896 bp, 9 predicted proteins | sample 2166321 | NCBI WGS metagenome assembly RCUJ01 (sample SAMN09932808, study PRJNA488358) | compost metagenome | feature: garden; material: soil; isolation source: compost soil in an enriched community after 118 h of incubation | place: Germany: Experimental Botanical Garden Goettingen | collected... | reverse complement strand
CGACTGGACTATCCTTATCACTCCCGTCCTGGCCGGCGCCTTCGGCATACTGGCCAACAGCGGCAACGCGCCGAACAGCCTGTTCATGCCATCCCAGCTATCATTGGCGATACAGGCCGGACTGAACGTCCCGGCCGCCGCGGCTCTGCTGCACGTATCGGGCACCTCGATGGGGATTTTTTCACCGGTCAGGATGTCGATAGCGGCCGGCTTGGCACATGGACGGGGGCAGGAACGCAGCGTGTATGTTCTACTACTGCCGTTTGCCCTGGCCGCATTCGGTATTTTTCAGTCGTTGGCCCTGCTTGCCGCGATGTCCGGACAGCCGTTCGCCGGGCCGAAAAAGCAGCAAGAAAGCGCATGCAAACGGTGCTGTATGGCCGACAGATGGCGGCGTAGCGGTCACGCTCGCGGCTCAAACCTTTTTTTTGTGTAGCAAATGGGACTAGAACAATTAGCCGCGATCCGGGAATTGCTGATCAAGCAGGCGCCTGAAAAGGCGGCTCCCAAGAAAGAATCGCGTCCGCAGGGCGCGGACAAGCCGCGTCGTCCGCAAGGCGCCGGCAAAGGACCGCGTCCGCAAGGCGGCGACAAGGGCCAGCGCGCGCAAGGCAGCGACAAGGGCCAGCGCCCCCAGCGCGCCGAGCGCCGCGAGACGCCGGTGGATCCCGTCGTGGTCGCCATCTCGCGGCTGCAGCGCCACTTTCCGAAGGCGTTTCCCAAGAATCCCGCTCCCAAGCTTCCGCTGAAGCTGGGCGTGCTGGCTGACCTGGTGCAACACGCCCAGGCCTTGCAGCTCGACGAGGAACAGATCAAGGAAGCCGTCAAGACCTGGTGCGATGGCCGCCGCTACTGGACCTGCATGGTCGAAGCGGCCCCGCGCGTGGACTTGAACGGCGAACCCGTCGGCGCCGTGACGGCCAACGAAGCCCGCCATGCCAAGCGCATGGCGTCGCGCAACGCCTCCCGGAATGCCGCTCGCGCGAAGGCCGAGAAGAAAGCCGCGGCTGCGCCCGCCACGGCGATCGACGCGTCCGCGGTGCCCGCAGAGGCGGTCGACGCGCCCGTGACACCCGCAACGGCTGCCGAGGGTATCGATATGCCGACGACGCCGGCGGCGGGTGTCGAGGGTGCCGATGCCACGACGACGCCTGCGGCGGCTGCCGACGCTGCCGATGCCACGGCGACGCCTGCGGCGGCCGTTGAGGCCACCGACGCCCCCGCAGCCGCTGACCCGGCAGATCCAGCAACGGACAAGCCCGCTTAAGTCCGCGTCCGGACCGGCGGCACGACAGGCTTGCGGCGGCACGGGATACCTATCCGTGCCGCCGCAAGCCTGAACCGTTGTGCCCAGCGCTTAGCGGCCTCTCTCGAGCGCCGCCAGCGCCTGTTTCAGGTGTTCCAGTCCCGCGGGGGTATACGACAGGGACAACGCACGCTCATGGCCGGCGCTATCCATCTTCAGCAGCGACTTCCTGAGGATTTCGACGATCTTGTCGCCGTGGGCGGGGTGGAAGGCCTCGTACTGGTATTGCAGGAACACCAGGCACAGCGCGTTTTCCATCACCTGCACGTCCGCGTCCTGCTTGATGCCCTGTTTCATCAGGATCGCCGTTACGCGGTCCGCGACGCTGTCCGGGTAGCCCGCGCCCTTGATGATGTCTTCAGCGATGCGGGCATGATGCCGCATCAGCGCCTTGCGCCACGACAGATAGCCGATGCGCCCCTCCGGGTAGCTGTTGCGCGCGATCTCCCACCGTCCGATATGCTGGCTTTTCGACGCCAGCAGCAGCGGCTCGGACGCATCGGGCGCCAGCTTCAGCACCCAGTCGTGCAGCTTCTCGGCCAGAAACAGCTCCTGCGGACAGGTCTGGCCTTCCCAGGTGAACAAGTTGGGGTCCGCGCCGTTGTATTGGTCAAAAAGGCGCAGCGTCTGCTGCAGACGATCATTCATGCGTTGCGTTTCCATAGTGAATCGCCAGGAACGGCGCGCTGCCGGCGGAGGGGTTGATCATACCGCCGCCGTTCACCGGATCGACGGCTATGCCGAACGCTGAGCGAGACAGGACACGCTTGGCATCCCAGTTGAGCCGCCGGGTCAACAGCGGTTTATACGCGTTCGCGGTACGGCTAACGTATGTCGCCGGCAGCCCGCCACGGTAGGAGCTGCTGAGCTGAATTGTCTATTTTTGCCGGTTTATCAACCGAACAAGGCTTCGATCAAGGCATTGATAACAATGCACTTTTATTGGATTTCCGACTGAATCCTCGGATTTATTTGCCGGTTTATTTGCCGGTTTATTTGCTGGTTTCAGTTTCATGTGGACCGCTGCGCGTCACTTTGCGTGCGCGCTCCCCGCACGCGCTCCTTGCCAGCCTAACGCGGCAGTGCCGGGGTCAGCGGGCCCACGGGCGGCTGGCCGGGACGGGGCGGAATCGGAGGGAGCCTGGGCTGGGCCGGCCCTTTCAGGCCGGATTGGCCCTGCGGCTGGGAAGAAGACGCGCCCGCTGGCGGGTAGCGTGAGCCGGGACATGACGTGCCCAAGCAATCCCGGTCGATCTTTCCCGGGTCGACCTTTTTCGGACACGACGTGCCCAGGCAGGTGTCCGGCAGGGTACGCGCGGATTGCGGCGGCCGCGGCACGGTGGGCAGCGCGTCCCGCGCGTACGCCGGCGCGGTGCTCAACCCCGCCAATGCAGCCAATGCCGCCACGGCGATCAATGATTTCATCGCTACGCTCCACCGGGACTGTGTCTGCCCAGTGTGCGCCCATCCCCCGCCCCTCGCAAGGCGGGGACTGGCCGTGGCGCCTGCCTCAATCCAGGCGGATATCGGCGCTTTTCACCACCTTGGCCCAGCGCTCGCGCTCGCTGTTGAAGAACTGCGAGAGTTCGGCCGGATTCCGGGTGACGATCTCGGCGCCCTGCTCGTTCAGTTGCGCCGCGACCTCGGGCTGGCTGACGATCTGCGCCATCAGCGTGGACAGGCGGGCCGCCACCGGGTCGGACATGGTGACGGGCGCCATCACGCCCTGCCAGGTACCCGACTCGAAGCCCGGCACGCCTTGTTCCGAAATCGTCGGAATGTTCGGCACGAGCTGCATGCGCTCTTTCTTGGAGATCGCGATCGGCCGCAACTTGCCGGACTTGATGTGCGGCAACGTCGCCAACAGGCCGTTCATGATGATCTGCGTCTGTCCGCCGATCGTATCGGTCACCGCCTGCGAGCCGCCCTTGTAGGGCACATATTCCCACTGGGCGCCCGTGGCCTGCTGCACGGCCACGGCGGCCAGGTGCGGCGCGCTGCCGATCGCGGTGACCGCGAAGTTCAGGCGCTGCTTCTTGGACAACGCGACCAGCTCCTCGACCGTCTTGGCCGGCACATCGGGATGCACCGCCAGCACGTGCGGCGAATAGGCCAGCATGCCGACGGCGCGCAGGTCCTTGGACGGATCGAAGGTCAGCTTGGTGTACACGGACGGGCTGATCGCCAGCGCGCCGACGTCGCACAGCAGCACGGTATGGCCTTCCTGCGCCGACTGCACCACCAGGCCGGCGCCCACGTTGCCGTTGGCGCCGGGCTTGTTCTCGACCACGACGGTCTGCTTGAGCACCTCGGCGAGCCGGGGGGCCAGGATCCGGGCAATGATGTCCGACGAGCCGCCGGGCGGGTAAGGCACAACGATGCGTACGGGCCGCGTCGGCCAATCCGACGATTGCGCCCATGCCGGCACCAGGGGCGTCAGGCAAAGCGCCGCGGCGCTGCCCAGGAACTGTCTCTTGCTCGGGTTCATGCTGTCTCCACGCTGTTTGATGCGTTTGTTGAATTGCCCGCGGCCATGCCCCGGCCGCGGTTGGGGCCCTATGCCGCGCCGCGCGTCTCCACGTACAAGGCATAGAGCGAATGGCTGCTGGCCATGAAAAGGCGATTGCGCTTGGCCCCGCCGAAGCACAGATTGGCGCAGCGTTCCGGCAGCCTGATGTGGCCGATGGGCTTGCCCGCCGGGTTGAAAACCATCACGCCGTCGAGCTCTTCGGACTTGGCGTCCGGCGATCCGTTGCTGCCCCACCCGCACCACAGGTTGCCGGCCTCGTCGCACTTGATGCCGTCGATGGCGCCGGCGCCCTGCGCATCGATGTGCAGGCGCTTGCCGGACAAGGCGCCGTCGCTGCCCACGTCGTAGGCCCAGACCACGCGGTAGGGTTGATGGCGCGACTCGACGATGTAAAGCACCTTTTCGTCGGGCGAAAAGCAAAGACCATTGGGACCGGCCAGGTCGCTGAGTGCCAGCGTCACGCGGCCGCCGGCCGGATCGATGCGATACACGGAATGCGGCAGCTCGGGCGCGGCCTTGTCGCCTTCCCAGTGCCCGCCGATACCGAACGGCGGGTCGGTGAACCAGACCGCGCCGTTGCGCTGGCAGACGATGTCGTTCGGCGAATTGAAGCGCTTGCCGTCGTAGCGGTCGGCCAGCACGGTAATGCTGCCGTCGTACTCCGTGCGCGTGACGCGCCGCGTCAGATGCTCGCAGGTCAACAGCCGCCCCTGGCGGTCGCGCGCCAGCCCATTGCTGAAATTGGCGGGGTGCCGGAAGACGCTGATCGCACCGGTGGTTTCGTCCCAGCGCAGGATGCGGTCATTGGGAATGTCCGACACCAGCAGGTAGCGGCCGTCGCCGAACCAGACAGGACCTTCCAGCCAGCGGAAACCCGTGGCCAGTTGTTCCACGCTGCTGCTGTAGATGCGGTACTTGGAAAACTCCGGATCGAGGATCCGCACCGACGGATCCGGATAACGCTGCTGCGGCGTGAAGTTGAAGGATTGCGCCTGAACGAGGCTGGCGGGCCCCACTGCGAGCGCGGCGCCCAGCAGCCGGCGCCGGCCGGCCTGGACCTTGGGGTCTATATCCATCGGCTGTCTCCTCTTTGGTTTTTTTTCGATGGCGCTACGGGATGACGCAGGCGGCCCTCAGGTCACGGGGCCGGGATTGAACAGCGCCAGGGCGTTGTGCAGCTTGAGCTTTTCCGCACAGGTCTGCTGCTTGCCGCTGGCCACGTCCAGCATCAGGCGGAACAGTTCCCAGCCCACGTCCTCGATCGAGGCCTGGCCGGTGGCGATCACGCCCGCATCCACATCCATCAGGTCGTGCCAGCGGCGCGCAAGACTGGAGCGCGTGGCGACCTTGATGACCGGCACCTGGGCCAGCCCGTAGGGCGTGCCGCGGCCGGTGGTGAAGATGTGCAGGTTCATGCCCGCGGCCAGTTGCAGCGTGCCGCAGATGAAGTCGCTGGCCGGCGTGGCCGCGAAGATCAGGCCCTTGCGGGTCAGGCGGTCGCCGGGCGACAGCACCCCATGGATGGGCGACGATCCCGACTTCACGATCGAGCCCATGGCCTTTTCCACGATGTTCGACAAGCCGCCTTTCTTGTTGCCGGGGCTGGTGTTGGCGCTGCGGTCGGCCATGCCGCGCTGCAGGTATTCGTCGTACCAGGCCATTTCCCGGATAAGCGCATCGGCCACGTCGGGCGTGGCGGCGCGGGCGGTGAGCTGGTCTATGCCGTCCCGCACTTCAGTGTTCTCGGAGAACATCACCGTGCCGCCCGCGCGCACCAGCAGATCGGTGGCGAAACCCACCGCCGGATTGGCGGTCACGCCGGAAAACGCGTCGCTGCCGCCGCACTGCACCCCCACGGTCAGGTCGGACACGGGGCAGGTTTCGCGCCGGCGCGCGTTCAGTTTTTGCAAGTGGCGTTCGGCGGTGCGCATGATCAGCGCGATCATCGATTCAAAGCCGATGTTCTCTTCGTCCTGGAGCACGATGGTGTCCACGCCGTCTGTGCCCATGCCCTCGCCAGCCCGGATCGGAATGGCGTTGGGAGCCAGCAGGCGTTCAGGCTGCAGTTTCTCGCAGCCCAGGCTGACCACCATGGAGGTGCCGCCGAAATTCGGGTTGCGGCCGATGTTGTGCAGCGTGCGGATCGGAATGGCCGCGCCGGGCGCGTCGATCGCGACGCCGCAGCCGTAGGTGTGTTCCAGCCCCACGACGTCGTCCACGTTGGGGTAGCGCGGCAGGAGTTCCTGGCGGATGCGCGCGACCGCGTGCTCGACCACGCCCTGCACGCACTGCACCGTGGTGCTGATGGCCAGTATGTTGCGGGTGCCCACCGTACCGTCGGCATTGCGGTAGCCCTCGAACGTGTAGCCCTCTAGCGGCGGCAGCGGCACGATGCGCGTAGACACGGGCAGGTCCTGCAAGGTGCGCGCCGCGGGCATGGTGGTCACGCGCTCGTTGATCCAGCTTCCGCGCGGCAGTGCCTTGGCCGCGAAACCGACCACCACGTTGTAGCGCACGACCGCATCGCCTTCGGCCAGGTCCGCGAGCGCGACCTTGTGCCCCTGGGGCACCGTATCCACGAGTTGCAGGCCATCGGGAAGCACCGTGCCCGCGGGCAGCCCGCCCTCGTTGGCGACGATGGCCACGTTGTCCTGGGGATGAATCTTGATAAGCACTGGCGCCTGCTCTGCCGCAACCTGCATGAAAAATCCTTTTGCCGATGGATGCCGCGCTGCGGGCATCCGATACGTTATCGTACAACCAGAAGAATATCGCCGAAAGGCATCAGAAATAAATTTCGGGTTTCCCCTTGTAAACATGGCGCATCATAGGGAAAGACATCTTGAATCGCCGGAATTCATGTTGTACGATGACTCACCTTTTATCACCGCATCCCGTCCGCGGCACCTTTCCTCCGCCTGCGACGGCAACCTAGGGATGAGCGCAACATGACGACTCCGCAGGAACTCAAGGCCATTGTTTCGGAAGGCTTGCTGTCCTTCCCCGTGACCGACTTCGACCAGAACGGCGATTTCAACGCCAAGAGCTATGCGGCCCGCCTGGAATGGCTGGCCCCCTACGGCGCCACCGCCCTGTTCGCGGCGGGCGGCACGGGCGAGTTCTTCTCCCTGGCTCCGCAGGAATATTCGGACGTCATCCGCACCGCCGTCCAGACCTGCGCCGGCAAGGTGCCGATCCTGGCCGGCACCGGCGGCCCGACGCGTACCGCCATCGCCTACGCCCAGGAAGCCGAACGCCAGGGCGCCAAGGGCGTGCTGCTGCTGCCGCACTACCTGACCGAAGCCTCGCAGGACGGCATCGCCGCGCACGTCGAGCAGGTCTGCAAGTCGATCAACATCGGCGTCATCGTCTACAACCGCGCGCAATCCCGCCTGTCGGCCGACAGCCTGGCCCGCCTGGCGGACCGCTGCCCGAACCTGGTCGGCTTCAAGGATGGCATCGGCGACATCGAGTCCATGGTCAGCATCCGCCGCAAGCTGGGCGACCGCTTCTCGTACCTGGGCGGCCTGCCCACGGCCGAGGTCTACGCAGCCGCGTACCGCGCGCTTGGCGTGCCGGTGTACTCGTCGGCGGTGTTCAACTTCGTGCCCAAGATGGCCATGGAGTTCTACCGTGCCATCGCCGCCAACGACAGCGCCACCACCAACCGCCTGCTGGACGATTTCTTCCTGCCCTACCTTGAAATCCGCAACCGCAAGGCCGGTTATGCCGTCAGCATCGTCAAGGCCGGCGCCAAGCTGGTCGGCCACGACGCCGGTCCCGTGCGCGCCCCGCTTACCGACCTGACCGGCGAAGAGCTCGAGATGCTCAACGCCCTGATCAAGAAGTCCGGCGCGCAGTAAGCCCCGCGCCGATAACGCCCGCCTGCCCCCGATCCGGGGGCATTTTTGTCCCCGGGCCATCCCGGGACAAAAACGCCCTCTTGTTGGATCGGGGAGCGCATTTTTTGGAGATGACCATGAACCTGACCGGCCAAATGTTGATCGGCTCGACCGCCGTCCTTGGCGCGGGCGCTGCCCAGCACGCCATCAATCCCGCCACCGGCGAGCGCCTGGACCCCGGCTATCCCGCCGGCTCGTCCGACGACGTGGCGCGCGCCGCCGAACTGGCCCGTGCCGCTTTCGACCCCTACCGCGCAACGCCGCTGGAAACGCGCGCGCAATTCCTGGAAAGCATTGCCGAGGGCATCCTGGCCTTGGGCGACGCGCTGATCGAGCGCGCGCACCAGGAAACCGGTTTGCCGCTGGCGCGTCTGCAGGGCGAGCGCGGCCGAACCGTGGGCCAGTTGCGCCTGTTCGCCCGCGTGGTGCGCGACGGTTACTTCCTGGACGCCACCATCGACCCGGCGCTGCCCGAGCGTCAGCCCCTGCCGCGCGCGGACCTGCGCCTGGCCAACGTGCCGCTGGGCCCCGTCGCCGTGTTCGGCGCCAGCAACTTCCCGTTGGCCTTTTCGGTGGCCGGCGGCGACACCGCATCGGCGCTGGCCGCCGGCTGCCCCGTCGTCGTGAAGGCCCACAACGCCCATCCCGGTACCTCCGAAATGGTCGGCCGCGCGATCCAGCAGGCCGTCGCCAAGCACGGCCTGCCCGAAGGCACGTTCTCGCTGCTGTTCGGCGCGGGCAATGAAATCGGCACGGCGCTGGCCACCCATCCGGCCATCACGGCCGTCGGTTTCACGGGATCGCGCCGTGGCGGCCTGGCGCTTGTCGCCGCCGCCAATGCCCGCCCGGTGCCGATTCCCGTGTACGCCGAAATGTCCAGCATCAACCCCGTGTTCCTGATGCCCGCCGCACTGGAAGCCCGCGCCGAGAGCATCGCGCGCGGCTTCGTGGATTCGCTGGCGATGGGCGTGGGCCAGTTCTGCACCAACCCCGGCCTGGTGATCGGCATCGAAGGTCCGGCACTGGAGCGGTTCCGCCAGGCAGCCGCCGAAGCCGTCAAGGCCAAGGGCGCGGCCACCATGCTGACCCCGGGCATTTTCTCGGCCTATGAACAAGGCGCGGGCGCCTTGGCCAGCCATGCCAGCGTGTCCACCGTGGGACGCGGCGAACCCTCCAACCCTGCCTGCAACGCCGCCGGCGCCGTGGTGTTCGGCGCCAGCGCCGATCGGTTCCTGGCCTCTCGCGAACTGGAAGCCGAAGTCTTCGGCCCGGCATCCCTGGTGGTGGCGTGCAAGGACGCGGCGCAGATGAAGGAAGTGGCCGAGCATCTGGAAGGACAGCTCACCGCCACCCTGTTCGTCGACGACGCCGACGTGGCGCAAGCGCAGGCGCTGCTGCCGGTGCTGGAACGCAAGGCCGGCCGCATCCTGGCCAACGGCTACCCGACCGGGGTGGAAGTCAGCCATGCCATGGTGCATGGCGGACCGTTCCCGGCCACGTCCAATCCGGCATCGACGTCGGTGGGCGCAACCGCGATCCGCCGCTTCCTGCGCCCGGTCTGCTACCAGGACCTGCCCGACGCCCTGCTGCCCGACGGCGTCAAGCGCGCCAATCCCCTGGGCCTGACCCGCATGGTCGACGGCACCCTGTCGGCTGCCTGAGCCAGCGCGCAAAACGCCGCGCCGCGACCCTTGCGAGGGTTGCGGCGCGGCGTTTTCTTTGGCGGCGCTCAGGGGACTCGGCTGCCGCCGAGCCCTGCATGCAGCGCTTATTGCGTCTTCAGCTTCCCATCGGCGACGATCTTGGCCCACTTGGCCTGTTCGCCCGCCTGGAACGAGGCGAACTCGGCCGGCGAATTCGGCGTGTAGGCCAGGCCCAGGCCCTGCATCTTGGCGCTGACCTCGGGCTTGGCCACGATGCCGGCGATCGCCTTGTTCAGTTTGTCGACCACCGCGGGCGGCGTATTGGCCGGCACATAGATGGCCTGCCAGCTGCTGACGTCAAAGCCGGACACGCCGGCTTCCTGCATGGTCGGCACATCCGGCAGCACCGCGGTCCGCTTGGCGGACGTGACCGCCAGGGCGCGCACCTTGCCGCTTTGCACATAGGGCAGCGCCACCAGCGCGGTTTCGAAGGAACTGGGAATCTGGCCGCCGATCAGGTCCTGGATGGCCGGCGCGCTGCCGCGGTACGGCACGTGGGTCAGGTGGGCGCCCGTCAACTGCTTGAAGACTTCGCCCGACAGATGTTGCGACGTGCCCTGCCCGGCCGACCCGAAGGCGATGGTATCGGGGTTGGCCTTGGCGGCCGCCACCACTTCCTGCACCGTCTTGTAGGGCTGGTTCGCGCCCACCAGCAGCACATTCGAAATGCTGCCCAGCAGGATCACGGGCGCGAAGTCCTTGGCGGCGTTGTAGTTGATGCTGGGCAGCAGGGAAGGATTGATGGCGTGCGTGGCGATCGTGCCCAACAGCAAGGTGTAGCCATCGGGCTTGGCCCGCGCCACGGCATCCGCGCCCAGCACGCCGCCCGCGCCGCCCTTGTTCTCGACGACCACGGTCTGGCTGAGCGTCGTGCCCAGTTCCTGCGCGATCAGGCGGCCCAGGATGTCGGACGTGCCGCCGGCGGCAAATGGCACCACCAGTGTGATGGCCTTGGCGCGCGGCCAATCGTCGGCGGCATGCGCGGCGCTGGCGCCCAAGGCGGCAACAGCAAAAACGGCGGACATACGGCGCAGCAGGGGAAATGCCTTCAATCTTGTCTCCTAGACGTTATGGAATAGCCGGATCATCTTGTACGTTGTCGTACGACTATTTGCATGGAAGAATACTTCCCGGATCCTCGCCTTTCAATCTAGGGAAATTACGGTATTCGTTCTATTTCCGTGTTGCGTCGTACGACAACAATAAATCCCGGAGGGCATTGCCTGCTTATCTTGTATGTTGTACGATGACATACATCTACTGATTCAGATCCAGGCACAGGCCTATCTGGCCCGGCTTTTCACTACCCTTCTCTTGATTGGATGACTGGCATGACGACTCCCCAGGAACTTAAAGAAATCGTGTCGGAAGGACTGCTCTCCTTCCCGGTGACCGACTTTGACCAGAACGGCGATTTCAACGCCAAGAGCTATGCGGCCCGCCTGGAATGGCTGG
>RCUJ01001842.1_pt1 | contig 10904 bp, 11 predicted proteins | sample 2166321 | NCBI WGS metagenome assembly RCUJ01 (sample SAMN09932808, study PRJNA488358) | compost metagenome | feature: garden; material: soil; isolation source: compost soil in an enriched community after 118 h of incubation | place: Germany: Experimental Botanical Garden Goettingen | collected... | reverse complement strand
CCAAAAAAAAATAAGCAGGAAAATATCAAAACTAGCTTATTATCATTTTAAAAAGTTTCTGATTCTAATCTTAAAATTAATATTAATCTTTAAAAACTACAAAAATGAGCGACATTTCTAGAATTCCAAATGCTTCGGCATTATTTCCTATGCGAGGAAGTGCTTATGTCCCAGCACCATCAGATGATGCGTTAAATCCTCCTGAAAAGTATTTCGATACTGATTTTACCAATTCTACCTTTCCTCTTATATGGGGAAAAGAAAATGGCGGTCGTGGCGATCTTTCTAATTTTGCCAATGATCTTAGAGTGAATTTTTTACATCTATATGATTGGAACATACCTCCATTTCCTGGTCAGGAACCAGGGCCATATAAGAGATCGCATATGTCATTTTTAAACGAATGTGCAGCTAATAACATTAAGGTTTTTGTTCCTATTTCTAATTATTTTCTGGAAAAATTACACAATGGAGAAGAAGATGTGATTCCTGATATTAAAGCAATGGTAACTGAAATTTACAATGCTGGAACTACTCCTCATCAAGCTGCAGGAATATGGGGAATTGGAAATGAATTTGATCTTGCAGGAGGTTTTTCTGTAACTGATGTTGCCAAGATGATTCAGATTCTTGTCAATATTGAAACCAGTATGGGAATTCCTGCATCAAATTTATTGCCAATTACTTCGCCAGTTTCATTTGCAGATCCGACAAATAAAGATATACCTGGAATTATTGCCATCCAAAATCTTCATGCCGCACTGCAAGCTATAGGTTTAGAGAATGTTTGGAATACCAGATTTATTGCCTCAACAAATCCGCAGAATATTGGTGCTTATATTAAAAACTATATAGATAATACATTTCCATCGTATTTTCCTAATCTTCCTTTTTTCTTCGCAGAAATGGGCACTCCTATCAAACAGGATCTGGGTTGGCCCGTAAAAACGGAAGAACAGCAAGCTGAATGGGTTCTTTCTCAAATACAAAATTCACATCCGCGAGGTAATTTTTTAGGCGCTTGTGTATTTCAATTTCTGAATCAAACTACCCTTAAAGAAGGACCTGAGTGTACTTTTGGAATGACAAAACCATCAGGATCTTTTACAACAGGCACTATTCCAAATAACTATACACCTAGCGGTGGAAAATCTTATAGAGTAGATAATTTAACAAGAAAACCAATGTATCAGAGTGTGAAAACGGGTTTCTCTGCTTTCTAAAATAACATCTAAATGTTTCAATTTATAATAAATCAATGAGCAATTTTTAATTTAGTTAAATAAAAATTGCTCTACGATTTAAAATGACCACTCAGTTTATTATTTGAAAAATTTTATAAAACTAAAATGGATCAATACTCAGAAAAATATTTTGCCCAAGATCATTCAAAAACTGCTATAGCCAATAGTCAGAATGATAAAAATGCAATTCAGTTAATCGATAATCGTCCAATATCTGCTTTACAGCAAAAACTTTCTATCATTCAAAAAAAAACTAATTCTGAAAATTCAAAAAATACTTTATCTGACGAAAGAAATCTTCAAACAGAAGAAAATCATAATCCCGCACAACTAAATACTGAAACACCTGCAGTAAAAAGGAATAACACTATTCAGCTGGCTAGGACAAAGCAGACAACTCGTAGAAATACAGCTCGCAGAGACACCACTAAACCTAAAATAAAAAAAACAGATACATATCTTTATAATCCTCATAGAGAATACCAGGAGATAAAACTTTCAATTAGCAAAAAAGCAAATGCGGCAAAATTTCATCTAGAAAATGTGAAACCTCAATTGGAGGATGATGAAGAAATTTCATTACTAGAATCTTATGAAAGCAATGTAAACAAAATTGATTCTAAAGCAAGTAATATTCTTATAAAAATTAAATCTCTGCCAGCATCTAAAGGACCTTTAAGAAGTCAAAATGTTGCACGGAATACACTAGCAGGTGAATTAAATGGATATAATAAATATTTAAATATTTTATTAATCGAAATCAGAAACATATTTCCAATGAATGTGGGAGGTTTTGGAGCCAAAGGACGCGCACATGATATTCAAACAGATGTAAATCCATTTTACGCACCTTTCGGAAAGACTTTAAACAATCATTATTTTCAAAATTTTACTCTAGATGGCATTGCACCCCAAGTTAATGTTTATAAACAATCAGCTATTGCGCCAAAACAAAAAGCGGGACCTTTACAAATTTTAGGTTTTTCTTATGCAAATAGTAGTAATCCAGATAAGCTTTCCTTGCAAAATAAAGTAGATAATTCATTAAAAGCTATACAAACAACTCAAGATGTTTGGTTTACAAATACTCCTGTTGGTAAAGATAGAGGTGATGGTCAATACAAAAACATGGCTAATACAAATGCTGCCGGTTATGCATGGTTATTAGGTTTAGTTGGCAATCAGCGTTGGGAATGGCTTCATATTAGAGGAGCCGGATTAGGAGGAAAAACCGATTCTACAAATTTGGTTGCAGGCGCTAGAGATGCCAATACACATATGATTCCTTTTGAATCAAATATTCGACATTTGGGGACTGCTGTAAAAAAACATTCTGATAAATATTCAAAATTACAAGTGATTTGGTCTGTTTCTGGACAAATTGCAAAATTCGCTTATGATACTATTAGAATTCAGTGGAACTTATTTCGAAATAACAATACTTTGAAGGCAAAGGGAGATGTATCTTTTCAACCTTTAAATACTAATAACAATATTTCTAAAAATGAAGTGGCTAAAATAGAAGACCTACTTAGTGAAGTACGTAACGGACTCGATAAATAGAAATTATGGAGAGTAAAAGAATACATACAGAAAATACAAAAGAACAATTCCCTGCAACAAACTCAATTCAAAAAAAAGGTAAGACACAATCTGCTGTTTCATTGCAGGATAATAGGCCAAAATCTGTTTTGCAGAAAAAAACAAATAGGACTGGCTTACCCGATAATTTGAAATCTGGAATAGAAAACCTTTCTGGTCATTCTATGGATGATGTAAAAGTTCACTACAACTCTGATAAACCTGCACAACTTAATGCTCACGCTTATGCGCAGGGTTCTGATATTCATTTAGCTTCAGGGCAAGAAAAACATTTGCCTCATGAAGCCTGGCACATAATACAGCAAAAACAAGGACGGGTAAAACCTACTTTGCAAATGAAAGGTAAAGTGAATGTAAATGATGATAAAGGTTTGGAAAATGAGGCTGATGTTATGGGAGCGAAAGCTTTACAGATGCATAGTAAAGACCAAAATATATCAAAATTGTTAAGTGATACAAAAAAAATAGCTAATCAAAATTCCAAATATTCAATTCAGAAGGTAAGTAAATCTAAAACATTGCAGCCGCCTACTCTACAAGAAACAGCTCACGTCGTACAGCGCATCTTAATTGATACAAATAGCGTTAGCGATTCCGTTTGGCAGGTTTATAGTGAACTTGGTTCCGAAGCAAAACTTCTCTTAAAGTTTAGTTCAGAATTCCATTCGTTTTTTAATCTTTCACCTCAAGAACAAATTGATTTCTTACACGCTTTAGATCGTAGTACATTAGTAATTAATACTCTTATTCAGTCAAATTCACGAGCAATTACCAATTCAAAAAAAACAGCACCTCAATTTCCCTTACTGCAATTGCAATCCCTATTCCTTAAACTAAATCCTAATTTTATGGACAATTTACTAGCTGTCACGCGAGGACATACTGGTACTTTTCATTTCTCAGAAACTGATTCAATTTCTATAACAAGCTTCCCTTCAATTAGCTCTCTTGAGCCTCGAAAAGCATTATTAGGTCCTGACGAACAAAAACGAAACAATCGACTAGTAAAACAATCTCAAATTTCTATTCATTCTGTAATGAATGAAAAAAATCTATCTCGTTTTTTGATCCTTCAAAATCTATTTCAAGAAGCCCTGCAAAGTATGAACGACTTAAAAAGCATAGGATACGAATTTGAATTTGCTTCATTTGCTAACTCTGATGGAGTTTATTCTGACATAGAAATTATTCCTTCTCACCAACTCATGGCAAAATCAGCGATTGCTGGAAATTTCTTTGGTTTATCTTGGAGATTAGAATCAGATTCAAAAAATACGCTTGAACTTGTTAGTCCTCCATTTGTATTTTCGCGAGATGATATTGGACAAACAAAGAGCTATACCGTAAAAAGAGAAATTGAAAGTCAAGCAAAGAATGTGGCTGACAGTATAGAAAAAAGAAAAGGTTCTTTGAAAAACGTGGCCAACACACTTTCTAAAAGTGGCATCGGATTTAACTGGAATATTGACTCCAAGTATAAAAATTATCGTATACTCTCCAACAAGAAATCTGGTGGCGGTGTATATGCACAAAGAAATGAATCATTGTATCCACATGAAATTGGAAAATTATTAGATGACAAATTTAATGACTATGCAAAACACAATCCTCCGAGTGAGTCTACAGCTATCGCCACATTTCCTTCTAATGTTGCATTGTTAGTAAGAAAGCATTTTCTGGCAGCGCTTCCAAAAGACACAGAACATTCAGACGCAGTAAAACAAGCCGTGTCGGTATTCTCACGATATGCTTCCAATGTTCTTGCAATTCCAAGTTTCCGTCATAGACAGGTTACTGGGGAACGAAAAGATACCATGGCCACTGATATAAAAGAGACCTTAGAAGTTTGGGTAAAAACAGATCCTTTGAATGTTTTAAAACATCTTTTGAAAGAAAAAACAGATCTGGACACTTTTCATATTGCATTACATAATGCTAAACTAAATATTATGAAGGTTTTTATTAATGCTAGTATTAAGTTTGTCCAAGAGGCTGCAAGACCAAGTCCACCAGAACCGACTATAAAAGAAATTGGAGAGCGTATGAAAGCATTATCATTAGCTGGCTTAAAAAAAACTGGCAGAGATCTTCTAGATTTTGCAAAGGAAGAACTAATCCAAGAAAGAGCACATAAGGGTCCTGATCCTTCTATAGCAGTACAAGGCTACACACAAGAAATGTTAGTTGATGTTGAGGCTTTTATTCAAAGAGCATTACAAGTAGATAAACATGTGGAAGCGCATCCTAAATCTACCACTAGTGAATTTCTCTCTGAAACATTTGGAACAGGTGAAGGTGTCAGAAAAGGGACTTACATTAAAGGAATTCCAACTTCAAAAGGTCCAATGTATGTAACAGAACTTAGGTAAACTATGCGCCTAAATAAAACATTGCAATTTGCATACTGACATATTAATTTTTATTTATAAATGCCTCGATATTCAATAAAGGCTACTTACATCCCAACAAAAAATTGATTTATCTACATACAGTTTGTACTTTTGCCCCATGAGTGATAATTTTACAAATGAATACTTTGGTATTGGAATCCAAAATGGCAAAACACCAGAAAACTTAGGTGTTTTGTGGCGGTCGGCTCAAAACTTAGGCGCTACTTTTATATTTACCATCGGAAACCGATATGCCAAGCAAGCCTGTGACACGCACGATGCAGTAAAAGCAATTCCGTATTTTCATTACGATACTTTTGAAGCTTTTTTTGAAAATCTCCCAAAAGGAGCACGATTAGTGGGCGTTGAATTATCTGAAAAAGCTTCTGATCTCGAAACCTTCGAACACCCAAGACGCTGTGTTTACATATTGGGTGCAGAAGATCATGGATTATCTAAAAAAGTAATGGAAAAATGCCATCATTTAGTAAAGTTCAAATCAGAAAAAAGTTTGAATGTAGCCGTTGCAGGAACTATTGTTATGTATGATAGAAATTTGTCTAAACCACGTTCGTAAAATAAAAGTTAAAAATGTTGGAAGGCTTACAAACAAATAAACTAAACATTATTAGTACATTTTTTTAAGTAAAAGCGATCCAGACACAAAGCTGTTGTTGCCAGAACATACTCCCGAAACTTTAATAGTTATTCGTTTTCCTTCACCTAGAAATGAACTAGAAGTTGCAAAATTAACTGGCCTTCCATCACTATCTTTAACAATGTTTCCATCAATAGCCACTTCTATAAAATTTTGCTTGCATCCAAGAGACTCAGAATTTACCGAAAACTGAAATTCTTGAGCTACTTTTAAGTCCGCAACTAAAAATTCTTTATTGAGCTCAGGCTTCGCTGCCCATGTAGATGCAATTGCTTCCGCAGCTGGGCTCTGAATGATTTCCCATATTCCAACCGATACCATACTTACACCATTTTGTCTTAATTCAACCCGCTTACCTTCAACAACAACTCCTCCACCCTCCATAAATTTTCTTGGCAGCTCAGTACCATCAACTATTATAGTATAGTCATCAAATAAATTATCAGCACTCAATGTTCCGTTAATTATTCTATAAATGCGATTGGAAGCTGCTGAGTTGCATAAAATTGTGGTCTTATTAGGATTTACAGTACTCCATACTCCTTTGTAAAGATTTATGGGCGTTGAACTCTGAGCACAAAGATTAATAGTATAAAGCAAAATCAGCAAAAAGATATTTTTTTTCATTTAAACAAATTTTGATTGAAGTATAAATCAGTTAAAAGGAAATCCTGCAGTAAGAACAATAGAAGTTCTTTCCCATCTGTCTTTTTCAGAATTTCGATTATTTGACCAATCTTTGGTCTGAACCTGTAATCCCACAATAGCTTCTATGGGAGCTCCTTTTGCTGTAACATATAAACCTAAAGCTGGATTAAAAGAAGGTTTGTAATTTTCATCAAAGGCATAAGTCATATGTAAATTTGAAAAAAATCTTTTACTGATAATATATTTTCCAAAATCAAAATTTAATCTCGCAAACATCTGATTTCTCTCTATTTCATCTGCAAGGTAAACTGTAGATGTCTCTGAAACTGTTCGAATTGAACTGCCACTAGTTATGGTTTGCTCGCTTGTTATAATTTCCATTTCATCAAGAATATCTGTATTATCTTTTAAACCAAAAGACCCTGAAATTCCAGCTGTAAATGCACCTAAAAAATTAAATATCGTATTTTCATATTTAACATTTTGGAGATTCAATCCATAATTGAGTCGGAACCCCAAATTAGTCTGTTCATAAATCTGATCATCAAATGGTTTAGATGCGTCAAATATATTATTTCTTGAATACAGACCTTCAAAACCTAAAAAGTGGTATACTAAATTACTATCTTCCACATCATCTCTTCCTCCATAATCTGTTACATCAAATATTAAATTCCCTCCTAACTTACCACTAAATTGAAATTCTCCACCTTTAAATAAATTGGAAGTACCATCTTTTGCGTTAGCTGACAAGGTTATGGTCCAGTATTTTCCTTTTTGGACATTTGTAAATTCTTTTGGGCTAAAGGAAAAGCCTATCGACTCCTTTTCTGCATTTATTAGTAATGTATTGGCTGTAAAGATTTGAAAAGATGTTTCTCCTTCTCCATCTTGAATTACGCTAAATTGAGCATGTGCGTAAAAGGTAATTACTAAATTTACGATAACAAATAGTTGTTTTTTCATAGTAAAAATGTTATTCGATATTTTTCAAAGGTTTAGTTCTTATAGAAACATTTCGTTTTGTATCTCCTGTTTCGCCTTCCCATTTTAGAAAAGCTTTTTCTCCATCTGAAGTAATAATTTTTAATTCAGCTTCCCATTCGGTTCCTGTTACTCCAAAAACTTTTAATGTGTATTCGAAAGGATTTTCAACTAGCAATTCAAATTCATCATTTTCCCACTCTTTTCTTTTTGAATCAGATTTCAAGATAATTGTAGATTCCTCCTGCTCTGGATAGAAAAAAACATTTGCAAGAGTTCCTTTAGAGGTTAGCTTAAAGTGAAATTTTACTTTTTTCATTTTTATTAATTTTGGGTTAGTTAATAAGGGTTTAGTATCATTTTTTGTCTTCTGAAGTTATTACTCCAGTTTTAATATCTGTTGTAATGTGGGTATTTATTTGCGCTGAACCTTCTTCGATATTGCTAGTATCATTATCACTTGCTCTTAGCATTCTTATAAAATATAATCTTGTCCATAAGTATCCGAATAGAAAACCTAGACATGCATAATAGAGAATAATTAAAACAATTAAGGCATCATTATCAAGCTTTGTGCTTATTCTGATGAATATGGCTGTCTTTTTAAGAAGGGGGATGATTTCATGAAGCTGAGTAAGGCCAAGTCCAAGAATTATCTTAGTTAGCCAATCACTAACTTGAAGTAAGTTATCATTACCAATATAACGTGATTTTGATTTTTCAGATTCTGCAATTATGGCAGGCCTTGGAATACCGAAAAGAAAACCAATCATACTTGTAAAAGCAAAAGCAGCACCCGCAATAAAAAGTAATGTAGAACATATTGAAAACACTTGCGCTCCTCTTCCTTTAGTTAACCCATTGGAACAACCTCCACAAACAAATAATATGATGCCAGCAATACCGATAATGACTAAAAAAATAATAAATCTAAACGCTTTATTTTCTTTTTCGTCTTCTAAATTTTGCTTCCGTGAATTTGTTCTGCTATTACTTTTTAAAAGTTCCCACATATATTTCTAATCTTTAAAAACAATTTATTTTTTATAATAAAAGAATAGTTTGCGATTAAAACCTTCACCCTGTTCTACGGCTATTCTAATACTGCCTTTATTCTTAATCTTATTTATTGCTGCGCAAATAGTAGGAACAAATAACTCACCAGGCACTATTTTAACCATCTCTGACAACCATTGACCACCATTAGAAACCAGATTGTTGCTTATGGATAAATCTCCATTCTGAGACTTATCTGCTAGAAAATGTTTTATGTCATTATGTTTCTCCTCAGGAAATGAAGCATCTCCCGTATAAAAAATCCAATATTCATTTTTGACTGGCTCTACCAGAATAGCCGAATCTGGATTATGAATAACCTTGTTTAAAATAAATCCTACTTTAACAGGGTCTGAAGTGAATATTGCTGAAGTATATTCACTCAATAAATTTGAAGCTGTTTCTTTCATATTCTTAGTGTTAGTTATTAAATCTTACCAATCTTTTATAAGAAGAGTTCTTAATTTGGACAAGCACATTTCTGCTCTTTACCAAAAAAAGAACAAATACTGAAACTAATAGGCTGACTTGCCGTCACATAAAAACAACCAAATAATTGCCAGCCTCCAGGCTTTAAAGTAAAAGGGACATGATCATAAACTGTTCGTCCTTCATAAAGCCAGCTTTTTGTTACGCAACCAGAAATTTCTTTGGAAGAATGAGTGTTTGTGAGCCTATAATAACTATATCCTTGAACCACACACGAAAATTGATCTGCGAAATAATTATCAGCACGTAGAAAATTTGTAGAAGAATCGGATATTAGATCAGCCTTGATCTTTATAAGTTTTAACTCTGTTTTGCTTTTTGAATCAATTGTACCTTTATCAAAAAACTCTCTTGCTTTAGTTTTTTCATTTAATTCAACTGTAGCACTTGAATCAACTTCGTTCTTATAAAAATGTTCTTGCTCTTTTGTTTTTTCGACACCATTTTTTTCGTCTTTCTGATTACACCCAAAAAAAATAATAATCAGCATTACTGCAGTAATCTTCAATTTCATATTATATCGGTTTAGTTATTTAATTCTTTTGCTAAACAAGCTCAAAATAATTACATCGCTAAAGTACAATGGGAATGAAGTATGGTCTCGGGGAGATTTCCGGTCAGGAAGGGGGAAAATTCCTGTTTTTGAATTATAGCGAAATTAGCTGTAGGCGAACTGCCTCTAAAGCCATACCAACACGGCTTCTTACATTTAATTTAACAAAGATAGCTTCGCGGTAGCCGTCAATTGTTTTTTCTGAAAGACACATTTTTGAAGCGATTTCTTTATACGTCATATCGCTGCAGGCATGATGTAAGAATAACTGTTCGTTTGTTGATAATTTTAATTCTGTTTCATCATGACACAGTAATCGTCTCAGATTCTTATTAACAGTATCGCTATTATAATAACCATTACTATTAATTTCGGTTAATGCTTTATCCAATTCGTTTGGATGAATGTCTTTCAAAAGGTACGAGCAACATCCAGCCTTTATCATTTTTATAATCGTGCGGTCATCATCTTTCATAGAAAGGGCGACTAGTTTTATATCTGGGTATTTTTTTGATAATAAAAGTGCCGTTTCCTCTCCATTCATAACAGGCATATTTACATCTATAAGAATAATATGAGGCAATTGCAATGCGATTTCTAACTGATTAAAGAGATCTTTCCCATTCAATGCTTCCATAATCACTTTTTTTCCGGAAAACCCATCAATGAGTGTTGCCAATGATCTCAAAAAAAGTTGCTGATCATCTGCAAGCGCAATAAGGATATTCTGATTATGAGTTTCCATTGATGTTATATTATCAATTTTAAAATTGTTCCCTGTCCTGAATTTTCAATCGATAGATATCCTCCAAGCAGATTCATTCGGTCACGCATACTAGCAATACCTTGCCCACTGTGCTCATTTTTATATGAAATTCCGACACCATTATCTTGTATAATCATACTAAATGGACTTGAATAATCTACTGAAATGATTATAGATGTAGCGCTTGCATGTTTTAGAATATTATTCAAACCTTCTTTGGCTATCCGATACAATGTAAAGGCAGTTTTAGGTTCAAGACTTGATTCACCTACAACATTAAGTACTGTAGAATGTGTTCCGATATTATTAATCAAAGTAAGATCATCGCTCAATGCATTTTCAAGATTGAAGCCATGAAGGTTTTCGCTATACAAATGATTTGAAATATTGCGAAGATCGCTAATTGCTTTTGTAACAAGTTCGACTGTTTCGTTAAGTTTTCCTCCAGATTCGTCTTTTATCTTTTCAAGTAAATGAAGATTAAGTTTAATGATCGACAATGTTTGACCTACAC
>RCUJ01001841.1_pt1 | contig 10906 bp, 11 predicted proteins | sample 2166321 | NCBI WGS metagenome assembly RCUJ01 (sample SAMN09932808, study PRJNA488358) | compost metagenome | feature: garden; material: soil; isolation source: compost soil in an enriched community after 118 h of incubation | place: Germany: Experimental Botanical Garden Goettingen | collected... | reverse complement strand
TGTCGCAGATGGACGAAGTGACGCAGCAGAACGCGGCGCTGGTGGAAGAAGCGGCGGCCGCTGCCGGTTCGTTGCAGGATCAGGCACACCGCCTGGCCGAAGCGGTAGCGGTGTTCAAGATCAACGCGGGTGAAGTGATCGAAGTGCCCGCGCACCAACTGAGCGGCTATGCGTCGCCGACGCTGACGCAGGATTGATGCGTCGGTAAACCGCCGGGGGAAACCCCGGCGGGATGCGACGGTGCAATGCCGTTGTCGTGGATGTGACGCCGTTGATGTGATGGCGGCACGTATTCCATGCCCGTGCCGAATTGGATGTGATGGCGGCACGTATTCCATGCCGTGCCGAATTGGATGTGATGATGGATCGTAGGATGGGTGGAGCGCGTCCGGACGTGGACCAGAACGGTGCTGCCGATCGCGCGTAACCCATCGGACGGTGCTCGGGTTTTTAACTGGACCCGCCACAACGCGACGTTCGTCTGATGGGTTGCGCGCGATCGGCGCTTGTTTTCGCGGGGCGGACGGTGCGCGCTTCACCCATCCTACGACCACCACCGACCACCACCGACCACCACCGACCACCACCGACCACCACCGGCCACCACCGGCCACCGACCACGGCATCGTGCGAATCGCGTCAAGCACCGATTAATACGCACGTTAAGTTTTCATTAAAAATACCGTTAATAACAATAACGCCTGGAAGAGGGCGGTGAACAGTGTTTGATGGTTGGGTTGCGCGTGAGGGCGCGCCGGCCAGACAAACCGGGCGGGGTCAGGTCGATGCGGGGCGCCACGTCCCGGTTTGCTCGCTGCTATTCATTCGCTGCTCTATTGATGTCACTGGAGACTAGCTGTGCGCGTGAACCTACCCATCACTGATGTGGAAACCAAGCTGCGCGAAGATCAATACCTGATCTCGCGAACCGACACCAAGGGCCGCATCCTTTACGCCAACCCGGCGTTCGTCGACGTCAGTGGATTTACCCGCGAAGAACTCATCGGCAAGCCGCACAACATCGTGCGCCATCCCGACATGCCGCCCGAGGCCTACGAAGATCTGTGGGAAACCTTGGAAGCCGGCGAATCGTGGCTCGGCCTGGTCAAGAACCGCCGCAAGGACGGTGGCTATTACTGGGTGCTGGCCAACGCCACGCCCATCGTCGAAAACGGCGAAGTGGTGGCGTATTCCTCGGTGCGGGTGCGGCCTTCCGAAGATCAGATCGAGATGGCCGAAGAACTCTATGCACGCATCCGCGAAGGCTCGGCGCGCGGCATCCGCATCAAGCGCGGACGGCCGGTGCGGGCCGGCTGGCGGCGTGGTCTGGACGTGGTGGCGTTTCCCTTCAGGCGCAGCGTGCGCAGCCGGATGTTCCGCCACGCCCTGGTGTCCGCCGGCATCGTCGCGGGTGCGGGCGCGTATGGCTTGCACGCCAACTGGGACAGCCTGGGCGCCTGGGGCGCAAGCGTCGGATGCGGCGCCATCGCGCTGGGCGTGATCGCCATCTTCGGCATGGGGTGGAGTTTGTCGCGGTCGCTGCTGGACCCGATGCTGGACGCCGCCAACATGGCGCGCCAGGTTGCCGCCGGCAACCTCACCACGCAGATCATCGCGGATTCGGATGACGAAGTGGGTAGCCTGAAGTTCTCGTTGGAAGTCATGCGCAAGAGCCTCATCGGCATCGCCCAGGACGTCTATCGCGGTATCGAGGGCACGACCCATGCGGCCGTGCATATCGCGCGCGGCAACCAGGAACTGGCCGGCCGCACGGAAGGGCAGGCGTCGTCCTTGCAGCAAACCGCCGCCAGCATGGAGCAACTGACCTCCACCGTGCGCCAGAACGCGGACAACGCGCGGCAGGCCAACCAGTTGGCCGCCAGCAGCATGGACGTGGCGCGGCGCGGCGGCGTGGCCGTGGGGCAGGTGGTCAACACCATGCATGGCATCTCGGCCAGCTCGCGCAAGATCGCGGACATCGTCAGCATCATCGAAGGCATCGCGTTCCAGACCAACATCCTGGCGCTTAACGCCGCGGTGGAAGCGGCCCGCGCCGGCGAAACCGGCAAGGGCTTCGCCGTGGTGGCGGGCGAAGTGCGCAGCCTGGCGCAGAAAAGCGCGCAGGCAGCCAAAGAGATCAAGGGCTTGATCGAGGATTCCGTGGACCGCGTGTCGGAAGGCTCCGCGCAGGCCGAGCAGGCAGGCGCGACGATGGAAGAAATCGTGGCGGCCGTGCATCGGGTCACCGACATCATCGGGGAAATCTCGCAAGCGTCCCAAGAGCAGTCCAGCGGTATCGAGCAAGTGGATACGGCGGTGTCGCAGATGGACGTGATGACCGTGCAGAACACGGCGCTGGTGCAGGAATTGGGCGGCGCGGTGATGCAGTTGGGCACCCAGTCCGGCGCGCTGCGCGAGACGATCCGCGTATTCCGGCTTACCGGTCAGCCCTGAGCGATTTCATCCGCGTCCGGTAGACGCGAAACCGCAGGCTTGTCCAAAGAGCCCCTCCTGTTCGATGCTTCGAGGAGGGGCTTTTCAATTGGCTTATGGCCTTTGCTCGTTAGCCATTGACCATCGACCATGGCCCCTGCCTGTTCCCGCTACCGCCCCGCCAGCGCATCCACCACCCGGCTCATCGCACCCAGGCCGGATTCGAACAAGTTCTCCAGGAAGGGGCCGGAGTGCGGCAGCACCACGGTCAGCACGATCACGCCGATGATGAGCGTGACGGGAAAGCCCACCGAGAACACGGACAGTTGCTGCGCGGCGCGGTTGAGGATGCCCATGGCCAGGTTGATGGTCAGCAGCGCGCAGATCAGCGGCAGCGCCAGCAGCAGGCCCGAGACGAACACGGTCTTGCCCCATTCCACCACCACGCCCCAGCCGTTCTGATGCAGTTGGATCGTGGCCACGGGCAAGGTGTCGAAGGACCGCACCAGGGCGGCCAGCACCAGCAGGTGACCGTCCAGCGCCAGGAACGTCAGCATCGCCACCATGTTGAACAGGCGCGACAGCACGGCAGTGTTGGCGCCGGCGCTGGGGTCGAAGAACGAGGCGAACGACAAGCCCATTTGCAGGCCGACGAATTCGCCGGCCGTCTGCACGGCGGCGAAAACGATGCGCATCGTGAAGCCCATGGCGATGCCGATCAGCACCTGCTGCATCACCATCCACAGGCCCGCGTAAGAGCCGGGCGAAACGGGCGGCATGGGGTCCAGCGCGGGGCTGACCGCCACGGCCAGCACGAACGACAGGCCCACCTTGACCTTCATTGGGACGGCGGATTCCGAGAACAGCGGTGCGGTGCCGATCAGCGCCAGGATACGCACGAACGGCCAGAGAAACTGGCCGATCCAGCCGTTGAGCTGTTCGAGCGTGAAGGCGATCATGGGGAAACGTCCGGGGCCGGGCGGCGCGGGCCGCTCAGGACACCAGCATGGGGATCTGGCCGATCAGTTGCCGGATGTAGTCGACCATGACGCCGATGAGCCAGGGGCCCAGCAGCACCAGCACGCCACACATGGCCAGCAGCTTCGGAATGAACGACAGCGTCATTTCGTTGATCTGCGTGGCGGCCTGAAAGATGCTGATGATCAGGCCCACCACCAGCACCACCAGCAGCAGCGGGCCGGCCATCGCCAGGACGATCTTCATCGCCTGGTAGGCCATGGTCATGACGGTTTCAGCGGTCATGGCGATTGCTCCGGCGTTATTGGTAGAAGCTCTGGGCCAGGGAACCCATCAGCAGGTTCCAGCCGTCGGCCAGCACGAACAGCATCAGCTTGAACGGCAGCGCCACGGTGACGGGCGGCACCATCATCATGCCCAGCGCCATCAGCACGCTGGCCACGACCAGGTCGATGATCAGGAAAGGAATGAAGATGGTGAAGCCGATCTGGAACGCCGTCTTCAATTCGCTGGTGATGAAGGCGGGCACCAGGATGCGCAAGGGCACTTGCGACGGGTCTTCCAGCGCGGGCTGCTTGGCCAGGTTGGCGAACAGCGACAGATCGTTCTCGCGCGTCTGGTGCAGCATGAACGTGCGCAGCGGACCGGCGGCGCGTTCGACGGCGGTCTCGAATTGGATCGACCCTTCGGACAAGGGCTTGTAGGCGTCGGCGTAGATCTTGTCGAACACCGGCGACATCGTATAGAAGGTCAGGAACAGCGCCAGCCCGATCAGCACGTGGTTGGGTGGCGACATCGCGGTGCCCATGGCGCTGCGCAACAGGCCCAGCACGATGATGATGCGCGTAAAGCCCGTCATCATCAGCAAGGCGGCCGGCAGGAACGACAGCGACGTCATCAGCAGCATCGTCTGCATGCTGAGCGAATACGTCTCCGAGCCGTTGGGGCCGGGGGTGGCGGTCAGCGCGGGCAGGGTGGCCTGGGCGACGACTCCGGCCGGGAAGAAGGCCAGGCCCAGCACCGCGGCGGCCGCCAGCATGGGCAGGGCGCGCGGACGGGCGGGCAGGAGTGTCGTGCGAGAGAGAAAGCTCATGGGTGTCGCAAAGATGCGCGTGTCGCGCTAGCGGCGCTTGAGCGCCTGGCCCAGCTTGGCCGCGAAGGCCGCGGCGGGCAAGGGCGAACCCTCCGGCATCTGGCCGGCGGGCAGGGTGTGCAGGGTAGTGAGCTGGTTCGGGCCGACGCCCACCACCAGCCAGGTATTGTCGATTTCGACGACGACGATGCTTTGGCGCGCGCCGACGGGCAGGCTGGCGACCTGCTTGAGCAGGTTGCCGCCGCCGCGCTGGGTCAGGCCGGCCCGCCGCGCCAGCCAGGCCGAAGCCAGGATGGCGGCCACCACCAGCACCAGGCCGATGACGACGCGCAGCAGGGCGGACTCAGTCATGGCGCCGGGCTGCTAGCGGCGGTTGTTCAAGCGGTTGATCCGCTCGGACGGGGTGATGATGTCGGTCAGGCGGATGCCGTACTTGTCTTCGACGACCACGACTTCGCCTTGGGCGATGAGGTAGCCATTGACGAAGATGTCCATCGGCTCGCCGGCCAGGCCGTCCAGCTCGACCACGGAACCCTGGCCCAGTTGGAGCAGGTTCTTGATGGTCAGGCGGGTGCGTCCCAGTTCAACCGTCAGTTGGACGGGCACGTCCATGATCAGGTCGATGTCGCTGCCGGAGCCGCTCGTAGCGCCAGCCAGCGGCTTGAACACCGACTGCGACGCCGATTGCGCGGCGGGGGCCGGTGCAGCGGGAGCCGCGGCGGCCGGAGCCGCAGCGGCCGCTGCCGGAGCAGGCGCCGCGGGCGGCGTGGAGGCGGTTTGTTCAGCCATCGCGGCCGCCCAGTCGTCCTGCGGCTTGAGGCCGTCGGCTTGGGTGGGCGGGTTGGCGCGGGATTGTTCGGCGAGCGCGTCGGCCCAGTCGTCGGCCGGGGACGAGCCGGTGCCAGGCTCGTTCTTGTCAGTCATGGTCGGGGGCCTCGTTTGAATCGGTATCGTAGGTAAACATGTTCTGTACGCGAAGCGCGTACTGGCCGTTGAAAACGCCGTAGCCGCATTCCATCAGCGGTACGCCATCCACATGGGCTGTGATGGTTTGGGGCACGTCCACGGGAAGGACGTCGCCCACCTTCAAATTCATCAGTTCGCGGATCGACGACGGGATGCGCGCGAATTCCGCCACCACATCGATGTCGGCGCTGCGCACCTGGCGCGACAACTGCTGCGACCAGCGCTGGTCAACCTCTTCCATCGTGGTTTCTTGCAGCGGCCGCGTCAGCAGATCGCGCACCGGCTCGATCATGGAATAGGGCAGGCAGATGTTCAGGTCGCCGCCGGTCGCGCCGAATTCGATGTGGAACGAGGTGACGACCACCACTTCATTGTTGCCGGTGATGCTGGCGAACTTGGTGTGCATCTCCGAGCGCACGTACTCGAACTCGATCGGATAGACGGGGTCCCAGGACTTGCCGTAGCTTTCCAGGGTCAGGTTGAGCAGGCGCCGGATGATGCGCTGTTCGGTGGTGGTGAAGTCCCGGCCTTCGACGCGCGTGTGGTAGCGGCCATCGCCGCCGAACAGGCTGTCGATGACCAGGAACACCAGGTTCGGGTCATAGGTGAACAGCGCCGTGCCGCGCAGGGGCTTCATCTGAATCATGTTCAGATTGCTGGGCACGGGCAGGTTGCGTTCAAAGTCCGCGTACTTCTGGATCTTGATCGAGCCGACGGTAATGTCGGCGCTGCGGCGCATGAAGTTCAACAGCACGTTGCGCATGTGACGCGCAAAACGTTCGTTGATGAGCTCCAGCGTCTGCATGCGGCGGCGCACGACCCGCTCGGGCGAGCTGAGGTCGTAGGCGCGCGCGCCATCATTGGGGTTCGCGGCCGCTGACTTGCTATCGCTCTCGCCGGTGACGCCGGCCAGCAGCGCATCGACTTCGTCCTGCGAAAGGAATGCCTCGTAGGCCATGCTTATTGCACCACGAACGCCGTGAACAGCACGTCGGTGACATACTGGCCGTCAGGCAGGGGCGAGAACGGCTGGTTGACCACGGTCTTGATTGCGTTGGCCATTTCGGTCTTGCCTTGCTGCGTCTGCACGCCGGTGGGCGATTGCGACGACAGCACCATCAGGATGCGGCTGCGCACTTCAGGCATGTACTTTTCAAGTCGGGTGCGGGTCTGCTCGTCGCTGACGCGCAGGGTCAGGCCGACGTGCATGATGCGTTCGGTTTCCGCGTTTTGCAGCGTGACGGTGAACGCTTCGATCGGAACGAAGATCGGGGCGGGCACCGCGATGGGGCCGGCGGGCGGGGCAACAAACGTGGTCGGCGTGGCTTGGGGGCCCTGGCCGGGTTGACCCGGTTGGCCGGGCTGGCCGCCGGGCACCTGGCCCACGCCCAACTGCACGGGCGCGCCGGCTTGCGGTTGCTGCATGCGTTGGGTGATGAACCAGGTTGCGCCGGCACTGGCGGCGGCAACAAGGAGCAAGACCAACAGGCCCAGCAGCAGGCGAAGAATGCCGATGCCGCCGGATTTCTTGGCGCCCGACGGCGCGGTTATGGGTTTGGTAGTCGCCATCTCGGTTTCGATGCGTATTGAGCCGCTGGTGAAAACGGATTCTTAGTGGATGAAAGCATTCTGCCCCAAAGTACGCCTCGGCTTGGAGGCGAAAAACAGGGCGAAAGCCGCGTATCTCAAGCTATTGCTGCACTGCCCGCGTTCGTTGCCGAGCGCGGGCCGCGCATTTGTCACGCAAAGGTGTCGACCAGTGCGTTGGCGTTGCGCGACACCGTCGCGGTGGGGGTGGCGTTGTCGGCCGATGCATCGGCAACCACCGATCCATTGCCCGACTGACGCTGCGAGCCGCCGTTGCCTTGCTGTTGCGCGAATTCCTGCTGCGCGGACTGTTCGCCCACGCTGGTCTGGCCCAGCGAAATGCCGGCTTGCGCCAAGGCTTGCTGCAATTGCGGCATCGCGGTTTCGATGGCCTGGCGCACGGAGGCATGCGCCGATACGAACGAGGCGCTGGCCACGCCGTCGGCGATGTTCAGGCTGACGCGCAGGGGGCCCAGGTCGGGCGGATCCAGCCGCAACTCGGCGGTCTGCATGCCCTGGCGCGCGTTGGTGCTCATCATCACCACTTGCTGGCCCAGCTCGGTGCCCCAATGCGTGCCGCCGACCGGGGTGGCGACCTGCATCACGAGCGGCACGGCCGGCGGGGCGAAGGCCGATTGGTTCACGACGGGCGCGGCCTGGCGTTGGGTGGCGGCGGCAAGTGCCTGCGCCAGATGGTCCTGCGCCGTGGCGCCGTGCTGCGGTGCCTGGAATTGCTGCGTGGTGCTGGTCAGGGCGGCCAACACTTCTTCTTCGGTGCGCGCGGGCAAGGTCGTGGTGGTGTGCTCGGCGTCGGCCTTGGGCTCGCGTGCAACGCGCGGCAGCGGCAGGTCGGCGGCAGCGGCGCGCGGCGCTTCGGCCTTGACGGCCGGCTGCGTCGTCGGCGCGGCGGCGACGGCCGGGGCCGCGGCGCTGCCCGGCTTGACGGCGGCGGTCAGCACCGGCTGCGCGGCCTGGGCATCGCGCGCGGCAATCGCTGCGGCGGCTTCGGCTTGCGCTGCGGTCACGGCGACCGGCGCGCGGGCGGTGGCGGGGGTGGCGACATCGGCTGCGTTCAGCGCGGCGGTCAGCACGGCCGCGCCGCTGCTGATGGCCGCGGCGGCGGCTTCGGCGCTGCCGCGCGCAAGCTGCACTTGCTCGGCGGCCTGCGCCGCGAGCTCAAGCGTTTGCTGCGGCAGGGCAGGCACGGGCGGCTGCGCGGCGGCCACGGCCAGCGCGCCCGCTTCGGCGGACGTCGCGGTATTGACGGCGTCATTGATGGCGCCGGCGGCGGCGTCTTCAGCCTTGGCGGTGGGGTCGGTGCCGGCGTCGGCGGTCTTGCCGGGCATCTTGCCGGGCGCCTTCGCGCCATCGTTGGCCGGACGCGAATCGGCCGACGGCTTCGGACGTTGCTGAGCCAGCACGTCGGAGAAGCTCGGGCCTTTCTTGTTCGCCGGTGCGGGCTTGTTGGCGCCCAGCGCGTCGGCGATGGACGTTTTCGCAACGGGCGCGAGAGTCGGCAAGGGCAGGGGAGCGGTCATCTTGGGCTTCCTGTTAGGTGCAGCTTGATAGGTGCTGCTTAATGCATCCCGGCCTGGCGCTGGACCAGGCGGGCGGAATATTCATCGTTGGCGCGCTGTTCGCGGCGCGATTCCACGACGGCCTGCGCGCGCATTTCGCGCTGCGCCAATGCGTCGTAGGAGCTGAGCTTGCGCTTTTCCTGCTGCCAGTACAGGCGGCCCTTGGCGAGGTTTTCGTCCGCCTGGCGCAGCACGGTTTGCTGCTGGCTGATGGCGTCGTCCAGGGTGCCGATGAAGCGCTGGTAGTTGTGGCAATCGCTGGCCGACATGCCGGTCGTCATGGCTTGCTGGAGCCGTTCCAGGTAGTCCTGGCGGTAATCGCTCAACATGCCAAGCTGGCGCTCGGCGTTGGTGCGTTCGGCGCTGAGCCGACCCAGCAGGCGCGCGGCTTCATCCGTGCTTTCCTTGGCCAGGTTGATCAACATGTCCAAGGGCAATTGGCTAGGCATAGGTGTCCCTTAACTCGAAACTGGCGCGCAACTGGTTGACGGCGTCGTCGTAGCCGATGTTTTCGCCGACGTCTTGCTGCAAGAAGGCTTCCAGGCGCGGATAGCGCGCGATGGCTTCGTCCAACTGCGGATCGTTGCCGGCCGCATAGGCGCCCACGGCGATCAGGTCGCGGTTGCGCTGGTAGCGCGACAGGTTCTGCTTGAAGCGGCGCACGATGGAGAATTGCTGCGGCGTGATCAGCGAAGTCATCGCGCGCGAAATCGACGCTTCGATATCGATGGCGGGGTAGTGCCCGGCTTCGGCCAGATGGCGCGACAGCACCACGTGGCCGTCCAGGATGGCGCGCGCCGAGTCGGCGATCGGGTCTTGCTGATCGTCGCCTTCGGCCAGCACCGTATAGAACGCGGTGATGGAGCCGGCTTTGCCGGACGGGCCGGGCGCGCCCATGCCGGCGCGTTCAACCAGCATCGGCAGCTTGGCGAACACCGAGGGCGGGTAGCCCTTGGTGGCCGGCGGCTCGCCGATGGCCAGCGCGATTTCACGTTGCGCCATGGCGTAGCGGGTCAGCGAATCCATGATCAGCAGCACGTCTTGGCCCTGGTCGCGGAAATGCTCGGCCAGGCGGGTGGCGTACGCCGCGCCCTGCAGGCGCAGCAGCGCGGACACGTCGGCGGGCGCCGCCACGACAACCGAGCGGGCCAGGCCTTCGGGGCCCAGGTTGTGTTCGATGAATTCCTTGACTTCGCGGCCGCGTTCACCAATCAGGCCCACGACAATCACATCGGCCTTGGTGTAGCGGGCCATCATGCCCAGCAACACGGATTTACCCACGCCGGAGCCCGCGAACAGGCCCATGCGCTGGCCTCGACCCACGGTCAACAGGCCGTTGATGGCGCGCACGCCCGTGTCCAGCACGGTGTCGATCGGGGCGCGCGACAAGGGGTTGATGGGCTGCGCGGACAAGGGCGCCAGTTCGGCGCCCGTCAGCGGACCCAAGCCATCCAGCGGGCGGCCGGCGCCGTCCAGCACACGGCCCAGCAGCGCGTTGCCCACGGGCAGGTGGCGGCCCAGTTGCGGCTTGGCGTTGCCATTCAATTCGGCCTTGCGCGGCAGCGGAATCGCGCGTTGCACGGGCGGCTCGCCGGGCACGACGCGCGCGCCGGGCGGCAGGCCGGAAATGTCGGCCTGCGGCATCAGGTACAGCGTGTGGCCGTCAAAGCCCACCACTTCGGCATCGGCCCAGTGGTCATGGCCGCGCGCGATCTCGATGCGGGCGGCGGCGCCCACGGGCAAGCGCAGGCCGGTCGCGTGCAGCACCAGGCCGGTGGCGCGCGTGATCTTGCCGCTGACCAGCCAGGGGTCGGTGGAGGCGGCACGGATCGAACCGATTTCCAGCTGCGTCTTCCAACGGTCCAGCACCGGCACGGTGGCGGCGGGCGTGGCGGGCGCGGCCGTCAGGCCGGGTTGCGCCGGAGCCGGATTGCCGCTCACGCCGGATCCTCCCAGGATACGTTGCGGCCCAGCGAGGCCGCGACACGGCGCCAGCGCGTTTGCAGCGTGGCGTCGATGTCGCCAAAAGGCGTTTCGGCGCGGCAACCGCCACGCGCGATGGATTCATCGGCCATCACGCGCCAATGGCCTTCCTTGAGTTCGTCGGCCAGGTGCAGGCGGATCAGTTCGATGTCCTCGGGGTTAGCCCACAAGCGCATCTGGCCATTGGTCGACGGGTTGATGTGCAGCACGTCGCGCACGGCCGCGGCCACGGCTTCGGGTTGTTCGGACAGGGTGGTGCGCACGACCTGCTGCGCAATGTCCAACGCCA
>RCUJ01001840.1_pt1 | contig 10908 bp, 10 predicted proteins | sample 2166321 | NCBI WGS metagenome assembly RCUJ01 (sample SAMN09932808, study PRJNA488358) | compost metagenome | feature: garden; material: soil; isolation source: compost soil in an enriched community after 118 h of incubation | place: Germany: Experimental Botanical Garden Goettingen | collected... | reverse complement strand
AAATGGTGGTGCGCTACAACGGCTACACCGCCGCCGACATCAACGGCGGCCCGGCGCCCGGTTATTCGTCCGACCAGGCGCAAGCCGCGGCGGAACGTGTCGCCGCCGAAACGCTGCCGCGTGGCGTGAAGTTCGAATGGACCGACCTGACGTATCAGCAAATCCTGGCGGGCAATGCCGGCTTGTGGGTGTTCCCCATCAGCGTGCTGTTGGTGTTCCTGGTGCTGGCCGCGCTGTATGAAAGCCTGACCTTGCCGCTGGCTGTGATCCTGATCGTGCCGATGAGCATCCTGGCCGCGCTGACGGGTGTGTACCTGACGGGCAACGACAACAACATCTTCACGCAGATCGGCTTGATGGTGCTGGTGGGCTTGTCAGCGAAGAACGCGATTCTGATCGTGGAGTTTGCCCGAGAGCTTGAGATGAGTGGCCGCACGCCGCTGGAAGCCGCGATTGAAGCCAGCCGCCTGCGTCTGCGCCCGATCTTGATGACGTCCATCGCCTTCATCATGGGTGTGGTGCCGCTGGTGCTGTCGTCGGGCGCCGGTTCGGAAATGCGCCATGCCATGGGGGTGGCCGTGTTCTTCGGGATGTTGGGCGTGACCTTGTTCGGCCTGTTCCTGACGCCGGTGTTCTACGTGTTGCTGCGTTCGCTGGGCGGCAAGCCGCTGCATTCGGCGGCCCCGCATGAAGCGCCGGAGTGCGCGCCGCACATCGACACGAACGCGCCGCCCGCCACGCAGCCTCACGCTTAACGCCGGCAGAAGAGAAGCCAGCGCGTCCCGTTCCACCGAGCGGGGCGCGCGCCAAAGAGAATTCATCATGATCCAAAGACTGACCCGCGGTTCCGCCCTGCTTGCCGTCCTGCTCGTGCTGGCCGGCTGCGCGGTGGGCCCCACCTACGAAAAGCCATCCGCCGCTGCCCCGGCGGCCTTCAAGGAAGCGGCGTTGCCCGCGTCCGAAGCCGGCACCTGGAAGCCCGCCGAACCGTCGGAAGACGCGCTGCGCGGCGCCTGGTGGAAGGTATTCGGCGACGAAGGCCTGAACCAGTTGGAAGAAGAAGCGCAGCAGGCCAACCAGAACCTGCAAGCCGCCGCCGCCCGCCTGGCGCAGTCGCGCGCGCTGCAACGCGAGGCCCGCGCCGGCTTCTTCCCGACGCTGGACGCGGCCTTTGGCCCGAACCGCCAGCGCCCCTCGGCCGTGTCGCAAGGCCTGCCCGATGGTACGTCCACCAGCCCGGTGACGACGTGGCGCGCGCAAGGCGCGGTGTCGTATGAAGCCGACCTGTTCGGCCGCGTGGCCTCCACCGCGGACGCCGCCACCGCCGACGCCCAGCAAAGCGAGGCGCTGTACCGTTCGGTGCTGTTGGCCTTGCAGGCCGACGTGGCCTCGACCTACTTCCTGGTCCGCGAGCAGGACGCCGAATCGGCGCTTTACCATCAGACGGTCAAGCTGCGCACCGACACGCTGCAATTGATCCAGCGCCGTTTCGACGCCGGCGACATCAGCGAACTGGACCTTGCCCGCGCCAAGTCCGAGCTGGCGTCCGCGCAGTCGGAAGCGCTGGGCATCGACCGCCGCCGCGCCGCCGCCGAACACGCGCTGGCCGTGCTGCTTGGCCGCGCCCCGTCTGACTTCACGATGCCGCCGCAGCCGATTGAAAAGGTGGCGCTGTCGATTCCCGCAGGCTTGCCGTCCACCTTGCTGGAACGCCGCCCCGACATCGCCGCCGCCGAACGCGCCATGGCCGCCGCCAACGCCCGCGTCGGCGCGGCCAAGTCCGCGTTCTTCCCGCGCCTGGACATCACCGGCGCCTTTGGTTATGAATCGTCGGACCTGGGCAACCTGTTCCAGTGGTCCAGCCGCACGTTCCTGCTGGGCCCGCTGGTGGGCGCCGCGCTGTCGATGCCGATCTTCGACGGCGGCCGCCGCCAGGCCGGCCTGGACCGCGCGCGTGCCGTGTATGAAGAAGACGTTGCCGTCTACCGCCAGACCGTGCTGAATGCCTTCCGCGAGGTCGAAGACAATTTGGCCAACCTGCGCATCCTGGCCGACCAGACCAAGGCGCAAGACGCCGCCGTCCAAGCCTCGGCCCGCGCCGCAACGCTGTCGCACACGCAGTATCGCGAAGGTAGCATCAGCTACCTGGACGTGATCGAAGCCGACCGCAGCGTGCTGCTGCAACAACGCGTTGCCGTACAGTTAAGCGGCGAACAGGCACGCTCGGCGGTAGCCCTGATCCGCGCCATCGGCGGCGGCTGGGACAACCCCGTCCCCCCGGATTCGGTGGCCGCCCGGTAGGATGGGTGAAGCGCGGCACGGCCGTGCCTAGAACGAAAACGCCGAACGCGCGGAACCCATCACACGATCCGTAGGATGGGTGCAGCGCGGCACCACCACCGCCAGAACCCAAACGCCGAACGCGCGTAACCCATCATGCAACGGGTGCCATGTGGCTACGCTTCAGAAGAATTGTGGCGCTGCTTGATGGGTTTCGCGCGTTCGGCAATTTCGTTCTATTGAAATCCCTGCCGCGCTGCACCCATCCTACGTTTGGGGTTTCCCGCGCTGCGCCACGCGCAGCGCCACCCGGTATCCCGCGAAGACATAAAACGCTGCGCTGTTCACGACCAGCCACGCCCCCAAACCGCCCAGCAGCGCTACCACCGGCCCCACCGCGCGCACCCCACCTTGCATCCATACCGCCAGGCCTAGCGCGCCGATGATCACCAGCGCCAGCACCAGCCACTTCACCACCACCAAGCCGGCTGACCTGCCGGCCATCACCCACACCACGCCTATCGCCAAGGCCAGCGCCGTGCCCGCGCATACCGCCACCAGCGCGAACGCCGCCCAGGCGGCACCGGCGGATCGCAGCAACAGGCTCAGCACTTCAATCCCCACGCCCAGGCCACCGGTCATGACCAGCACGGCCAGCACCAAGGGCGACCACATTCCGGGTGGCGCGTGGCGGGCGTCCATGTCGGCCACGAAGCGATGCATCGCCGATGATGCCACCGGGTCGTCACGGTCATCCATCGCGGCCAACACCGCCTCTACCTTGCGGCACTGCGCGATCAACTTGTTCAGCCCGGCCTGGGGCCTGTTGCCGGACGACGGCATCACAGCCTCGTCACGCCCGGCGCGTGTTCCGCGACCGTGTTGCGCAGCGCGGCCATGGCCTCTTGCACCGCCAGCGGCCGGAACGCATCTTCGCGCCAGTACATCGCCACCGATCCAAAGCCCGACAGCCGCACCGGAATGATCCGCATCGCCCGCATCTGCGAAAAGCGCAGCGCCGCACGGTGCGAGGCCACGCCGATCATGTCGCTGTTGTTGATCAGCGTGAGATTGATCGTGACCGAATTCGATTCCACGTGATCAGCCGGCGGCGCTTGCCCCGCCGCCGCCAGCGCAGCGTCCACCGCGTTGCGGATCGGCGTGCCCTTGGGCCACAAAATCCATCGATACGACAGCAGATCCGGCCAGGTCGGCTGCTCAACAGCGAACAGCGGATGACGCGGCCGTGCGACCAAGTGGATGGGTTCCAGGTACAGCGCTTCAAAGCGGATAGCCGGGTCGTGATGTTCAGGCGCCGAGCGGCCCACGACGATATCCAGATCGCCTTGCGCCAGTTGCGCCAGCAGTCGGTCGGTAGTGCCTTCCACCAGCTTCACGCGCGCTTGCGGCATGCGTTCCAACAGCTTCATCACCGCCAGCGGCACGGTGTCGGAGGCCGACGCGCCCGAAGCCCCAATCACCACGCGGCCACCGCCGCCTTCGCGCAGCGCGGCCATGTCGGCGCCGGCGCGATCCAGTTGCGCTTCCAGCCGCTGCGCGTGCGCGATCAGCACGTCGCCGTGCGGGGTGGGACGCAAGCCGCGCGCATGCCGTTCAAACAGCGGCAGCCCGATATCGTCTTCCAGGTCTTTCAGCCACTTCGACAGGCCGGGCTGTGTGGTGTTCAGCATTGCCGCCGAATGGCTGATGTTGCGGGTCTGCGCCAAGCTCAACAGCATCTTCAGATTGCGCAGCCGCAGGCGGTGGGTCCAGTCCATGCAGGCCCTCATCCGTGGGGGGGTTGTCTCGTATGTATATATTTATTGGTATGGATAATAAGATAATTTCATTTCAAAACACATAGCTGTTCTACGCATAATCGTCTTCGAACCTGGACCAGCCGCGAACCACGCGGCGGCCACCCGTAGAAGCCGGCATCAGCCGGACATACCGGAGACAAACATGCCCGACGGCCACACCACCGGTGCGGAGCGCAGCAGCTACTACGCCCGCATCGCCAAGAAGCACATGGCTCCGCTCTGGGAGTCATTGCATAACCTCGTACCCCGCCAGCCCGCCCCGCGCTGCGTACCCGCCATCTGGAAGTACGACGATGTGCGCGACGACGTCATGGCGTCCGGCTCGCTGATTACCGCCGAGGAAGCCGTGCGGCGCGTGCTGATTCTGGAAAACCCCGGCCTGCCGGGCCAGGCCAGCATCACGCAAAGCCTGTATGCCGGCCTGCAATTGATCTTGCCCGGCGAGGTGGCGCCCAGCCACCGCCACACGCAATCGGCGCTGCGCTTCATCGTCGAAGGCCGGGGCGCGTACACCGCCGTCAACGGCGAGCGCACCACCATGCATCCGGGCGACTTCATCATCACGCCCTCCTGGACCTGGCATGACCACGGCAATGCCGAAACCGTCGACGGCGGCGAACCCGTCGTCTGGCTGGACGGCCTGGATATCCCCTTGCTGCGCTTTCTGGATGCGGGCTTTGCCGAAAACTATCCGCAAGCCGCCCAGCCCGTGACCCGCCCGGAAGGCGACAGCATGGCGCGTTTTGGCCACAACATGGCGCCCGTGCGCCATCAGGTGTCCAGCGGCACCTCGCCTATCTTCAACTACCCCTACGAGCGCAGCCGCGAGGCGCTGGACGCGCTCTACCGGCATGGCGAACTGGACGCCTGGGACGGCGTGAAGCTGCGCTACCTGAACCCGGCCACGGGCGGTTACCCGATGCCCACCATGGCCACCTTTATGCAGTTTCTGCCGGCCGGTTTTCAGGGCAAGCCCTATCGCAGCACCGACTCCACCGTCTACAGCGTGGTGGAAGGCCGGGGCATCGCGCGCATAGGCGAAGAGGAATTCCACTTCGGCCCGCGCGATGTCTTCGTGGCGCCATCGTGGTTGCCCGTGCAACTGGCCGCGCTGGACGACGCCACCCTGTTCAGCTATTCCGACCGCCCCGTGCAGGACGCGCTGGGCGTATGGCGCGAAGAGCGCGTCGGCTGACCCGCGCCGCGCGGTTCGCCGCGCGGGGTTCGCGGCCCGCTTCCTGCTGGGTTCCCGTTTTGCTTTCCGCGTTGTTTCCCGCTTTGTTTCCCCCGTCCTCGATCAAAGGTTGATCCATGCCTTTCGTGTTTGCTCCCGCCGCTCCCGTCGCCGTGCCCGTTGCCGGCGGCCAGGATGCCTTTCCCGTGCGCCGCGTCTACTGCGTGGGCCGCAACTACGCCGCCCACGCACGCGAGATGGGCTTCGACCCCGACCGCGAACCGCCCTTCTTTTTCTGCAAGCCCGCCGATGCCGTCGTACCGGTGGCCGACGGCCAGACGCTGGAACTGCCCTACCCGCCCGAGACCGCCAACCTGCATTACGAGATTGAACTGGTTGCCGCCATCGGCCAGGGCGGCGCCAACATCGCCGTAGACGACGCACTGCAACACGTATGGGGCTACGCCGTGGGTCTGGACATGACGCGCCGCGACTTGCAAATGAAGATGCGCGAAGCCGGCCGCCCCTGGGAATTGGGCAAGGCCTTCGACCAGAGCGCGCCCATCGGCCCACTGCATCCGGCCGCGTCCGTCGCGGGCATCGAGCAGGCGGGCATCTGGCTACAGGTCAACGGCGCCGACAAGCAACGCAGCGACATCGGCAAACTGATCTGGTCCGTGGCGGAAACCATCGCCTACCTGTCACGCTACTTCCGCCTGGAACCGGGCGACCTGATCTACACCGGCACGCCCGAAGGCGTGGGCCCCGTGGTGCGCGGCGACAAGATGCTGGGCGGCGTCGACGGGCTGGGCACGCTGAGCGTGCAGATGGTCTGACAGGAGCCCCCATGCAACTGCACAGCTTTTTCAATAGTTCCACGTCGTACCGCGTGCGCATCGCGCTGGCGCTCAAGGGCCTGCCCTACGAGGTCCTGCCCGTGAACCTGCGCAAGCAGGAACAACGCGCGCCCGAGTACGTGGCCAAGAACCCGTCGGCCGGTGTGCCGCTGCTGATGGATGGCGATGTCCAGTTGTCGCAATCGCTGGCCATCATCGACTACCTGGACGCCACGCACCCCGAGCCGCGTCTGATACCCGCCGACACCTTGGCGCGCGCGCGGGTGCTGGAACTATCCAACGCCATCGCCTGCGACATCCACCCCGTCAACAACATGCGCATCCTGCGCTATCTGCAAGACGTGCTGGGCGCGAGCGACGCGCAGAAAAACACCTGGTATCAGCACTGGGTAAACGAAGGCCTGGGCGCGGTCGAAGAACTGCTGGCCCGCCATGGCCACGGCGCGTACTGCTTTGGTGATGCGCCCACGCTGGCCGATTGCTGCCTGGTGCCGCAAGTGGCCAACGCGCAGCGCATGGGCTGCGACTTGTCGGCCTTTCCGCGCATTCTGCGCATCCATGAGCACTGCAACGCCCAGCCGGCATTCCAGCACGCCGCGCCCGCCCGCCAACCCGACGCCATTCAATGACGATGAACACGCCCATGCAAGAACCCGACACCCACGGCGCACCGCTGCGCGAATACACCGACCCCGCCTACCAGCCCCTGTGCGCCAACCTGGCCGAGGTGCGCGCCAACATCGACCGACTGGACGACGAGATCGTGCGCCTGATCGCCGAACGCGCGCTGTATGTGAAAGACGCGGCGCGCTTCAAGCGCGATGCCTACCAGGTCAGCGCGCCCGCGCGCCAGGCCCAGGTCTTTGACAAGGCGCGCGCGCTGGCCACCCGCCACAACCGCGGCTTCGACAACCTGGAAGCGGTAGTGGACGCGACCTATCGCGCGATGGTGGCGGCCTTCATCGCCAACGAGCAAACCTATTTCGACAACATGAAAAATGTGGGAGACACGGATGACTGAGTATTTGCCTTTGAAGCGGCCTCTGGGGCGGCCCCTGAGCGTGGCGGCGCGCGTCTTGACGCTGGCCGTGGCCGTGATTGGTCCGCTTGCCGCCCCGCTGTCCGCCGCACACGCCGCCGACGCCTGGCCGGCGCAGCCCTTGAAGGCTGTCGTACCGTTCGGCCCCGGGTCCAGCCCGGATCAGGTGGCGCGTGTGGTCGGTGAAAAGGCCAGCGCCATCCTGGGCCAAACCATCGTCATCGAAAACAAGCCCGGCGCCAGCGGCAACATCGGCACCTACGCCATCGCCAACGCCAAGCCCGACGGCTACACCTTCGGCGTGTCCATCACCGGCCCGCTGGTCAACAACACACTGCTGTTCGACAAGCTGCCCTACGCGCCCGCCACTGATCTGTCGCCGCTGACGCTGGCCGTGCATCAGCCCAATGTACTGGTCGTGCCTGCGTCGGCCGGCATCGCCAACGTGGGGCAGTTGCTGGACGCGCTGAAGAAGAATCCGGACAAGTACAACTTCCCGTCGACGGGCGCGGGCACGGTGTCGCATCTGGCGGTTGAGCTGATGCTGCAACAGATTGGCGCGCGTGCCACGCACGTGCCCTATCCGTCATCGCCCGCCGCGCTGACGTCCCTGCTGTCCGGCGATACGCAGTTTGCGGCGTTGCCGCCCATTGCCGTCATGCCGATGGTGAAGGATGGGCGCTTGAAGGCGCTGGCCGTGACTTCATCCAAGCGGTCCGCGCTGCTGCCCGACATTCCGACGCTGGCGGAAGCCGGCGTATCGGGTATTGAGGGCTCGGCGTGGATCGGTTTCGTGGTGTCGTCCAAGGTGCCGGCCGATATACAGAAAAAATTGTCCGATGCGCTGATCCAGGCCATCCGCGACCCCGAGGTGGCCAAGCGTCTGCAAGCGCAGTACATGGACCCCGTGGGCAGCACGCCCGCCGAGTTCCGCGCCTACATGGACGACGAGCTCAAGCGCTGGGAGCCCTTGATCAAGAAGCTGGGTATCAAGGGACAGTAAGGCATACGCAATGCAAGCAAGGAGGACATCGATGCTCATTACCGAACCCGCCCGCCAGGTCCCGCTCTACGGCGAATTCGACGTCGTGGTGCTGGGCGGCGGCCCCGCCGGCGTGCTGGCCGCCGCCAGCGCCGCCCGCAACGGCGCGCGCGTGCTGCTCGTGGAACGCTACGGCTTTCTGGGCGGCATGGGCACCGCGGCCGGCGTGTCCAATTTCTGCGGGCTGCACGCCAATATCCACGGCAACATCCGCCAGGTGGTGCACGGCATGACCGACGAGCTGCTCGACCGCATGCGCGCCATGGACGGCTTGAACGACCCGCACCTGATCCTGGGCAAGATCCACGCCCAGGCCTATGACATCTCCGCCTTCAAATGCGCGGCCGACGGCATGGTGCAGGACAGCGGCGCGCAGGTGCTGTTCCACGCCCTGGCCACCGGCTTGGCGCGCGACGCGCAAGGCCGCGTCGACGTCTTGTTCCTGGAGACCAAGTCTGGCCGTTGCGCGGTGCGCGCCCGGGTCTTCATCGACTGCTCGGGCGATGGCGACATCGCGCACTGGGGCGGCCTGCCCTTCGAGAAAGGCGACGAACACGGCCACATGCTCTACCCCACGCTGATGTTCAAGGTCGGCAACGTAGACGGCGCGCGCGCGCAGGAAGCCTGGAAAGCCATTCCCCTCTTGATGGACGAAGCCGCCGCCAGCGGCGAGTTCACGTTCCCGCGTCGCGGCGCCATCGTGCGCCCGCAAAAGCACGACTACGAATGGCGCGTGAACGTTACGCAATTGGCCAATGCCGACGGCAGTGCGGCTGACGGCACCGACGCCGGCTCGTTGTCGGCCGGCGAACTGGAAGGCCGCCGCCAGATCATGCAGTACCTGGCCTTCTTGCGCGCCAAGGTGCCGGGCTTTGAACAGGCCTATGTGCTGGACATCGCGCCGCAACTTGGCATCCGCGAAACCCGCCGCATCGTGGGCGAAGCCGTGCTGACCAAAGAGCACGTGCTGGGCTGCGCCGACTTTGAAGACAGCATCGGCGTGAACGGCTGGCCCTTGGAAATGCACACGGCCGGCGACGTGAAATGGGTGTGGCCGCCGATTCCAGAATCTCGCGGCTACAACCAGCTTCCGTTTCGGATGATGGTGCCCAAGCGGGGGCCGGGCGTAGCCGATAACGTGCTGGTGGCGGGCCGCTGCGCTTCCATGACCCATGAAGGCCAGTCCGCCGCGCGCGTCAGCGGCAGTTGCTTTGTGATGGGCGAAGCGGCGGGCACGGCGGCGGCCATGGCGTTGCGCGCGGGCGTCATGCCGGCCGAGCTTCCCATCGCGGCCTTGCAGGCGCAACTGACACGCCAAGGCGCCTTCCTGGGCGGCCAGGAATGAACCGGCATGGAACCTTGATATGAACGCATCCTCGACTACAACGACAACACCCGCCGCGCGATCCGTCATCGTGGTCGGCGGTGGCATCGGCGGCTTGGCGGCCGCGCTGGCGCTGACCCGGCAAGGCATAGCCGTGCAATTGCTGGAGCAGGCCGCGCACATCGGTGAAATCGGCGCGGGCATCCAGCTTGGCCCCAACGCCTTCGCGGCGCTGGACGCGCTGGGCGTGGGCGAGACGGCGCGTGCGCGCGCGGTGTTCACCGACCACATCATCATGATGGACGCGGTGGATGCGCAGGAGGTGGTGCGCATCGACACGGGCGATGCGTTTCGCGCGCGCTTCGGTGGGCCGTATGCGGTGATCCATCGCGCCGACATTCATTTGTCGATCCTTGAAGCCGTGCAGCAGAACCCGCTGATCCGCTTTCGAACGTCGACCCAGATCGCCGCCATGTCGCAAGACGCGCAAGGCGTGGAAGTGGTGGACACGAACGGTGAACGCTACCGCGCGGATGCTGTGGTGGGCGCGGACGGCGTGAAGTCGGTAATCCGCGAACGCACCGTGGGCGACCCCGCGCGCGTGACGGGCCACGTGGTCTACCGCGCCGTGGTCGAGCGCGAGAACATGCCCGAAGAACTGCGCATCAACGCGCCCGTGCTGTGGGCGGGGCCGCGCTGCCATCTGGTGCATTACCCGCTGCGCGGCGGCCAGCAATACAACCTGGTCGTCACCTTCCACAGCCGCGAAGAAGAGCAATGGGGCGTGCGCGAAGGCAGCAAGGCCGAGGTGCTGTCGTACTTTGACGGCATCCACCCGCGCCCGCACCAGATGCTGGACCGCCCGACGTCATGGAAGCGCTGGGCCACCGCTGACCGCGACCCTGTCGAACACTGGGGCCAGGGCTGCGTCACCCTGCTGGGCGACGCCGCGCATCCCATGACGCAGTACATGGCGCAAGGCGCGTGCATGGCGCTGGAAGACGCGGTCACGCTGGGGGAAGCCGTGCGCCAATGCGGGCACGACCTGGAAGCGGCGTTCCGCTTGTATGAATCGGTGCGTATTCCGCGCAGCGCGCGCGTGGTCTGGTCCACCCGGGAAATGGGCAGGCTGTATCACGCGCGTGGCGTGGAACGCACCGTGCGCAACATGCTGTGGACGGGACGCGGCCAGTCCCAGTTCTACGACGCGCTGCAGTGGTTGTACGGCTGGAAGGTGGAACGCTGCCTGGCGCCGACGTAGGGAATTTTCAATACCAAAACATAAACACCGAAGCGCAGGTTCAAGAAGCGGGATTCAAGCACAAGGTCCAGGCAAACCACAGAAGCACAAGACCAAAGCACAACAGGAGAC
>RCUJ01001839.1_pt1 | contig 10911 bp, 9 predicted proteins | sample 2166321 | NCBI WGS metagenome assembly RCUJ01 (sample SAMN09932808, study PRJNA488358) | compost metagenome | feature: garden; material: soil; isolation source: compost soil in an enriched community after 118 h of incubation | place: Germany: Experimental Botanical Garden Goettingen | collected... | reverse complement strand
AAGCATCATATTTGTTTCTAAAATATTGAGATAAGAAAAAGTGTCTGTCATTATCGTAATCCAAAGCATACAAATCAAAGTTTTGAACGGTACCACCTCCTTCGGCTACAATACTCTTTGTTTGCGATTTTTGTTCTGAGAAAACACCGGTAACAGTAGTTTTTCCAAATTGCAATTGTGTCTTAACCCCAAACAAACTTTGTGCACCACGAATTAAAGTACTATTCAGCGGCATACTAACATTCCCGACTTCTACTTTTTGAATAATATCGTCTTCTGATGGAGTGTAGGCTAGTTTAAATAGGTTTTGAAATGCAAATGTTGACTGAGTATCATAATTCGCATTTACTTCAAGACGCGTTCCCACCTTCCCCATCAAGCTCATACTAATTCGCTGATCAAAGTCGAATGTAAGACTTGATCTGTTTCTTGGTGAAAATGAAGGATTGTCCTGTTTGGTATAACGGATTCCCAAATCCATTTCTACAGAACCTGTAGGTTTTACGTCAATGGTGTTACTGCCAAAAATGCTTTCAAAAAGACTTGAATTGATATAATAACGGGGCAACAGGTCTTTTTTAGCTGCTTCACTTCCTGTTTTTTTACCATCGATAGCGTCCATTTTTTTTCTGAAATAATCTCTTCTGGATTCTTTCAAAACTAAATCTTCGTATTCTTTAGGTGTTAAAATAATTGGATAATCAATCGAAAAACCATCGACAGAATTGGTATAAATGTATCGGTCGGTAACCGGATCGTATTTATAAGCTGATGAAATACTTGGTGGATTTTTAAGCTCTACTTTACCTACAGAAAACTGCGTTTTAGTTGTATCCTGAACTGACTGATTTACCTGCGCACGCAAAAAGTTACCGCAAAATAAAAACAGTACTAAAATACAAATTTTACGCATATAATTAGTTGGTCTTAATTGGATTTATAGACTTTTCAAGGCTTTTTTGATGATGGTTTCAACGGTTGCTTCAGGATCTTCTTTTACGATCTTTTCGACAACTTTTTCTGAAGTTTTTCGAATAAACCCTAAAACTTCCAAAGCAGATAACGCTTCATCTCGATTTGTATTGTTTTGAACTACTGAAACTTCATCTAAATCGTACAACTTTAACACTTTTTCTTTTAAATCAAGTATAACCCGCTGAGCAGTTTTATTTCCAATCCCTTTAATTGACTGAATAAGACCAACATCTCCGGAGGCAATTGCATTTATTATTTGTCTGGGCTCAATCGAAGACAACATTGTTCTCGCAATATTAGCACCTATACCGGAAACAGATAATAGCATTCTAAATATTTCACGTTCTGATTTTTCAACAAAACCAAATAATGTATGCGCATCTTCTTTGATTTGAAGATGCGTATACAATTTTATAAAATCTGCATTTGGAATTAATGAGAAGGTGTGTAAAGAAATATTTACATGGTATCCCACTCCACCACAATCAATTACAACTTCTGTGGGATTTTTTTCAACTAGCTTCCCCTGCAAATGTGCTATCATAATATAATTTATAGTACCAAATATAATAAAAATGCAATGAAAATAAGACAATATTATTTGATCCTTATTATATCGACTATTTAGCTAATTTATTTTTTTTATTCTCTTTTTCCTGAGCGTCAATAACTGCAATTGCAGCCATATTAACCATTTCTTCAACACTTGCTCCTAATTGAAAAATATGAACCGGTTTACCCATTCCCATCATAATTGGCCCAATTGAATTTACTTTATATAATTCTTTCAATAGTTTATAAGTAATATTAGCTGATTCTAAGTTAGGAAAAATCAATGTATTTACTTTTTTACCTGCTAATTTAGAAAACGGAAATTTTTCTGCAAGCATTTCCTGATTCAAAGCAAAATCTGCCTGAATTTCTCCATCAACAATTAAGTCCGGATGATTTTTATGCAGATAAGCCACCGCCTCTCTAACTTTTGAAGCACTTTGACTTGTTGAAGATCCAAAATTAGAATAAGAAACCATTGCAATAACTGGCTCAACTCCAAACATTTTTGCAGTTTTTGCAGTCATAATTGCAATATTAACTAAATCTTCAGAAGATGGATTTATATTAATTGCGGTATCTGACAGGAACATTGGTCCACGAGAAGTCAACATCATATTTGCGGTTGCAACTAATGAAGCCCCATGTGCTTTTTCAATTAACTGTAGCATTGGTTTTACAACACTTGGATAACTTCTTGTATGCCCTGTTACCAATGCATCTGCTTCCCCTTCATTAACCATCATGGCAGCGAAATAATTTCTTTCGCGCATGAATTTTTGGGAATCCAGTAAAGAAACACCTCTTCGTTCTCTTGTCTCCCAATATGATTTTGCAAACCTATTTCTTCTTGCTTCTTCGTCGTTAGTTTTAGGATCTATAATTTCAAGTTCAGCATCAAAACCTAATTCTGCCTTAAGTTCTAAGATGACTTCTTTATTTCCTAATAAAATAGGGAAACCAATTCCGTCTTCGTGAACGATTTGTGCCGCTTTTAAAACATTTAATTGATCTGCTTCTGCAAAAACAATTCGTTTTGGATCCATTTTAGCACGGTTTGTCATTAAACGAACCATCTTATTATCATTCCCCATACGTTCGCGAAGCACATCTTCATATGCAGCCCAATCCGTAATAGGATTTTTTGCAACTCCGGATTCCATTGCTGCTTTTGCGACAGCTGGAGCTACAATTGTAATTAATCTTGGATCAAATGGTTTAGGAATAATATAATCCTGACCAAAACCTAATTTTGTTGCACCATACGCCACATTAACCTGTTCCGGAACTGGTTCTTTGGCTAAAATTGCCAATGCTTTTACGGCAGCCATTTTCATCGCTTCGTTAATTTTTGTAGCTCTGACATCTAGTGCTCCTCTAAAAATATACGGAAAACCTAAAACGTTATTTACCTGATTAGGAAAATCTGAACGGCCTGTAGCCATAATAACGTCTTTTCGTGTTTCTACAGCTAAATTATAGTCGATCTCCGGATTTGGATTTGCCATTGCAAAAACAATCGGATTATCTTTCATTGTCAATAACATTTCAGGCGATAGTATACCTCCTGAAGATAATCCTATGAAAACATCCGCACCTTTTACAGCTTCTGCCAGCTCAATTTTAGCACCATCAACAGCATATTTTAATTGCAGTTCTGATAGTGCAGGATTATCTTTTGTTAAAAGTCCTTTACTATTAAACATTTGTATATTTTCGACTTTTACGCCTAACAAAACATATAAATCAGTACAAGCGATCGCAGCCGAACCTGCTCCGGAAACTACCATTTTAACATCTTCTGCTTTTTTTCCCGCCAACTCAAGTGCATTGATTAATGCTGCCGAAGAGATAATTGCTGTTCCGTGCTGATCATCATGCATTACCGGAATATCCAATTCTTCAACCAATCTTCTTTCGATTTCAAAAGATTCCGGTGCTTTAATATCTTCCAGATTTATACCTCCAAAAGTTGGTGCAATATTTTTTACGGTCTGGATAAATTCTTCTATGTCTTTTGTCCCTATTTCAATATCAAAAACATCAATATCAGAGAATATTTTGAACAATAAACCTTTTCCTTCCATTACTGGCTTAGAAGCCTCAGGACCAATATCCCCAAGTCCTAAAACAGCTGTACCGTTAGAGATAACGGCAACTAAATTTCCTTTTGCTGTATATTTATAAACGTCTTCAACGTTTGCTGCAATTTCTAAACATGGCTCTGCAACACCTGGCGAATAAGCCAAAGAAAGATCTCTTTGGGTTGCATATTTTTTTGTTGGAACTACCTGAATTTTTCCTGGAGTTGGCTCTGAATGGTACAGTAACGCTTCTCTTCTTTTACTCTCTTTGTTCATTATTTTTAGCTTTTATTCTAGCTTACAAAGATATAAGTCTTGTTTTAAAATGGCGTCTTTTTATAGCTTTCTTTTCTTAAAATAACATTTTTCAAAGGTCAAAAAAAATAGTCCAATACAATTTGGACTATTTAATAAATTTTATTTTTGAACTTTAATTACTGTGAAATATAAGAGTTTAAATGATTAATTGTGTCTTTTTGAATTTCTATAATTGCTTTTACAACATCGCTAATTGAGATGATCCCAACAACAATTCCATCTTCCAGAACTGGTAAATGCCTGATTCTTTTTGTACTCATCAGTTCCATACAATCTTCGATATTATTTGAAAGGTCTACCGAAAAAACGTTGCTTTCCATGATTTCATGAACATAAGTCTCTTTTGAAGATTTGTCTTTTAAAACGATTTTTCGGGCATAATCTCTCTCAGACAATATTCCTTTTAAGTCGGTTCCATCAATTACAAGAATGGCTCCTATGTTTTTTTCTCCCATTACTTTCAGTGCTTCATACACGGTTGTTGTTGAACGTACGGAATAAACATTTTTCCCTTTTGCGTTTAGTATTTGATTTACAGTCATATCTGAAAAATTTTAGGACTATAAAGTTAAAAAAAAATGCAGATAAAAAACAATTTTTAAAAGCTAACACATTCATTTTAAACAAAATACACGAAATCATATGTTTTCGAATTTTTATCATAAATAAAAGAATGATTTTGGACGTTTTTTTGTGAAAAACACATGATAATTGATTTTCAACACTTTACAAAATTAAAAAACCTTCTCTAAATCGTAAAGAAGGTTTCTGTAATCTACGACGTTTTGAAATTGAGGTTGAGATGTCTTTTTAATTGTAGCTTTTCCCAAATTAAAAAAACTCATCTGAATGTGAAGTAATTTTGCTAAAAATCGTGAAAAGATGTAAACAGTCCAATTTTAACTGATAACCTTAATTATTTATTCTAAAAAGCTAACATTGCGTTTTAAGCCATCGAACTTGGTTCGTTTAATTGGAGAATTTTTAAAGACTTTTTTAAAAGTTTCTTCCGTTATTTCAATCCAATCTTTTTTTGAAAAAGCGAGCAATTCAGGATTCGGATTAAATAAAGGTTCTGAATGTGGTTTTGAGAAACGATTCCAGGGACAAACATCCTGACAAGTATCACAACCAAACATCCATTCATCGAACTTCCCTTTCATTTCATATGGAATATTCTCCTTTAACTCAATGGTATAATAGGAAATACATTTACTTCCATCAACAACATATGGAGCAACAATTGCCTGTGTAGGACAAGCATCAATACAGGCAGTACAGGAACCACAATGATCTGTGGTAGCGTGGTCATATTCTAAATCTAAATCAAGAATAAGCTCTGCGATAAAATAAAAAGAACCTACTTTTTGAGTTAGCAGGTTACTGTTTTTACCAATCCAGCCTAATCCGCTTTTAGCAGCCCACGCTTTATCTAACACAGGTGCAGAGTCAACAAAAGCCCGGCCTGAAACTTCCCCAATGTTCTCTTGAATAGAATGAAGAAATTCCTTTAATTTTTCTTTGATTACAAAATGATAATCCTGACCATAAGCATATTTAGAAATCTTGAAACTTTCCTTATTTTGTATTTCGGTAGGATAGTAATTTAATAAAAGTGAAACTACGCTTTTGGCATCATCAACTAATATTGTTGGATCTAATCGTTTATCAAAATGGTTTTCCATATAAGCCATTTGACCATTTTGATTATTATTTAGCCACTTTTCAAGTCGGGGCGCTTCTTGCTCAAGAAATCCAGCTTTAGATATCCCACATGAAAGAAACCCAAGTCGTTTTGCTTCAGATTTTATAAATTTCGAATATGTTTCTTTAGAATTGATTGTCATCTTTTAGAGAATATAACTTCTACTCCAACAGGTTTCAATGTAATTAATGGATTGAGTTCAACATCCAAATTAACAGATTTAATTGTATATTTTTTTACAATATAAGAAATGGTCAGACACATCTCATAAATAGCAAATCCGGCACCAATACACATTCTTGGCCCGGCTCCAAAAGGATAAAAATACTGTATTGAATGTTTCTTTTGTTCTCCTAAAAATCTTTCAGGTATAAATTCATTTGGATTTTCCCAATATTTAGGATTTCTATGCAATTCATAAAAAGAAACTCCAATTAAAGTACCTTTTTTCAAATAATATGATCCTATGAAATCATCTTCAACATTTTGTCTGTCTGTAATCCATGCTGGAGGATACAAACGCATAGCTTCATTTAAAACCGCATTTGTATAAGTCATTTTTTGAAGTTGTTCAACTACATTTTCAGTTGTTGATTCAATTTCAATAATTTCATTAAAAACTTTCTGTTGTATTTCACGATTTCTTCCCAGAAGATGGAGTGTGAAAGTTAGTGCATTTGCAGTTGTCTCATGTCCGGCAATAAAAAGTACTTTAATTTCATCTATTAATTGCTTTACAGACATTCCTTCACCTGTATCTTCATAACGGGTTTCTAAAAGCATATTGAGTAAATCGTTAGTTTCTTTTTTTGAAGAAATTCTCTCCTCAATAATTTCTCTAATAATGCCATTATTTTCTTCTGCCAATTTAAGATGTTTTTGAACCTGGCCAGTTGCAGAAAACCACCATGCTTTATGAGGAAGTCTTATTTCTTTGATTAAGAAATTCTGAACTTCTTCTATAATAACTTTTATACGATTTAATTTTTCTTCCGAAATTGACAGCTCAAATAATGATTTCGCCACAACATTAAATGCCAATTGGCTCATTACAGGAAAAAGATCCATTGATTTGTCTTCGACTAAAACCTCTAATTCTGAAATAATAGTTTTATTCATGTTCTCAACCAGCTGATTCATCTTTTGTTTATGAAAAGCAGGTTGAATAAGTCTTCTTTGCTTTAGCCATAAATCGCCGTCAAGAGTCAAAAGTCCTTTTCCTAAATATTTAGAAAGATAAACGGACTGAAACTTTGATTTATAATAATTCTTCTGGTTTTTTTGTAAAATATATTGTGCAATTTCATTATCTCTTGACAAAATTAAATGCTTTGAAACCCCTATTTTAAGGGAAAAAGAATCTCCAAATTTATCAAAGTACTTTTTATGAAACGGAATAGGATTTTTGCGCACTCCTTCAACATCCAAAAAAAATCTGAAAATTGGAAGCTTGTTTGGGTACCTATATTTTTTATTTTCAGACATTGAAAAAATATTAAAATAGGCCGCCCTGAATGTTCGTGTTTATTTTTCCTAAATGTTTATAAGCCTTATCTGTAACCTCGCGTCCGCGTGGAGTTCGCATAATAAATCCTTCCTGAATTAAGAATGGTTCGTAAACTTCCTCAATCGTCTCACTGCTCTCAGAGACAGCAGTCGCCAAAGTTGAAAGCCCTACCGGTCCTCCTTTAAATTTATTAATGATTGTCAATAGAATTTTATTATCCATTTCATCCAATCCGTGTGCATCGACATTTAGTGCTTTTAAGGCATAACGTGCAATTTCAAGATCAATGGTTCCATTTCCTTTTATTTGTGCAAAATCGCGTACTCTGCGCAGCAATGCATTCGCAATACGAGGTGTACCACGACTTCTGCCTGCTATTTCGATAGCGGCATCTAATGAAATTGGCATTTTCAAAATTGAAGAACTTCTTTCGACAATAGTGGTCAAAAGTTCAGTAGTATAATATTGTAAACGTGATGAAATTCCGAAACGGGCCCTCATTGGAGCGGTTAACAATCCCGAACGCGTTGTAGCACCTATAAGAGTAAAAGGATTCAGATTGATTTGCACCGTTCTGGCATTTGGCCCCGATTCAATCATAATATCTATTTTAAAATCTTCCATTGCCGAATACAAATATTCTTCAACAATAGGGCTCAAACGATGAATCTCATCAATAAACAGAACGTCTCTTTCGTCAAGATTAGTAAGTAAACCTGCCAAATCACCTGGTTTATCCAATACTGGCCCCGATGTGATTTTAATTCCCACCTCCAGCTCATTGGCCAGAATATTTGCCAAAGTAGTTTTTCCTAATCCCGGAGGTCCATGAAAAAGAGTATGATCTAGTGCCTCACCACGTTGATTAGCGGCGGCAACAAAAACCTTTAAGTTTTCTAAAACCTGATCTTGCCCGGCAAAATCATCAAATGACAGCGGACGTAATCTTTTTTCAAGATCAAGTTCTTCCGGATTGTATCCTTTTGTGGTGGGATCTAAGTTTTCATTCATTTTACAAAGATAGACAAAGAAATCAGTTTGTAAAACAGTAAAATTTCAAATAAAAAATCCAAACCCCAACAATAATCATCATCTTATTGGAATTTGGATTCTCTTACTTCATCAATCCTTAAAGATTGGTTTTCGAGTCTTTAAGTTTGTTTAGAAAAATATATTTGTAAAACAAAAAGTAAAAACGTGGATTAATTTACCTATGAAATGTTTTTTAAGAAATCTAAAAGCTGAATTTCTCTTTTAATTATTCTGATCATCAATAATCCGAAAAAAAGTAAAAAGCCAAATCCGCTCGATACTATGTAAAGGAAAAAACCTTTAGAGAAGCTTTCCTTAAAAAAGGGTAAAAGAATCACAAAACCGACAATATAGGTCACGTAAACTAAAGGTGTAATGCTATAGTGGATTTTTTTTCTCCATTGGTAAAATTGATGTGTCAATTTACTGTATTCCATTAATGAAATATCTGTTCTTAACTCCTTAAATCTTTTCATACTAAGCCATTCCAAGGCCACACGGAATAGCAGCATTGCAATCATAATACTTAAACCCACACTAAACAGTGTTTGTCTATAAGCTCCTACCCAGATATAATAAGAGATTAATATTATTGAAGTCAGGCCTAAAATTATCCCGGTCCAAAAATGGTTGCGCTTAATTTTTCTGGTATACGCCTCTGCTTTTTTAATAATATCTATGGCAGCTGGTTTTGTATTGGATTCTGTTTGCTGATCCCAGATATTTTGTAATTCTTCAAATGTTTTCATTTTGTACGCATTGAGTTAAACTTTTTTTAATTCGATGGATTCTGACACGAAGTGTTTCTTCGGTTAACCCGATTACTTCAGCTATTTCGGGATATTCGATGCCATCTAAAGTCATCAGAATGATCATCTTGTTTGTTTCTTCAAGTTTTTGTATGCATTGGTACATCTGCTGAAGCTGTTCTTCTTTTTCTGCCGAATAAGTTTCTGAAATAACCTGAGGCAGAATATCCGTTCTAATTTCTTTTTTTGAAGATGATTTTCGCAAATAAAGAAGACAAGTGTTTACCGCTATTCTATAAATCCATGTACTAATACTCGATTCGTTTCGGAATGTATCTAAATTCTCCCATACTTTAATAAAAATATCCTGAGTCGCATCAGAAGCTAATGCTATATCTCCACAAAAGTAACCTTTGCATAAACGAAACATCTTGGTGTAATGTTTGTCGTATATATTATTAAATTGTTCTTTTTTGATCACTTTATTGCATTTCTGATTTTACTTTTTCCATGAACCAATCCGGCTGATCATACATTACAAAATGAGCCGAGTTTGCCGCATAATAAATTTTAACAGACGGCAGATTTTCATATTGAGTTTTATATGTTTTTTGCACGGTATTAAGATCCGGATTTGTTGCTGCTAAAATTACGACCGGAATTTTAATTTTGGCAATTTCTTTACGCAAATCTAAATTTAGCATATCAATATAACCATAAACATAGGTCTTTCTATCAGCAATTTTCATCCATTCACTAATTGTCTTTTGCTTTTCTTTGTTTAAACACATATAAGAGATAGACTGAGAATTCATTGCATCAAATGCATTTTGATTCATGGCCAGCATCATTTTACTTTGTGGACTATCATAAGGAATTACATCTCCTTTGTAATTTGGGATCATCAGAGCTGCGGTCGCAGGCAATGCATCAACTAAAATTACTTTTTTGAATAGATCCGTTTCTGTTGAAGCTAACCACAAACTTAAAGTTCCTCCTAAACTATGACCAATTAATGTTGCATTTTTTATTTTATTCGTTTTAACATAAGAGATAACTTCGTTTTTAATTGTAGAAAGCCAAGGATTTTCAATTGGCGGAACGTTGCCAAATCCTGCGAAAGTAAAAATGTGGCATTCATAATTTTTAGAAAGCTCAGCTACAGTTTCATTCCATATTTCACCTGGACAACCAAAACCCGGGAATAATAAAACCGGATCCCCTTTTCCTTTAACATTTACCTTAAATGCAGTTTGAGAAAAAACAGATTTTGAAATAAGAAGCATGAATACGATAATTAGAATTGATTTAGTTTTCATAATGTTTACATGATTAAAGTTTATCTTTTGATACAGTACTACATTATTTGTTACCTCAGAAAAACGCTTTTTTTTTAAATATTTTTTAATCTCCTGAAAACACAACAAAGTAACAGCTCTTAAATCTCTTTTTTTAAAACTCCAATCCATTAAATAACAAGTTATCAGCAGAGATTTCTTTCCCTGCTCAATTTCACTCCTATACTGTTTTATAAGAAGGATAATCTACTAACTTTTAAGTAGTAGTAAATTATATGAAAGGTAAATTCGTCAGCTTTGTTTTTCCGACAAAAGAGAAATCCTTACGATAAGAGTAAAGCAAATCGAAGCCTCAATATCATTTTTCATTCCGATTTGAATTCTAGACAAAAAAATCCAAATTCCAATAGGTAAAGAACATACCCGGAATTAGGATTTTAAAACATTGAGATATCTTTTCTCACTGAACTATTAAAACAAAAAAGACTATCATTTCTGATAGTCTTTTTTAAATATTTTTAATGGTGTAAAACTTCTTCACCTTCTTTCATTGGTACATTTTGCGGTACAAAATCTACATCATGATTTGGGTTACTGTAGTCATATGGCCAACGGTATACATGAGGAATTTCGCCCGGCCAGTTACCGTGAATATGCTCTACTGGAGTTGTCCACTCTAATGTTGTAGATT
>RCUJ01001838.1_pt1 | contig 10912 bp, 9 predicted proteins | sample 2166321 | NCBI WGS metagenome assembly RCUJ01 (sample SAMN09932808, study PRJNA488358) | compost metagenome | feature: garden; material: soil; isolation source: compost soil in an enriched community after 118 h of incubation | place: Germany: Experimental Botanical Garden Goettingen | collected... | reverse complement strand
TGTATACGCTGCGGGCCTGCCTGACCGGCCTGAGCGTGCACACCGACCTGGAGCCCGCGCATTTGCTGGGCGTGCTGTCCATCCTGTTCTGGATGCTGATGGTGGTGGTGTCCCTGAAGTACGTCACGCTGGTGCTGCGCGCCGACAACCGCGGCGAAGGCGGCACGCTGGCGTTGCTGGAATTGGCGGTGCGGGCGCGCGAAGGCAAACTGCGCTGGGTGCTGATCGTGCTGGGGATTTTCGGCGCGGCGCTGTTCTATGGCGACAGCATGATCACGCCTGCCATTTCGGTGCTGTCCGCGCTGGAAGGCATCGGCATTGTGTCGCACACACTGGATCGCTGGGTCGTACCAATAGCGCTGGTGGTGCTGGTGGCGCTGTTCGCTATTCAATCGCATGGCACGGGTTTGATGGGCAAGCTGTTCGGCCCGGTGATGCTGGTGTGGTTCGGCACGCTGGCCGCCTTGGGCGGTTGGCAAATCTGGCAGACCCCGGAAGTGCTGGCGGCCTTGAACCCCATGTGGGGCCTGCGCTTTGTCGTCGAATTTCCGCTGATCAGTTTCGTGCTGCTGGGCGCCGTCGTGCTGGCGCTGACGGGTGCCGAAGCCTTGTACGCCGACATGGGCCACTTTGGTCGGCCCGCCATACGCGGCGCCTGGTTCAGCATGGTGCTGCCGGCCTTGACGCTGTGTTATTTCGGCCAGGGCGCGCTGTTGCTGCGCAACCCGGAGGCCATCCGCAACCCGTTTTTCCTGATGGCGCCGGACTGGGGCCTGGTGCCCTTGGTGGCGCTGGCCACCATCGCCACCATCGTGGCGTCCCAGGCCGTGATTTCGGGCGCGTACTCCGTCACGCGCCAGGCGGTCCAACTGGGCTTTTGGCCGCGCATGCAGATCCTGCATACGTCCGCCGTGGAAAAGGGCCAGATCTACCTGCCGCAGGTCAACGCGTTGCTGCTGTGCGCGGTGCTGGTGCTGGTGCTGCTGTTCCGCAATTCCGACAACCTGGCCGCGGCCTACGGGTTCGCGGTAACGGGCACGATGCTGACGACGTCGGTGCTGGCCTTCGCCGTGCTGCCGCGCGGCTCCACCGGCGTGAAGCGCATGCTGTGGTTTGGTGTGCTGGGCTTCTTGCTGCTGTTTGACGTGCTGCTGTTTTCGGCCAACGTCTTCAAGATCCACGAAGGCGGCTGGCTGCCGCTGCTGGTGGCCATTGTGGTGTTCACGCTGATGATGACGTGGCGTCGCGGACGCCGCCTGCTGTCGGATATGCAGCAACGCGATCGCCAGCCGCTGAAGGAATTCATGGAGCAACTGGAGCAGTACCCGCCGTCGCGGGTGCCGGGCACTGCGATCTTCATGACGATGAATTCGGGCAACGTGCCGCCGGCGCTGCTGCATAACCTGAAGCACAACAAGGTGCTGCACGACCATGTGCTGTTCCTGACGATTCTGGTGGCCGACGTGCCGTACATCTCGCCCGAAGAGCGTTTCGTGGTGAACAAGCTGTCATCGTCGAGCTGGACGGCGACGGTGAATTACGGCTTCAAGGAAGATCCGGACGTGCCGGAGGCGTTGCGCCTGGTGGCCGAAGCGTATCCCGAACTGGATCTGGAGCCGATGCGCACCTCGTATTTCCTGTCGCGCCAAACGGTGGTGGCCGCACGCAAGCCCGCGCTGTTGCGATGGAGGCGCGCCGTGTTCTCCTTCATGGCCCGGAATTCGACGCGCAGCACGAAGTTCTTCAAGATTCCCGCCAATCGCGTGGTGGAAATGGGCATGCAGGTAGAGCTGTAGCGGGCCGATCAGTTCATAGCGCGTCGGCTGCCATGGCGATGCCGGCGCAATAAAAAAACCCCTCGATGAGAATCATCGAGGGGTTTTTTGTTGGCGCTGAAGAATTACTTCTTCTTGGCCACGTCTTTCAGTTGCGGCAGCGACGTGCCGCTGGACGCCAGCAAACCGGTCTTCACGTAGGTGAAGAGCTTTTCGCGAGTGTCGACGATGTCGAGGTTGCGCATGGTCAGTTGACCGATGCGGTCGGCCGGCGTGAACGGGGCGTTTTCAACCTTTTCCATCGACAGGCGTTCCGGCGCGTACGTCAGGTTGGCCGATTCGGTGTTCAGCAGCGAATAGTCATTGCCGCGACGCAGTTCGATGGTGACTTCGCCGGTGATGGCGCGGGCAACCCAGCGCTGGGCCGTTTCGCGCAGCATGATGGCTTGCGGGTCGAACCAGCGGCCCTGGTACAGCAGGCGGCCCAGCTTGCGGCCGTTTTCGCGGTACTGCTCGATGGTGTCTTCGTTGTGGATGCCGGTGACCAGGCGTTCGTAGGCGATGAACAGCAGCGCCAGGCCCGGGGCCTCGTAGATGCCGCGGCTCTTGGCCTCGATGATGCGGTTTTCGATCTGGTCGCTCATGCCCAGGCCGTGACGGCCGCCGATGCGGTTGGCTTCCAGCAGCAGTTCAACCGGGTCGCTGTATTCCACGCCGTTCAGGGCGACGGGCTGGCCTTCCTCGAAGCGCACGGTGACTTCTTCCGCCTTCACGGCCACGTCGTCGCGCCAGAACGCCACGCCCATGATGGGCTTGACGATGCGGATGCCGGAATTCAGTTGTTCCAGGTCCTTGGCTTCGTGGGTGGCGCCCAGCAGGTTGGAGTCGGTGGAATAGGCCTTTTCGGCCGACATCTTGTAGTCGAAGCCGGCTTGGCGCATGTATTCGGACATTTCCGAACGGCCGCCCAGTTCGTCGATGAAGCGCTGGTCCAGCCAGGGCTTGTAGATCTTGAGGTCCGGGTTCGTGAGCAGGCCGTAGCGGTAGAAGCGCTCGATGTCGTTGCCCTTGAAGGTGCTGCCGTCGCCCCAGATGTTGACGTTGTCTTCCTTCATGGCGGCCACCAGCATCGTGCCGGTGACGGCGCGGCCGATGGGCGTCGTGTTGAAGTAGGTGATGCCGGCGGTCGAGATATGGAACGCGCCCGCTTGCAGGGCGGCAATGCCTTCAGCCACCAACTGCGCGCGGCAGTCGATCAGGCGGGCATTTTCGGCGCCGTAGGCCAGGGCCTTGCGGGGGATTTCGTCGTAGTCGGACTCGTCGGGCTGACCCAGGTTGGCCGTGTAGGCGTAGGGGATGGCGCCGTTGTTGCGCATCCACAGCAGGGCCGCGCTGGTGTCGAGACCGCCGGAAAAGGCGATGCCGACCTTCTGGCCGGTAGGAAGGTTCGGGAGGATAGTGGTCATTGTTTGAGGTGAGACGCCAACAGGACTTTGACAAAAGGCTTTGACAGCAGCAAGCCGCCAAACAAGAAAGAGTGCGGGCATTTTAACTCTTTTGCCTGGGGCGGCCAGATCCGCACCGGTATTCCGCGTTCCGCGGCGCCCCACGCGAGCGCTCAGGCCCCCGGCGCGAACAGCTTGGATAAATCCAGGTGCCGGATGAGTTGCCCGGTGGCGGTCGCCAGGCGGGTGGCGGGCCGGTGGCGGGCGCTGGCCAGTACGAGATTGTTGGTGATGGTGGGCGAGCCGATATCGCAGAGCGACAAGGCATGTTCGGCGGCCGGGCCACGCGCGGCCGAGCGCGGAAGAATGGCGTAAGCGTCGCCTTGCGCGGCCAGTTCCACGATGGTCTGCACGGCGTCCACCTCGGCGGCCACCTTCAGGCGCACGCCCTGCGCGCGGCACACGCTTTCGACCAGGGTGCGGATGGCGTTGGGCAGGCTGGGCAGCACCAGCGGATAGTCGCCCAATTGCGCCACGGCAACGCGGGCCGGGAGCGGCGGCTGGTGGCCGGCGGCGGCAGCCAGCACCAGGTCTTCGCGAAACAGCGATTCGTAGGCAAGCTGGGGCGAGGGCGCGGGGTCATACAGCAGCGCCAGATCAACCCGCCCGGCCAGCAGCCATTCGCGCACCTGGGCGCTAAGGCCTTCGGCGACCGCAATCGAGGCATCGGGGAAGCCGCGTCGAAACGCCTGCACGAGCGGCGGCGTCAGCACGCGCGCGATACGCGGGGGCAGGCCCACCACAACTTTGCCCGTGGGCGTGGCGCGCAGCGTTTGCAGGTCTTCCTTGGCGCGCTCGGCCAGGGTCAGCAGGGCGCGCGCATGCTCCAGGAAGCGTAAGCCGGCTTCGGTGGGTTCGGCGCCACGGCCGTTGCGGTAGAGCAGGTGCTGGCCAAGCTCCAGCTCCAGCAGGCGCACCTGGCGGCTCAAGGTGGGCTGGGCGACGTCCAGCATTTCGGCGGCACGCGAAAAACTGCGCCGTTCCGCCACCCTGACGAAGTATTCGATCTGCTTCAGATCCATGGGATATTTGAATTATCTATATCTGAAATCAAAGATATAGCATTGTTCGGCACGCCGCAATCCGCGACGATGGCGTTTTCCCAGCAGGAACCCACTGTGCCCGATTGCCGTCCTCCGCTTGCGTCTCCGTCCCGTCCTCGCCACACCCTGCCGCCGGGCGCTTGCGACACGCACTGCCATGTGTTCGGGCCGGGCGATGTGTTTCCGTATGCCGAGGGCCGGTCGTACACGCCGCCCGATGCGCCGTACGCAGCCATGGCCGCGCTGCATGCGCACCTGGGTATCGAGCGCGCGGTGGTGGTGCAGGCCAACTGCCACGGGTCTGACCACAGCGCCTTGCTGGATGCGCTGGCGCAAAGCGGCGGGCGCTATCGCGGCGTGGCCTTGCTGGGGGCGGATGCTACGGCGGCCAGCGTCCAGCATCTGCATGAGGGCGGCGTGCGCGCCGCGCGCTTCAACTTCGTGCCGCACTTGGGCGGCGCGCCGGACCCGGCCGTGTTCGACCACGTGGTCGCCCTGATCGCGCCGCTGGGCTGGCACCTGTGCCTGCACGTGGACGGGGCGATGTTGCCCGACCTGTTGCCGCGCCTGCTGGCGCTGCCCGTGCCATTTGTCGTGGACCACATGGGGCGCCTGAAGGCGTCTGATGGGCTGGATTCACCTGCAATGCGGGCCTTGCTGAGCCTGGCCGATGTACCGCAGGCCTGGGTCAAGGTGTCGGGCATTGACCGTATCGCATCGGGCAAGCGCCCGTTCGCCGAGGGCATCCCGTTTGTGCGTGCGCTGACCCAGGCCATGCCGGACCGCTGCCTGTGGGGCACGGACTGGCCGCATCCCAACGTGGCGGGCGATATGCCCGATGACGGCGAACTGGTGGACACGTTCTTTGAGGCGTGCCCGGACGCCGGATTGCGCCAGCGGGTGCTGGTGGACAACCCCGCAAGACTGTACGGATTTGTGTAGACGGCAGGCGGCTGCGCGGCAGCGCGGTAGCCGGCCGAGCAATAAAAATTTCGAGCGATAAAAATTCGATTCAACGAGGAGACATCATGTTCAAGAAAGTGCTTTCAGCCGCCGTGCTGAGTTTCGCCGCCTTTGGCGCGGCGCATGCCGACGGTCCCGTCCGCCTGATCATCGCGTTTCCGCCCGGCGGGCCGGTGGACCTGGTGGGCCGCGTGCTGGCCGAGCAGTTGGGCAAAGAGCTCAAGCAGCAGGTCATTGTCGAAAACAAGGCCGGCGCCAATGGCAACATTGCCGCGGCCTATGTGGCCAAGGCGCCGGGCGATGGTTCGGTGCTGTTCCTGACCAGTGTGGGCGCGGTGGCGATCAGCCCGGCGCTGTACAAAGACATGCCCTACGATCCGGCGCGTGATTTCGCGCCGGTCTCGCGCGTGGTGAATAACGCCACGGTGTTCGTGGTGAACCCGTCCAACCCGGCGGCGGACGCGGCGGACTTCGTTAAGCGCTCGCAGGCGGCGTCGCAATCGGTGGCGATCGGCTCGTCGGGCATCGGCAGCATTCCGCACCTGACCTTGGAAATGTTCGAAGACGCCAGCAAGGCCAACGTGCTGCACGTGCCGTACAAGGGCGCGGCGCCCGTCATCAACGACGTGATGGGTAACCAGGTGGCCGGCTTCTTCGGCGACGTGCCGGGCCTGATCGGCCACATTCAGGGCGGCAAGCTGAAGCCGCTGGGCATTGCGGCGCCTACCCGTCATCCGTTGTTGCCCGACGTGAAGACACTGGCCGAGCAAGGCATTGCCGGCGTGGAATCCAACAACTGGTATGGCATCGTGGCGCCCGCGTCCACGCCGGCCGCCACCGTCGACAAGCTGAATCAGGCCGTTCGCGCGGCGCTGGGCAATGAAGCGGTACGCGGCAAGCTGGAAAAATTCGGCGCGCAAGCAGCCCCGAGTTCGCCGCAGGAACTGGCCGACCTGATCGCGTCCGACCGCGCCAAGTGGACCGCGCTGATCCAGCGCAAGAACATCCGTCCGGAGTAAGCATGAGCGCCAGCCGAGTGACGCCCGTTGAGCCGGGCACCCGCGCGGAACTGGCCACGCTGGAGGCGCGCATCAGCGCCGCCCGGGGCCGGATATCGCCGCTGTACCAGGTACTGCTGAACAGCCCCGCCGTGGTGGAAGGCTGGGAAGCCATGCTGACCGCGATCCGCCAGAAGACGTCGCTGTCGCCGCGCCTGCGCGAACTCATCATCTTGCGCGTGGCCACCTTGAACAATGCGCCTTACGAGTTTGACGCGCATGTGCCGCATGCGTTGGCGGGCGGCATGCCGCAGGACGTGATCGACGCCTTGCGCGCCAACCCGGCGCCTGGCGACGTGCAGGGGCTGGCGCCCGGCGAGGCCGACGTGCTGGCGCTGACCGACGCCATGACGCGCGACATCGAGGTGCCTGACGCGGTATTCGCGCCCGTGCGCGCCCGCTACGATGACGCGCAATTGGTTGAGCTGGCGGCCACGGTGGGCGCGTACAACATGGTGTCGCGCTTTCTGGTGGCGTTGCGCGTCGGGCATTGAAAGGAGAAGACGGTGCAGGAAATGCTGGAAGGGCAGGAAATGCAGCAAGGGATATTGCTGGTGTCGCTGGGTGAGCGCTTTGACAACGCGCGCGCGGCCGATATGGCGCAGCGTCTGACGACGGGCCTGGACGGTGTGCGCGTCAATGCGTTCGCTGCGCTGGAAGAAGAAGACACCTACGTGTACCTGCGTGGCGCGGCAAGCGCGCTACCGGAAATCCAGGCGCGCCTGGCCGAGCACTTTCCAGGCGCCCGGGCGCGTGTGTTGCATCAGACCCTGGACCTGCCCGGCGCCTCCGCCGGCCAGGATGCGCCGTGGCACTACATCGTTGAAACCGATGTGCTGCCCGACGCCGAGGCGGACTTGAACGCCTGGTACGACCAGGAACATCTACCCGGTCTGGCGTCGGTGCCGGGCACGGTGCGCGCGATGCGCTACGAATGCCGCGATGAGTCGCCGCGCTATCTGGCCTGCTACGACCTGCATACCCGCGAAACCTTCGGCAGCCCGCCGTGGCTGGCCGTGCGCGCAACCGACTGGAGCAGCCGCGTGCGGCCATCGTTTCGCAATACGCGCCGCACGATGTTCAAGAAAGTCCTGTAGTTGCCCGCCGCAGTGCCGGCAAGGAGACATGATGATGAAGCAATTGCTGACCGGCCTGACGATCACCTGCGCGTTCGCCACGGTGTCGCCGGCGCTGGCCGATGCGCCCAAGCGCGTCAACGTGCTGGTGGGTAACGGCGCCACCATCGAAGTGCTGGACCAAGGGCAGGGGCCCGCGCTGGTGCTGTTGCCGTCGCGCGGGCGCGGCGCGCAGGATTTCGATGAACTGGCCGAGCGCTTCGTGCAGGCCGGCTATCGCGTGCTGCGTCCGCAGCCGCGCGGTATCGGCGGCAGCACCGGGCCCATGTCGGACATCACGCTACATGATCTGGCCGATGACCAGGCCGCCGTGATCCGTAACGTGGCGCGCCAGCCGGTGGTGATGGTGGGGCACGCTTTTGGTAATTGGGTGGCGCGTACGACGGGGGTGGATCACCCTGAACTGGTGCGCGGCGTGGTGATCGTGGCGGCCGCGGCCAAGCAGTATCCCAAGGGCTTGAGCGAGCATGTGGATCGCAGCGCCGATTTGTCGCTGCCTGATGCCGAGCGCTTGACGTCCATCCAGCATGCGTTCTTTGCGCCGGGTAACGATGCGCGTGTTTGGCTGAATGGTTGGTATCCCCAGGTCAGTGAGAGTCAGCGGATGGCGGGCAAGGCCACGCGCCAGTCTGATTGGTGGTCGGGCGGGGATAAGCCCTTGCTGGATTTGCAGGCTGAACTTGATTTGTTCAAGCCGCCTGCGACCCGGAACGAGATTCGCGATGAATTTGGTGGTCGCGTGTCGGTGGTGGTGATCGGGGGGGCTGGGCACGCGTTGGTGCCGGAGAAGCCGCAAGAGGTCGTGGACGCTATTGCGGGGTGGGAGCGTGGGTTGCGGTGAATGGGCGGTAGTTGCGCGGGGTGATGGGTTGCGCGCGATCGGGGGTGGTTTTATGGCATGCACCGGTGCGCGCTTCACCCATCCTACGGGTCACCGGTGTGCGGTTCACCCATCCATCGGGTGAACCGCCGCGCGGGTCACACTTGACCGAGTAGCAGGAATTCCATCAGTGCTTTTTGCACGTGCAGACGGTTTTCGGCTTCGTCCCAGACCACGCTTTGCGGGCCGTCGATGACTTCACCGGTGACTTCTTCGCCACGGTGGGCCGGCAGGCAGTGCATGAAGACGGCTTGCGGGTCGGCGGCGGCCATCATTTCGGCGTCCACGCACCAGTCGGCAAACGCCGCGCGGCGCTCTTCGTTCTCGGCTTCGTAGCCCATGCTGGTCCAGACGTCGGTCGTGACCAGATGCGCGCCCTGGCAGGCCTCCATGGGGTCCTTGAACTGGCGCAGCACCTTGTCCGAAGGTGTGCCGATGCGGGACGCTTCGAGCTCGTAGCCGGCGGGCGTGGACACATGCAGCGTAAAGCCCAGCATCTCGGCCGCGTGCAGCCAGGTGTAGGCCATGTTGTTGGCGTCGCCCACCCAGGCCACCGTCTTGCCCGCGATGGGGCCGCGATGTTCGATGTAGGTGAAGATGTCGGCCAGGATCTGGCAGGGGTGGAATTCGTTGGTCAGGCCGTTGATGACGGGCACGCGCGAATGCGACGCGAAGCGCTCGATGCGGGTCTGCTCGAACGTGCGGATCATGACGATGTCGACCATGCGCGAGATAACGCGCGCCGTGTCTTCGATGGGCTCCGAGCGGCCCAGTTGCGAGTCATTCGAGGTCAGGTTGATGACCGACCCGCCCATTTGATACATGCCGGCTTCAAACGACACGCGGGTGCGGGTGCTGGCTTTTTCGAACACCATCGCCAGCGTGCGGTCGTGCAGCGGCATGTGGGGTTCGTAGCGCTTGAACTTTTCCTTGATGATGCGAGCGCGGTCGAGCACGTAGGCGATTTCCGCGGGCGAGAAGTCCTTGAACTGAAGAAAATGCCGCAACGGGCCGTTTTGAGTCGTGGGAGGAGTCATGGTGTTGTCGCAGGTCATTGGGCCCGGCCTGGCTCATGGCCGGGTCGGGTCAGGGATGATGAATTTTCGGCCAGAAACTGTTGGATGAGCGGGACCAGGGTGGCGACGATCTGGTCCGCCTCTTGCTTGTTCAGTATCAGCGGGGGCAGCAGGCGCACGACGCGGTCGCGGGTGACGTTGATGAGCAGGCCCGCTTCCAGGGCGCGCAGCGCCAGCACGCCGCAGGGGCGCGCCAATTCAATGCCCAGCATCAGGCCACGGCCACGCACCTCGGTCACGCCGGTGGTGCCCGCCAAGGCGCCGGCAAGCGCGTCCTGCAGGTAGGTGCCCACGGTGTGGGCGTTGTCCAGCAGCTTGTCGGATTCCAGGGTGTCCAGCACGGCCAGGCCGGCCGCGCAGACCAAGGGCCCGCCGCCGAACGTGGTGCCGTGGCTGCCCGGCGTGAAGACGCCCGCCGCGGGGCCAGCCGCCAGCATCGCGCCGATGGGCACGCCGCCCGCCAGGCCCTTGGCCAGCGTCATGACGTCGGGCTTGATGTCGGCCCATTGGTGCGCGAACCATTTGCCGGTGCGCCCGATGCCGGATTGCACTTCGTCGATCATCAGCAGCCAGCCGCGTTCGGTGCAAAGCTGGCGCAAGGCTTGCAGGTACGTGATGTCGGACGGGCGGATGCCGCCTTCGCCTTGCAGCACTTCAAGCAGCACCGCGGTGGTGCGCGGTTCGGCGTCGCCGGCCGCGCGCACGGCGGCCAGGTCGTTGTAAGGCACCTGGATGAAGCCGGTGGGCAGCGGTTCGAAGCCCTTGCGCGCCTTCTCGCTTCCGGTGGCCGCCAGCGTGGCCAGCGTGCGGCCATGCCAGGACGAGTCCATGGTGATGATGTGGGCGTGCTTGTTGCCTTGCTGGTAGGCGTAATAGCGCGCCAGCTTGATGGCGGCTTCGTTCGCTTCCGATCCGCTATTGCAGAACGCCACTTCCCGCATGCCGGACAAGGCCGTCAAGCGGGCGGCCAGCGCCTCTTGCTGCGGAATGTCGTAGATGTTCGATGTGTGGATGACGCGCGCGGCCTGCTCGCTGACGGCGGCCACCAGCTTCGGATGCGCGTGACCCAGGCAGGAAACGCCAATGCCGGCCAGCGCGTCCAGGTATTTGCGCCCGTTTGCATCCCATAGCCATACGCCCTGGCCGTGCGAGAACGCAACCGGCAGGCGAGCGTAGATATTGGCCAGAGGCGAGGTCATTGCGGATCCTCCTGGGGGATGACCAAAAAGCCGGTCCTTGATTCGATGAATCCCCAGGCGAAAGCGGGGCGGAATCGGCTTTTGGAAGAGAGCAAAGGATCAATCATATACAATTCGCGGCGCAGGGCGCATGTTTGATCACGCCGAAGATCCGGCTTTCGTGAAAGGCGCGCTGTAGTGAAGAACTCATGGCAACTAGCGTCAGACAATTCGTAATTCATGGCGTTACCGAAAGCGGTAGCCGATTCCGCCCCAGCGATTGGGCGGAGCGGCTCGC
>RCUJ01001837.1_pt1 | contig 10912 bp, 9 predicted proteins | sample 2166321 | NCBI WGS metagenome assembly RCUJ01 (sample SAMN09932808, study PRJNA488358) | compost metagenome | feature: garden; material: soil; isolation source: compost soil in an enriched community after 118 h of incubation | place: Germany: Experimental Botanical Garden Goettingen | collected... | reverse complement strand
ACGAGCTGGAAGACGTGCTGGCGACCCTGCCGGGCGTGCTGCAATGCGCGGCCATTGGCATCCCGGACGAGAAGTCGGGCGAAGCGATCAAGCTGTTCGTGGTTGCCAAACCGGGCGTGACCCTGACCAAGGAACAGGTCATGCAGCACATGCGTGCCAACGTTACCGGCTACAAGGTGCCGAAAGCCGTGGAGTTCCGCGATACGCTGCCGACCACCAACGTCGGCAAGATCCTGCGCCGCGAGCTGCGCGATGAAGAGCTGAAGAAACAGGCCAAGAAGTAAATCCGCCGACCAAGCCCCGCCCAGTGCGGGGCTTGGTCGTTTTGCCGAGACCGTTTCCTGGCTTGGCCCGGCAATCCGCGCTTGCTGCGTCAGGGCTTGCGGGCGATCAGCACGGCGCGGGTGGGGGCCGGCAGGCCTTCGAGGGTGCGGCTGTGGTCGGCCGGGTCGAGGAACTCCGGCAGCGACTGGAAGCGCATCCAGTCGGTGGCGCGCTGCTCGTCCACCGAGGTGGTGTTGACGTCCACGCAGCGCACATCGACGAAGCCGGCACGCCGTAGCCACAGTTCCAGCGCCGGCACCGAGGGCAGGAACCAGACGTTGCGCATCTGCGCGTAGCGGTCTTCGGGGACCAGCACCTGCTGGGCATCGCCTTCCACCACCAGGGTTTCCAGCACCAGTTCGCCGCCCTTGACCAGGCAGTCCTTGAGATCCAGCAGATGATCGATCGGCGAGCGCCGGTGGTACAGCACGCCCATGGAAAATACCGTGTCGAAGCCCTGCAGCTTGCCCGGCAGCTCTTCGAAGGCCAGCGGCAGGTGCCAGGCCGCCAGCTCGGGCAGGTAGTGCTTGATCGCCAGGAACTGGCAGAGGAACAGCCAGTTGGGATCGATGCCGACCACGCTATCGGCGCCGGCGCCGAGCATGCGCCACATGTAGTAGCCGTTGCCGCAGCCGACATCCAGTACGCGCTTGCCGGCCAGGTCGAGGTAGGGCGCCACGCGCTGCCATTTCCAGTCCGAGCGCCATTCCGTATCCACCTGCACGCCGAACAGCTCGAAGGGGCCCTTGCGCCAGGGGATCAGCCCCTGCAGCGCGCTTTTCAGCGCCGCGCGGGTTGGCTCGGCGCAGGGGCCGTCGAAGCTGAAGCGCTGCTGCAGCTCCAGGTGTTCGACGGCCAGCGCCGGCAAGGCCTGAACGGCGCCGTACCAGCGCTGCAGGTCGCCATGGCCGATCGCCAGTTTGGCGTCGATCTGCCCGGGCAGGCCGGCGGCCCAGTCTTGCAGCGGGGTTCCCGCCAGCGCGGCTTGCAGGGCGTCGAGGTCGAGGCGGTTGATCATGGCAGGGCAATCAGCGAGGCGAAGTTGAGGCACTGGAACCAGGGCACCACCTTGCTGAAACCGGCGGCCAGCAGGCGCTCGCGGTGTTGCTCCAGGCTGTCCGGCAGCATGACTTTTTCGATGGCGCTGCGTTTCTGCGCAATTTCCAGTTCGCTGTAGCCGTTGGCGCGCTTGAAGGCGATATGCAGGTCGCCGAGCAGCCGATGTTGCTCGGCATCCTCGAAGCGCAGTTTCTCCGAGAGGATCAAGGCGCCGCCGGGCAGCAGGGCCTGGCGAATCCGCCCGAGCAGGGCCAGGCGCTGTTCGGGCTGGATGAATTGCAGGGTGAAGTTCAGCGCCACCAGCGAGGTCGGCTGGAACTCCAGGCCGAGAATGTCGGCCTCGATCACCTCGACCGGCAGCAGCTCCTGGAACATCGAGTCCTGGGCATGCAGGTATTCACGGCAGCGTTCGACCATGGCGCTGGAATTGTCCACCGCGATCACCCGGCAGTCTTCGACCTGAACGTGGCGGCGCAGGGCCTGGGTCACCGCGCCCAATGAGCTGCCGAGGTCGTAGAGCACGCTGTGCGGCTGGGCGAACTGGCCGGCGAGTACGCCGATGTTCTCGACGATGGTCGGGTAACCGGGCACCGAGCGCTTGATCATGTCCGGGAACACCCGCACCACGTCCTCGTTGAAGGCGAAGTCCGGCACCTGGGCCAGGGGCTGGGCGAAGAGACGGTCGGGCTGTTTTTTCACGGTGGTTCCGCGCGAGGTCGAGAAAGCCGGCGATTTTAGCGTGAAAGTCGCGCAGCGACGACGCCCTTGTGTGGGAACCATGGGTGAGGGTGGCCGTGCCGCCAGGGCTTTGCCGGTGCGGCAGGCAGCGCCTGAGCGGCATCCAGGTACGCCGCGATCACTTCAGTTGATCGGAGAAATACTCACCGGCGCCTTGCAGCGGACCCAGCGGGTTGCGCTTGACTTCGAAATGACGAATGTTCGGCTCGCCGTTGCTGACCTTGTGCACCAGGACGTCGTCGACCAGCACGAACACGGCGCGGAACGACCAGCCCTGTATTGCCCGCTGCTTGCGGAAGTTGAACACGTCGGCCCAGAAACTGCCGACCCGCTGGGTGTCGGTCTTGGTGAACTCGAAGGCATAGCCGACGCAGCGATCCTTGGCCTCCAGGCATCGCACCAGGCCGTCCGGCAGGTAGTTGATGGGGATATTCGGCTGCACGAACATCAGCCGCACGTCGATGAACGAGAGCATTTTGCCGTTGCCCTGGGTCAGCGGGTCAAAGCCCAGGGAGAACAGCTCGGCACGACTGGTCATGCCATTCACGGCCTGGGAATAGCGCATTTCCGCATCCAGGTAATCGATGAATGGTGATTGCACTTCGGCTCGTTCGCTGGGCAACAGGCTGCCGCATCCACTCAGCCAGACCAGCGTCACGACCACTACTGCTTCACGCCAGAGTCGCGTCATGTGGTGTTCCTCGAAAGTAGAACCCGTCTATTTGCTATAGCCGATTAAACCGGGTTCTGCTTGCTTCGCGAGGACAACATTCGGGGGTATGAGCATTGTCAGGAATTTGTCGAACCGTGGCGCCAAGGCTGTAACGGCCGGGCAGGGCGGTCGAGCGGGTTTACTGGACTCTGAGTGGGCAATCGAAGGTCTTTGCCGGGGCGACCTCGGTTTCCCAGGGGCGCTGATAGGTCAGCAGCAGATGGCCTGCGCCTGCCTGTCTGGCCTGAAAGCGCCAGGTCGACTGGCCCGCGCTGCCGATCAGTCCCGCGTCTTCCGGGTTGCTGTAGACCTCGGGGCCGAGGCTGTCGAGCAGGTCGCTGGCGCCATCGCGCAGCACCCAGCGGAAACCGGTGGTGGGGTTGCTCGGCAGGGTCAGGATTACCTGCTGACCGCTGCGCAGGCTTAGCGGGCACTGGCTTTGCTGGTGCACGCTCAGGCTGCCGGGTTGGTGGGCGCAGGCGCTCAACAGGGCGAGGCCGAGCGGCAGTAACAGGCGGTGGGCAGTGGGCATGGTGAATTCCTGTGATCGGCAAACGCCTGCCAGCATAGCCGTATTGGGAAGCTGCAAGCCACAAGCGGCAAGCGGTAAGCAGAAGCGGCCTGTAGGATTCCAGCCGCTCTTTCTTGCGGCTTGAAGCTTGCCGCTTGAAGCTGCTACTACTCGAACAACACCTTGGCCACATCGCTGTAGCGTTTGGCGAAGTGCACGCACAGGCCTTGCTTGAGGTAGTCCGGCAGTTCCTCGTAGGAGCCGCGGTTGGCTTCCGGCAGGATCAGCTCGAAGATCTTCTGCCGGCGCGCGGCTATGACTTTCTCGCGCACCCCGCCAATCGGCAGGACCTTTCCTGTGAGGGTCAGTTCGCCGGTCATCGCCACACCTTTCTTCGGCGCCTGGTTGCGCGCGATCGAGAGCAGGGCGCTGGCCATGGTCACCCCGGCGCTGGGACCGTCCTTGGGCGTGGCGCCTTCGGGGACATGCAGGTGGACGAAGGCCTGGTCGAAGAAGCCCGGGTCGCCGCCGAACTGTTTCAGGTGCGAGCTGATGTAGCTGTGGGCGATTTCCGCCGACTCCTTCATCACCTCACCCAGCTGGCCGGTGAGCTTGAAGCCGCGGTTGAGGGTGTGGATGCGCGTCGCCTCGATCGGCAGGGTGGCGCCGCCCATGCTGGTCCAGGCCAGGCCGGTGATCACGCCGACCCCGGACAGCAGCTGTTCGCGGCGGAACGGCGGCATGCCCAGATTGGCCTCCAGATCCTTGGGACCGATCCTGACCTTGCTCGCGGAGTCGTCGAGCAGCTTGACCACCGCCTTGCGCACCAGCTTGCCGAGCTGTTTCTCCAGCTGGCGCACCCCGGCCTCGCGGGCGTAGCCCTCGATCAGCGCCTTCAGCGCGGCATCGCTGATGGCCAGGCGATTCTTCGGTACGCCGGCCTTGGCCAGCTGCTTGGGCCACAGGTGGCGCTTGGCGATCTGCAGTTTCTCCTCGGCGATGTAGCCGGACAGGCGGATCACCTCCATGCGGTCGAGCAGGGGGCCGGGGATCGAGTCCAGGGTGTTGGCGGTGCAGATGAACAGCACCTTGGACAGATCCAGGCGCAGATCCAGGTAGTGGTCGAGGAATTCGACGTTCTGCTCCGGGTCGAGGGTCTCCAGCAGCGCCGAGGCCGGATCGCCCTGGTAGCTGCTGCTGAGCTTGTCGATCTCGTCGAGCATGATCACCGGGTTCATCACCTCGACCTCTTTCAACGCCTGCACCAGCTTGCCGGGCAGGGCGCCGATATAGGTGCGCCGATGGCCCTTGATCTCCGCCTCGTCGCGCATGCCGCCGACGCTGAAACGGTAGAACGGCCGGCCGAGGGATTCGGCGATCGACTTGCCGATGCTGGTCTTGCCCACGCCGGGCGGGCCGACCAGCAAGACGATGGAGCCGGCGATCTCGCCCTTGAAGGCGCCGACGGCGAGAAATTCGGTGATCCGCTGCTTGATGTCGTCCATCCCGGCGTGGTGCGCATCGAGCACCTGGCGGGCGTGCTTGAGGTCGAGCTTGTCCTTGCCGAACACGCCCCAGGGCAGCACTGTGGCCCAGTCCAGGTAGTTGCGGGTGACCGCGTACTCGGGCGAGCCGGTTTCCAGGATCGACAGCTTGCCGAGTTCTTCGTCGATGCGTTTGCGCGCCTGTTCGGGCAGGGTCTTGCCCGCCAGACGCAGCTCGAACTGCTCGATGTCGGCGCTGCGGTCGTCCTTGCTCAGGCCCAGTTCCTGCTGGATGATCTTCAGCTGTTCCTTGAGGAAGAACTCGCGCTGGCGGTCGCCGATCTGCCGATTGACCTCCGCCGACAGCTCTTTCTGCAGCCGGCCGACTTCCACTTCCTTGCGCAGCAGCGGCAGGACCTTCTCCATGCGCTTGAGCATCGGCACGGTATCCAGCACTTCCTGCAATTCGTTGCCGGGTGCGCTGGTCAGGGCGGCGGCGAAATCGGTCAGCGGCCCGGGGTCGTTGGGGCTGAAACGGTTCAGGTAGTTCTTCAGCTCTTCGCTGTACAGCGGGTTGAGCGGCAACAGTTCCTTGATCGCATTGATCAGCGCCATGCCGTAGGCCTTGACCTCGTCGCGCGGGTCGGCCGGGCTTTTCGGGTAGTCGACTTCCGCCAGGTACGGCGGCTTGCGGCTGAGCCAGCCGCGGATGCGCACGCGGGTCAGGCCCTGGGCGACGAATTGCAGTTTGCCGCCTTCCTCGCTGGCATGATGCACCCGCACCAGGGTGCCGTGCTTGGGCAGGCTGTCGGGGTCGAAGCCGGCGCCGTCAGCCGGCGGACTGTCCATGTAGAACAGCGCCAGGCACTTGTGCGCGGTATTGGCGACGCGCTCCAGGGTCTTGCCCCAGGGGTCCTGGTTGACTATTACCGGCAGCACCTGGGCGGGGAAGAAGGGCCGGTTGTGGATCGGGATCACATACAGCTTGTCCGGCAACTGCTGATCGGGCAACGCCAGGCCATGGCTGCCATGACGCTCCTGGTCGGTTTCGCGGGCTTGGTCTGCGAGGATTTCGATGTCCTGTGGCTCGTTCATGCGGCGCCTGTCTGGTGGTTGCACGTTAGGTGCTACATGGGGCGCTGCCAGGGGTTTTTCAATCAGATGCTGGTAATGCGCATTTTCAGGGCGTGCTGCAAGTCGTGCAGATGGGCATCGATCAGCGGGGTGATCAGACTGAAGCAGTCGTGAGGTGCCAGGCGCACCGGGCTCGCCTCTAGCAGTTCCACCTCCAGGCGTTGCAGCAGGCTGCGTAGCGGCTCGCCTTGGGCCGCGTTGCCGAGGCGCTGGCAGAGCGTGCGTATCTGCATGTGCAGGCCCGCTGGACAGCGGCTGTAGTTGGCGGCGCGTACCGCCAGACCGCGCAGGCGCGCGAGCTCCTCCAGATTGCGGCAGGCTGGCTCCAGGCCTTGCAGCTCGGGCGTGTCGTGCAGGCACAAGCGTGCTTCGAGTTGGGCGACGACCGCCAGCAAGGCCTCGATCATCCGGCCGTGGGCCCCGAAGTCGGCCGGATTGCGCCGCAGTCGCGGCCAGTCCTGCTGCAGTGGCGCCAGTTGCAGACTGGGGCCTGGCCAGTTCAGCCAGAGCTGGTCGAGCTGACGGGCCAGGGCATTGCGCTGGCTGACGCTGACGATGTCCTGCTGCGCCCCCAGGCCGCGATGCTTCTGCAAGGTCTGCAGCAATTCAAGGGTGCGCAGCAGGGTGGCGCCTTCGAGCCGGGTGATTGCCTGCCGATGGCGCCGACTGGCGCGGCGGGTGAGCCACTGGCCAAGCAGGACAAGAGCTGCGGCCAAGGCCAGGGCAATGCTGAGTTCCATTGGGCGACTCCTCGGATCGGCAGATAGGGGGCTGCTCATCACGCTGGTATAAGCAACACTCCTGCCAGTTGCTGGAAACCTGGCGCGGCTGCAGTCGCGCCCCATCCTTGGCAAGGATTTGTGCGCTATTTGTGTGCGAATTAGGGGGTGTTTCAGCCGTTTTGGTGCGCGATCGGAGCGCTTGTGCTTGAACGGATTGCAGGTGCCGGACAGCCGCTGGTCGCCAGGGATGACGGCGGCCCATACAACTGGTTAAAGTGCCAGCACACGTCCGCGGAATTGTCGTTGCAATGCTCAAAGCGCGCCTGCTGCGCCTGGATGACCAGGCCCACGAACACACCCACGATCACCACCAGTTGGTGCTGTCGCTGACCGGTCGTGCGGAGTTCGAGGTCAACGGCCGGGGTGGCGAGGTATGCCGCATGCGCGCCTGCCTGGTGCCGGGCGATGCCGATCACCAGTTTGCCGGCATGGGCGACAACCGCATGCTGATCATCGATCTGGATGAGCAGGGCACCTCCAGCGAAGACCTGGCCCTGCTTACCCATCTGTTCGAGACGCCGCGCTACCCGCAGCTGGATGCCGACTTCCAGAACCTGCTGAGCTACGCCGGCGCCGAACTGGAACGCTACGGCAGCGACCCGCTGCTGGCCCGCGCCCTCGGCGGCGTGCTGCTGCGTGCGCTGCACCTGCGCCTGTTCGGCGAGCATGCCGCTCGGGTGCCGGGGGCGCTCGATCTGGAACGGCTGGACGGCTACATCGTCGAGCACCTGGCGCGGCGCATCAGCGTCGCCGAACTGGCCCAGGTCGCCTGTCTCAGCCCGAGCCATTTCCATGCGCAGTTCAAGGACAGCGTCGGCCTGACCCCCCATCAATACCTGCTGAAAACCCGCCTCGACAGCGCTTCGCGCTTATTGCGCGAGAGCGGCCTGCCGTTGATCCGCATCGCCGAAGAATGTGGCTTCTCCAGCCAGAGCGCGCTGACCACCGCCATGCGCCGTTACCTCGGCCTGACCCCCAAGCGACTGCGCGGCGCCCAATAGCGCCGCCTGTCTGCGGAGGCTGCTCAGGCCGCCCGCCCGCTGTACCGCGCCTGCAATTGTCGGCAGCCTGCTAGGCTTGTCGACAAGCAATTCCCGATGCGGGTATGCCTATTGCGCTGCGCTTGGCGCCGAGCATGAGTGATCAGCATGACCAGATGCCTTCTTGATCCGCGCCGCTCCGTCGCGTGTCCGTGGCGAGCGATGCCTGATGCTGCCCGGTAGTTTTCGCACGCGCATCGCCAGTGTGGTGATCCTGCTGCTGCTGGTGGTGATCGGCGCGCTGTATTTCGCCGTGCAGGCCGCTACCGACGCGGCCGTGCGCAGCCAGACCGGCGAGCAGCTGGACGCCGGGGCGCGGGTCTTCGGCCACCTGCTCGATAGGCGTGGCCGGCAGTTGCACGGTGCGGTGCAAGCACTGGCCGCCGACCCCGACCTCAAGACGGCGCTGGCCAGCGGCGATAGCGAGGCCATTCGCGCGGTGCTGGCCAGCCATGGTGCGCGGGTCGATGCCGGCGCGGTGATGCTGCTTGACCTCGATGGCCGTCTTGCGCTGAGCACCGAGCGGCAGATCGACGGGCCGACCGCCAGGCGCTTGAGTAGCCGGCTGATGGCGGGGCAGGGCGCGGGCGTGTCGAGTGTCCTGATGCCGGTTGCCGGCGGGATTTACCTGCTGGTCCAGGCTGCGGTCGCCGCCCCTCTGCCGGTGGGCTGGGTGCTGATGGGCGTTCGGCTGGATCAAGCCCTGGTGCGCGAGCTGGGCGAGCTGACCCTGCTCGAATTGACCCTGTTCGCCCGCCAGGAGGGGTTGCCGGTGGTCTGGGTCAGCAGCCTGCCGGTCTCGTCCCGGGGGGGGGCGCAGGCCGACCTGGCGCTTGAGCACAGTACGGCCGGCGACCTGCGCCGGATCGGCGCAGAGCGCTATCTTGAGCGGCGCCTGGTGCTCGCCAGTGGCGATGATTTTCAGGTCGAGGCGCGCTTGTACAAGTCCCTGAGCCCGGCGCAGCGGGCTTTTGCTCCGCTCGACTGGCATATCCTGGCGATCGCCCTGAGCGCACTGCTGGCCGCGCTGGGCAGCGCCCTGCTGCTGGCGCGCACTCTCTCGCAGCCGTTGCGGCATTTGGCCGCCGCGGCCGAGCGGGTCGGGCAGGGCGACTACCAGGTGCCGCTCGAGTTGCATCGCAGCGATGAACTGGACGGCCTGGCCAAGGCGTTTCACGCCATGCAGCAGGGCATTGCCGAGCGTGAGCGGCAACTGGCGCACAACGCCCTGCATGATGCGCTGACCGGCCTGCCCAATCGCATCCTGGCGCAGGAGTGGCTCGGCAGTGCGATTGCTGCCGGGCGGCCTACCGCGTTGCTGTATGTGGGGGTCGGCAACTTGCGTGCGCTCAACGACAGCTGCGGGCCAGGTTCCAGCGACCTGGCCCTGCAGCAACTCAGCCAACGTCTGCAAGCCAGCCTGCGCCCCGGCGACAGCCTGGCTCAGCTGATGACCAGCGAGCTGCTGCTGTTGCTGGAAAACAGCGATGGCGACAGTGCGGTAGCGGTCGGCGACCGCTTGCAGCAATTGCTCAGCCAGCCCTTGCGCATCGGCAATCAGGAGGTCGTGCTGGATTGTTGTGTCGGCATCGCCACCTACCCGGCCGATGGCGAAACCCCGGATGACCTGCTGCGCCGCGCCAGCATCGCCATGCAGGACGCCGCGCAGCTGCCCGGGCGCCTGCAGATGTACGAGGTGGGTCGCGACGCCGCGCACCAGCGGCAGATCGGCCTGATCCGCGACCTGCGCCTGGCCCCCGCCAACGCCGAACTGCTGCTGCATTACCAGCCCAAGCTGGATATCGCCGCCGGCCAGGTGCGTCAGGCCGAAGCCCTGCTGCGCTGGCGGCATCCGCAACTGGGCATGATCGCGCCAGGCGAGTTCATTCCCCTGGCCGAGCGTACCGGCAGCATCCAGAGCCTCACCGCCTGGATGCTCGAAGAGTCCCTGCGCCAGTTGCGCGAGTGGAATGGCCGCGGCCTGCGCATGCAGCTGTCGCTGAATATCTCCACCGAGGATCTGGTCGATGCCAAGCTGCCGACCCGCGTCGAGCAGATGCTGATGCGCTATCAGGTGCCGGCCGAACAACTGATTTTCGAGATCACCGAGAGCGGGGTGATGGTCCATCCCGCGCTGGCGTTGCAGGTGCTGCATGAGCTGCGCGAGCTCGGCATCAGCCTGTCGGTGGACGATTTCGGCACCGGCTACTCCTCGCTGACCCAGCTCAAGCGCATGCCGGTGCAGGAGCTGAAAATCGACCAGTCCTTTATCTGCGATCTCGACGACGCCAGCGAAGACGCGGTGATCGTCCGCTCGACCATCGAGATGAGCCACAGCCTGGGACTCAAGGTGGTCGCCGAAGGCGTCGAACTGGCGTGCAGCCTGCGTCTACTCGAACATTGGCAATGCGACTACGCCCAAGGACACCTGATCAGCCGACCGCTGCCGGCCGAGGCCTTCGAGGCCTGGATCGCCCAGCCGCTGAAGGCTCCCGTGCTGAAAACCTCCTGAGCTGACGCCGCCCGGCCAGCCGCTTCTCCTTGCCCATGCATCGGGCCACAGATGCCCGCGTAGGAGCGGGCCATGCCCGCGATCACCCGCTCCTCCCCATACGGATTGCCGGATGTTGGGCAACCCACGATCCATGCCAGGCTTGATCGTCCCCACGTCGAGGCGTCGAGGCGTCGAGGCGTCGAGGCGTCGAACCGTCGAACCGTCGAACCGGCCACCTGGACATGCAGCCCGAGACGCTCCATGTTTCAGCCCGGCCCAGGTAAGCGTTGCCGGCCCGCGGGCGCCCTGGCTTGGCTCGAACGGCACACTGCACTATGCTCGGCCAAGCCAAGGGAGTGTCAGCCAGCCCCGCCTGTCCGGCAAGGACCGCCGTTACTCCCTGTCTTTCTTGTCATGCAGTCGCCAGCCGCGTTGCGCGCGGGGGAGGGCGGCAGCGGGTCGGCCGCGGTCGAGAGGCTTTACCCGCAGATCGGTTGCATCGATCACCCTGAAAAAGGCATGAGCATCGACCCCGCCCAGCTCAAAAATAAAGGGGACACCCACCAGCCTGACCGGCATCCCGCAACCCGAATCTAATTTCGCCGCAGGAGAAGACTCCTCGGCACCATCAGCG
>RCUJ01001834.1_pt1 | contig 10921 bp, 18 predicted proteins | sample 2166321 | NCBI WGS metagenome assembly RCUJ01 (sample SAMN09932808, study PRJNA488358) | compost metagenome | feature: garden; material: soil; isolation source: compost soil in an enriched community after 118 h of incubation | place: Germany: Experimental Botanical Garden Goettingen | collected... | reverse complement strand
GGTCACGCTTCCTTCGATAGCTCGTCCATCAGGTCGGACAGGTCGGTAACAGTCTTGCTGCCTTCGTCGGTGTCGAGGTTGTAGGCCTGGCGCTCGCCTTTGATGACCTTCAGTTGAGCATCGACGCCGGCATTCAGTGCGCGAGAGAAGTCGCCGATGTTCTCTGCAACCACTGGCAGATCCTCCAGAGCAGTGCACAGCTTGTCGGCAATCCCTCTCCATCTGGCCAGGCCAGACATATGAGAAAGAATTACGTCAGCGCCCTGCGTAGACTTCGCATCGACAATCTCTGCATCGGTGACCACTTTCGACTGGTCACCATTGCTGGTCACCGCTCTGGTCACCTTGTCCCTGACGGCGGCTTTCACCTTGCTCGTCAGGTCTTGCTGCCAGCCTTCTTTCTTGGCTCGCTTCATGATCGTGTTGTGCGCTACGCCGTGCTGGCCGGCTATTGCACGGATGGAAAGCAATCCAGCTCGATACGAGGCTTCGATCGCCTCCCAGTCGGGCTGCTTGTCTGCCATGTGAATTCCTTGGTGTTGGTATCTCGTCAGCGCACTCAGCGAATGCGCTCAGGGGATACGGTCAGTCGTTATCCAACAACACATCAATCAGCTTCTGCTCACCAAGGCGCATGGCACCAAGGCATTGCAGGTCGTCGCACTTAGGTCCAAGCCCGAACACGGTGACCTCGCCTTTCGGGCCGATCAGGGTTAAGGCTCCAACAGTGCATTCCGGATGTACGCCGGCATCGAGGTCTTCAGCAATCTTGCGGAGTGTCTTGGCGGCGTCGCGCCAGTCCTCACGCCTGAATTCAACGATCTTCATGCTCATTCGATCATCCTCTGCGTCTGTCGCAGCGCCTGAGCGTGCAGGATGGCGACAACGAAGCCTTGAGGCAGTCCGGCTTCCTGAGCGTCGGAAATCGCCTTGATGACAGCTCGATCCAGATTCTCCAGCGCCTTACTCACTTCGGGACTGACCGGCATGGGCTGGCGTATTGGGGTGACGTTGCTCATACGAAGCTGAACGCAGCAAGGATCAGTACAATCAGGCCGATTGCCGACCAACCGAGGGTTGAAACGCCTTTCGATGAATTGGTATTCGCTGACATGGTCTTCCCCTTCTTGGTTCGCGCCACGATTGGCGCAGTTCAATTTCGTAGCGCGCAGTTACTTGCGCAGATTCTTCTGGACGATCACGCGAGCGATCATCACCAGGAGGCCCAGTGCGCCGTAGGCAATCGGTGGTAAGACAGCTTGCAGTGAAGGCATCAGCTGCTCAGCGATACCCAGCGCAGCAATGGCGCCGCCCGCCTGAACGCTGGTCATGCTCAGCGCCTGGTTCCAGTTCTCGATCAGTTGCATGGGTCGCTCCTACGGATTCTGTTGATGGGTTACGGAAGTTACGGCCTTGCGCAGCTCGGCGATGTCGGTCGCCAGCTCGGCCAGATCCTTGTCTCGGCGCTTCTCGGCCCACTTGAACCAAGCGCGAACCAATACCCACGCCGGCAGGCCGCACACAAAAATGATTCCGCCAATGGCGATCATTCCGGCGTCGTCGTTTACCCAGTGGGCAATGCCAAGCCAGCGGACAACGAATGCCCCGCCGCAGATGCTCGACACCGACGTGCTGATCATGGCGACGGTGAACTCGCGCACGGTCTTGGGCAGCGTCATCGCCATTACGACGACGGCCGCCAGTACAGCCACGAAGCCGAAGGCTCCCAGCTTGTACAGCGCGATACCGCCAGCGGCAGTCAGTGGGCCGGGTTCGGACATAAGGGTTGATCTCATACGCCTCAGTCTCGGCGGTGTAATAGGTTCGGCACTCCGCGCATATCGCGTCCGCTCGGAGCAAGGACTGTTGCGCGGGTGCCGAAGTGGTTGGACTTGATACGTCCGGGAAAGCGTCCACTTGAGTAGCGGCTTTCCTCGGAGGTACAAAAAAACCCGCAGCGTGTACGGGCTTTTTTACTTTCGATCAGGCGTATTCAGCAGGTAGTGAGACCTTCACCAATGCCAACGCCTTCAGGGTCAGCGCTGGCCGAGGTCATCACGAAATGATTGCTGGATGCGCGCAGATTGCTTTTCAGTTCTTCGGTACCGGACTCGCTGCCCGTTCGCCACATGGCGAGGGTCAGTTCCAGCCGCTGCATGGCGACACCCTGCGGCTCTGCGAGTGCGGCCAGCTGATAGCCGAAGGTTCGCAAAGGCTCGGCCATCGAGGGGACCGAGAAACAGAACAGGCACGCGGCGATCGCGAGCCCCAGGTAAGTCGATAAACGCTTCATCTTCGATATCCCTCTCAGGGTTGGTTGTCACAGGAAACAAAAAGCCCCGCACGATGGCGAGGCCTTGTAATTTTTGCTGGTTACAGCGTCCAGCGTCGCTTAACGCCACCATAGGTGTGCGACTGGATGCAGATGGCCGGTGCTGATCTCCGGCTTGTTGGAGTTGCCGCTTCAGGATTGAGCCCGAATCCAACCGGGCCTTGGCGCATCAGCCTGCGCTTTTCATCTGCATTGGGGTGCCAGCTCAATCAACATTCCGCGAGGGGTGAGCGCTTCCTGTCGATCGAACTGGCATTCCAATAAAGACGGTTCCGCGTGTGCGGACTGGCGGTTTTATCCGCGTCGGTGGCGCTGGTTGATTCGATCTTGGTCCCTTCAGAGGGACTGTATTACTACCTGACCCGCAACAACGGCAGGATGGGGCTATTTACTCTCATTTTCTCACTGGTGGCAAGCGGTATTTGAATAATCTTCTGACCCTCCATCAAGCCTTCCGCCTCAAGGATCTCGCCAGCTTCTACCAGGGCCTCACTTACCAGGTCTTCCAGCGCCTTCCTGATGTTCGCTCTCCATCGGAACCGGGTCGATTCAGGCTTGCCGTCATTCCCCCAGTTGTTGAGGCTGTAGTACGACGCTGGCAATACATGCTCCGAACGCTTCCCATCCTTGACTCCTTCTACCTGCGGGATGGCCCAGGTCAGCACGGCCAGTTCGCGGAACTTGGTCGGGGCCGGCGAGCGGACGGACCGATACAGCGCCAGGATCGCATCATGCTTGCGGTCTTCGTGCGTCGAGTACTTTGCCGTCAGCGCTGACCAGTGCTCGGCAGACAGACCCTTGTGAAGCCGACCGAATACCCAGCAGTCAGTCAGGAATGCGTCCTCCTTCCCGACAATCGCCCCCTTCAGCTTTGCCGCCTGCACCTTCGGCTCGAAGTCCTGGCCACCGGTGCCGCTCATGGTTTCGGCTGCCAGCGCCCGGACGACTGCTGCGATTACGCTTCTGTAGATCATTCATCACCCCTGAATTTGACCGCGTATGTGAACCCGAACCGACCCTCCCGGGACCGGATCGCCAATGTTTACTGTTGTCATGAAGCGCGCGTCGTCGATGCCAAGGCCGTCAGCCACGCCATCGCGACCCGCCTTCATCCGTCCGATAAGATTGTCGTCATCGACCTTCCTGCGATTCGGCGGGAAGAACGTCACCCAGAAATAGAGCTTCCCTTCCGGCGCCTTGAAGCCTGCAGCCTTGGTGATGAGCCCGCATGCCAGCCGATACGCCTTGGCGTGCTTGTGGCGCTTCCGCCAGTGGACGCGGGCGTTTGGGCTTAGCTCTTTCGGCGGCCACGGCAGATCGATCGTGAATCCTTCCGGAGCCGGGATCAGCTCGGGTTCCTGAGTCATGCCGATACCTCCGGCTGATCGTTACGGAAGAACGAGCCCCCGATGCAGTGGATCAGCGTCTGCTTGCCGTTGGCGTAGGTGATGTCGTGCGTCCAGGTCCAGCCTGATGGCGAATCGGCGTTGTAGCCCATGTTCATCTTGGACGTGGTACCGACCGAGCGGGCGCCGTCGACGATCTCAGCTCCGTGGCTGTGACCCTTGACGATCTTGGCGCCGATGTTGGCGAATCCCTTGGTTGAGCCCCGGGCGCCGTTCGGCCCTTTGTGCCCATGGAACGAATACTCGATGCCGAAGCGGGAGAACGATTCAGCGGGCTTGAGCCAGCGCAGATTGCCTTGGCGCATCAGCTTGCCCATCCAGTGCTGGAACGGGTCGATGTAGCCGCCGTCGTGGATCGCCTGGAGCATGACGGTCTTTGTTTCGTGGTAGACCAGGGCGTTTTCCAGGTCGTTGGCGTGCTCGGCCTTCTCCAGCCACTGCTTGAAGTGGTCGTGATGGTTCGAGTTGACCATGACCACCTGATCGGCAAGGCCGCTGATCTCGTCCAGCACCTTGGCGGTCGCCTGCAGTTCCTTGAGGACGCTCGAGGTACCGCGCATCTGGCGCTCGAACTTCTCGAAGTATTTGCTGTGATGGCTGGCCGATCCGAAGTTGAGCACGTCATGCGCGACAATGGTCTTTGGCTTGAGCATGGTCGCCAGTTCGGCGGTGGCCTTAAGCACGCGGCGCTCGGCAACCTCGGCATGGATGTCGCCCATGGTCAGCGCTTCAGCCCGTGGCGCAGGCTCTACGCCCTTGGTGGTGTACTTGGTCGCCAGGTCGATGAATGATCCATCCTTGAGCGGGCAGATCTGCCGGGTGTGCGCATGGTCACCACTGACCTCGACCACGCAGGCGCCGAGCGTGTGGTGAAACTGGCCCTTGGCCCCGGCGTTGGTGTCGCTGTAGTTCTCGACAGTGCACGCGCCCGTGGTCATGACCAGCTTGGCCGGGCTGCCCATCTTGGAGGCGACGGACTTCAGCGCGATCTTGGTGTGACCCAGGATCGCCGAGTCGGTACCGCTCACGGTCAGCCAGCCTTGCAGCGGGTTGATCGCGGTCGGCTGGATCTTGATGTCGGCCAGAACGACCAGGCTCTTGGCGATACGGGTGCGCTCATGCGTCAGGTACGGGACAAGGCGGTCATCCCACCATTCGTCCGTGCCGTCTTCGTTGCGGCTGGTTGGATTGCGGTACCGCATCGGGATAACGATCAGCTGAGCACCGCGCAGTGCGCAGTAGAGCTGCAGCGTCTTCATGAAGCCGGCGTGCGCCTTGGTGGCGTTTACCGCGGCGGTGACGACGAAGGTTTTGGAGTTGGTGGCGTCGATGGTCTTGGCGGATGCTTGGGCGACTGGTCGAGCCGGCGGCGGTACCAGGCCAGTCAGTTTGGCCTTGCGCGACCAGACGGTGCGTTCGTGCATACCGAAGTGCTCAGCGGTCTGCGCCACGGTCATGGTGGCCAGCGCCTCGCGCAATTGATCGTCGGTCGCCTTCGCCTTCATGGGTTCAGCTCCGTCACGGCTTCATCGACGCGATGCAGCAGAATGTCGATCGTGTTGTCGTTGCGAATAAACCAGTCGGCAAGGTCCGCCGGGTTGAACTGCTCGCTCGCGTGCGCACTGACAGCTTCGACGCCTGGACGCTCCAGCACGATCACATGGCCGCCCTGCGCCTTAATCCACTCGACCTCGTTCTCGAAACGAACATCGGTGATAACCAGGCTCTGCCCTTCTGCCTTGGCTGCATCCCAACGGCGCTGCGCCATCAGAACCCACAATTGCGGGTGAACGAGTTCGCGACCCCACTCGGTGCCCAGGGTCTGCGCCATCTGCCGCGGGCTCTTGCCCAGCCAGTCAATGACGACCTCCTTGGTGTCGCGATTGATCAGGTCGGCTGCCGGGAATGCGCCGAGCGCGCCGAGCATTGCCCGGATCGGATCGGCGAAGGCGTACTGCTGGAAACCGTAACGCTCGACCAGGTGCGCGCCTGCCGTATCCTTTCCGCTGCCGGCCCGGCCAGCGATGCCTATCAATCTGCTCATTCGGTCACTCCCTGTTTGTTTGCCTACGCGCGCTATCATATCCGATACAGTCCCTCTGTAGGGACCGTAATGATCAGAATGCCATCACTTATTTTTGCGGCCATCGACGCTCTCTCTTCTCCGAGCCCAGATCTCTGCTACTCAAGTTAGCGCTCTCACATAATTCTGGCTAGAATGTGAGACATGAAAACGCATCGCGCCTACAAATACCGCTTCTATCCTTCTCCAGAGCAAATTCAGCTCTTGGCGAAGACGTTCGGCTGCGTGCGCCTTGTCTATAACTCGGTACTGCGCTGGAGAACCGATGCGTTCTACCAGGAACAAATTAAAGTTGGCTATGTCGCAGCAAGCGCCAGGCTCACCACGATCAAGAAAGATCCAGACTTGGCATTTCTTGGCGACGTTTCTTGCGTGCCCTTGCAGCAATCGCTGAGGCACCAGCAGGTCGCATTTAAGAACTTCTTCGAGGGACGGGCGGCCTATCCGGCTTTCAAGAAAAAACACGGCCAGCAGTCCGCAGAGTTCACCAGATCCGGGTTCAAGTACCAGGGCGGAAAGCTGTACCTGGCCAAGAGCAAAGCCCCACTGGAAGTCCATTGGAGCCGCGATCTTCCTTGCGAGCCATCCACTGTTACTGTTTCTAAAGATTTCGCAGGCCGATACTTTGTTTCGTGCCTGTGCGAGTTTGAAGCCGAGGCATTGCCCGTCACACCAAAAACGACGGGAATCGACCTCGGCCTGAAAGACCTGTTCATCACCGACCAGGGAGAGAGAACCGGCAATCCCCGCCATACCGCTAAATACGCCGACAGACTGTCTTTGCTGCAGCGCCGACTGAGCAAGAAAAAGCTCGGATCGGCCAACCGCGCCAAAGCCAAGCTCAAAGTCGCTCGCATTCATGCAAAGATTTCCGATTGCCGTTCGGACGGCTTGCACAAGCTGTCCCGCAGACTGATTAACGAAAACCAAGTTGTCTGCGTCGAATCCCTGAAAGTGAAAAACATGATCCGCAACCCAAAGCTGAGCAAGGCCATTGCCGATGCAGGCTGGGGCGAATTTGTGCGCCAGCTCGAATACAAAGGCGCATGGGCTGGGCGACAGGTGGTCAGCATTGACCGATGGTTCCCAAGCTCAAAACGCTGCTCATGTTGCGGGCACACCCTTAAAGAACTCCCGCTGCAAGTTCGTTCCTGGACTTGCCCGGAGTGCAATGCAGAACTTGATCGCGACGTAAATGCCGCAGTCAATATCAAAGCCGCCGGGCTGGCGGTGTTAGCCCTTGGAGAGCGTGTTAGTCCTGTGTCGCCAGTCGGCATGGGCTTCGCTCCGTGAATTGGGAATCCCCTCCTTTGGGAGAGGGATCGGTCAAGCCTTGTTCTCCCCCGCAAAGCGCATCTGCCGCGCCCGGCTGCACTTCGCATGACTGCCCGAGGCGCGAGACTTGCCGCACTCGGTGCATTTGGTTTTGTTGACGTACCAGGGCGATGGTGCTGGCTGCTGAAACATTGATGGGCGGCGGGTCATGGCTTCGCCTCGGTGAAATAGATCGCATCGTCGGTCATGCGGGAAAACTTCGCCGCTGGCCCAGCCAGATCGGCCAGCGCTGTGATGTACTGCGCCACGCGCTCAAGAGGCATTCCGCGAAAGCCAATGCCCTCGAGGTGGAATGAATACTCGGCAGGCGATGGCGCCTCAGCCGACTGGGTGACGCCATCGGAGCACCCGCCATGCGGCGAGCACATGCCCGGCGTCTGGCAGCGCATCAGGGATTTTCGGCAGATCATGTCTCTCATGCTGTCGCTCTCTTCAGTTCACGGGCCAGCGCCCGGTAGCGGACCTTGATTCCGCTGATTTCTTCGACGGTGTACTTGCGGGGCTCATGCGGGCCTTCGAGCCAATCAACCCGATCGGCGCCGACCATCTGTAGGAGCGAGATCCGGTAGTTCACCAGATTGCCGGAAAGGTGCGTATTGCACGGCGCGCACTGCTTCCAGACGTTATCGGGCTCGAAGCGGAGTTCGGGGTTCGCTCCTACAGACCGAAAGTGCCCGGCGTGATATTGGCCGTCGTGGTGGCGACCACAGCTGATGCAAGGGCGATCGGCGTCACGTAGGCGCACCCACTCGTTAAAGGCGGTCTGGGCTTCGCGCAGGTGGTCGGCCCGACTCTTCAGCCTCTCCTTGCGGACCTTGATCTCACTGCGCTCTACCTGGGCCAAAGCCTTGCGCGCCTTCTCCTGGTTCACGTCCTTGATGGCCAGGCCGCAGGCGTAGTTGCAGACGGCTTGTCCGAGGCGCTGCGGGACGAATGAGGTTTTGCAGGCTGGGTTTTTGCACTTTTTCGGTCGCGGCTGCTTGCGCTCGATCGTCATGCAGCCACCTCGCTCAGCAGATCACCGAAGAACACGCCTTGCGCCGTGAACTCGGCGACGATGCGGTCGGTGTAGGCGATGCCCTGAGCTCGATTGAACAGACTGGTCACAGGGAATCCATCCGGCCCGAACAACTTGCAATCGCCCATCATGGAAAGCTTTTCCTCGTAGGGCAGATGGCGCATGACCCGATACCAGGAATTCTGGAACTCCTGATCATCGTTGAGCAGGATCTGCACGCCATGGTGCAATTTGCAGTAGCGCCGGGCGTCAGCCGGGTCGCCGATCTGCGTCATTTCGGCAATGCGCTTGTAAAAGGCGAACCACAGCGCGTTTTGATCCAGGGTGCGATCCTTGCCAGGGCGAAGAGAGACCACCACGAACTTCTTCTCGCGGAACATTGAGCTGAGCGCAGTGATGGCCTCGGATAGCTTGGCCTGGCAGTTGACGCTGATCTTTTCAGCCATGCCTGAACGCCTCGTCAAACTTGCGCTTTTGGCGCTGAGCCCGGCCGATCAGATGGCCAAGCGGGAGCTGGATTGCCAGCCAGATAGCGAGAGAGATCATCATGGCTTCGCCATCGCCGTTGTAGCCGGCCCCTGAAGATCCTTCGCCATACAGTCGCGCTTCCATTTCGGCCATTTGGCTACAAGTTTGGCGCAGGCCTGGCAGTGCTCGCGAAGGGTGAGTTGCTTTGCTGGCCTACTCATCGCCGCCACCCTTCGCAGCCTGATCCCGGTCATAGTCCTGATCGCCGCGCTCAACGCATACGCCGTGGCAGTGGGGCTGATCGCATTCGATGCAGGTCTTTTGCTTGGCCTGCTCAATTGCCGCGATCCGGCGCTTGGCCTTGTTGCCACTGCCTGGCGAAAACAACTCGGTCAGCTCAGCATCGGTCCACTCGCGGGAGGGTTCGGGCTTGGTCGGCTCTGCGCTGGCCATGCTTGAAACCAGCTCGAAGTCATGGATGTATTCATCGCAGTTGCAGTCCACGACGTTCGTCTCTCCGACCGACTGGCATTGGCAGATCTGCTCGCCCAGCTTTTCGTAAAGCGTGTCCTCCATTCCATCGGCCACTTCGGCTTTCGTCAGGGTAACGGTGCGGCGCTCCTTGGTCGCAAAGTGCTCAAGATCGAAGGTGAAGACTTGCTCAGTCGGCGCGATCGGCTCTGCGCTTGCGGATAGAACATCCAAGATGTCGCGCAAGTAGCCTGTAGCCACGCTCGGCTGGCTGCCTGCGGCGGCGCAGAGGTTTTGCACGAAAGCAGTAGCCTTGCTCAGCAGCGCATCCCGCTCGGCCAGCCTCTTCTCCAGATCCTGGCTCAAGTCGAAGAACGAGCGGCGCGATTGTTCGGTGTTGGCCAGCTGGGCGCGCAGGTCGTCACGCTCACGAATGAACTTTTCATCGCTTTCTCGCCACGCCTTTTGAATCGCCTCGCGCACCACCTCGATTTCTTCATCGCCGGACAGGGTGTACGGAAGAAATTCGCTGTCCGGAAACTGCATCCAGAGCTTGATGTTTTTCGCGACCATGTAGGTTTCATCGGCTGTTTTGTAGTCGTAGGTGTGCTCTTCCGGCAGGGAGCGCAAGACCACCTTGTCGCCATGGATCGTTTGGGCGATGAACCATTCGCACCGCCACGGATGCGGAGGCTCACCTTCGTACCACTGGCCAACCGGCTTCATCGCCTTCTCAGACTCACCGTGAGCACGCGACTCACCGTCCGCACCGTGAGTACCATTATCACCATCCCACTCCAGCGCGCCGGGGATGGTCAGGTGGGCGGCGGGTTGCGGCAAAGCAGCCGACAATTCCAGCGCGGTCTTCTCCAGAAGGTTGGCCAGCCCAAGAATGTGCTCCTTCTCGGTCAGGCCGATGTTCGGCTTTGCTGTAGCAAAGTTTCGCGAGTAGCCAAGTGCAGTCTGAATGTTTTCTGGAATATTCACTTTGTCTTCACCCCGTATCGAACAAGACACTCCAGCGCGTACTGCGCCGGGTAGGACCACTTGATCTTGCCGCCGAGCCAGTCGCCGATCGTTCGGTGACCGACGCCCAATGCCGCGGCCGCTTCCTTCTGCGTCATCCCGGACGATGCGATCAGCTGCCTGATGTGCGCCGGATCACTGCTTAACTTGCTTGGGTCCAACTTCATGCCTAGATCGCCCTATCAGTCGGTGTATGCGACGTACTTGAATTTGCCGCCGCCGAAGTGCTCGAAGCGGCCGCCGAATGTGCCGCGCACCTGCGCCAGAATTTCGTCTCTCGTTGTGCCTTCGGGATAAACGCCTTCGCAGATCTGTGAGGCGTTGGTGTGCGAACTGATCCGGTAGTCGATCTTGCTCGGGTCGAGCGGTCGAGGTTCCCAGCTGCGATAGTTGCCGGTGGCTTTGTCGACGTTGACGATGAAGTCGTTGATGATCTCGTCGTCCGCCTCATCCCATTCGCAGGCGTTGCAGAAGTGGCGCGGCGCCGTACAGGCAGAACATGGCGGGCTGATGTGGCAACTGCAATTTTCCGACTTCCGCATTTGAATGACGCCTTTGCATCCTTTTCGATTGCACGCATCGCCTTCGCAATATCCAAAACTCATGTCGTATCACCCCTGATCCGGTTTCGGTCCCTTTCTGGTCCCTCTGTAGAGACTATATGCGATGCTCGCGAATATGCAAAGCGATTTCCGCACAATCATGTAATCTGTGAGTCAAATACTCACGATGGGCACTGTACTCATGAAGAAGATCGGGCTATGGACGCAGAAGGGCGGGGC
>RCUJ01001833.1_pt1 | contig 10923 bp, 9 predicted proteins | sample 2166321 | NCBI WGS metagenome assembly RCUJ01 (sample SAMN09932808, study PRJNA488358) | compost metagenome | feature: garden; material: soil; isolation source: compost soil in an enriched community after 118 h of incubation | place: Germany: Experimental Botanical Garden Goettingen | collected... | reverse complement strand
CCCAACACCACCTACGCCGAAGTGACCGGCGCGGTGATGCTGACCAAGAACTACAACCCGAAGATCATGACCTGGGCGGCGGTCTTCGCCATCGGCCTGGCCTTCATCGGCAAGTTCGGCGCCATCCTGCAGAGCATCCCGGTGCCGGTCATGGGCGGCATCCTCTGCCTGCTGTTCGGTTCCATCGCCGCGGTGGGCATGAACACCATGATCCGCCACAAGATCGACCTGGCCGAAGCGCGCAACCTGGTGATCGTCTCGGTGACCCTGGTTTTCGGCATCGGCGGCATGCTGGTGGGCAGCGGCACCGGCCAGGACGACTTCGGCCTGAAGGGCATCGCCCTCTGCGCCATAGTCGCCATCGCCCTCAACCTGCTGCTGCCGGGCCATGAAACCTGGAAGCACAGCCGCCCGGACGATGCCCCGCCTATTTGAGCCGGCCAAGTGCAGCCGTAGGATGGCGTAGAGCGGAGCTAAACCCATCGTTTCGGCTCGATGGGTGTCGCAAGCTCGCGGAGCGCCGCCCGACCCATCCTACGAAAACCTACGAGGTGGCCTGCGCCTCGCGAAACATGTCGTCGTCCTTCTCCTCAACGCCCCACTGCTGCAGACGCTGCAAACTCTCGCGGTAGGGCTTGAGCCCCATCCACAGCAGCACTACCGAACCGGTCACCGCGAGGGAGGTGACGATCAGCAGGGAATAGCGCAGCGCAGCGTCGTCGCCGAACACGTAGTCGGTGAACAGCGCCACCGCCGTCGGCCCAAGGCCCAGGCCGATCAGGGTGATGACGAAGAGGTAGATGGCCGAGGCCTGGCCGCGCATGGAGTTGGGCATGATCTCCTGGATCGCCGCCGGCGCGACGCCGAAGGGCATGCTCAGGCAGAACACCGTGGGCGCCATCAGCACAGTGACCCAGAAGGCATCGTCCATCAGCGGAAAGGCCACCACCAGCGGCAGCGCGCCGAGGGCGGCAAAGAGGCCGACGCGCATGTTGGCATCGCTGCGCCCGTGCTTGGCCATCCAGTCCGCCAGGCGTCCGCCGAAGACGATGCCCAGGCAGCCGAACACCGCCACCACGCTGCCGTAGACCACGCCCACCTGGCCGGCGTCCCAGCCATAGGTGCGAATGTAGAAGGTGGGAATCCAGGCGGCGCTGCCATAACCGGCGAAGGCCAGGCCGGCAAAGCCGAAGTTGTGACAGATCACCGTGCGCCTGTTGCTGCGCAGGTAGCGGCCGACCTCGGCCAGGGGCACCACGACCCCGGCGCCAATACCGCGCCGCTGCGGTTCGCGCACCGCCAGCATGAGCAGGGTGAAGAGGGCCCCAGCCGCGCCCAGGGCGAGGAAGATCAGTTGCCAGGGACGCACCTCACCCAGCAGCGGCAGGCTGACTTCGCCCTGGGCCGAAGCGAACTTGATCACCAGGCCACCGAGCAGGAAGGCCAATCCGGAGCCCAGGTAGACGCCCATGGAATAGACGCTGATGGCCGTGGCACGGCGCTCCTTGGGAAAGCTGTCGGCGATCAGCGAATAGGCTGCCGGCGACAATGCCGCCTCACCCACACCAACGCCGATGCGGCAGAGCAGGAACTGCCAGTACAGCTTGGCCATGCCGCAGGCCGCGGTGGCTGCGCTCCAGAACAGCACGCCGATGGCGATCAGACCGCGCCGGCTGCGGCTGTCTGCCAGTCGCCCGAGTGGAATGCCGCAAACGGTATAGAAAAGCGCGAAGGACAGGCCCATCAACAGGCTCATCTGCGTATCGCTGATGGCAAGGTCGCGGCGGATGGGCTCCACCAGCAGGTTGAGGATCTGCCTGTCGATGAAGGACAGCACGTACGCCACCATCAGGATGACGACTGTGGTCCAGGCACACAGGTTCGAGGGGTAGCCGTTGTTCTTGTTCTGCACTGGGCTCTCCTCGGCGCCGCGGTGCGGCGCACGACGGTTGTAGGAGACCCCAGCTTAGGTGGCCATGGACGGCCTGAATACCGGAGAGCACGCCATATAGGCGAGGTGAATGCGCTCTATGCCCCCCGAATGATGACCTGGTCGATCTTGGCACTTCGTAGGAGCGAGCTTGCTCGCGAAGCGGTCCCGTTCGCGAGCTCGCTCCTACATGGGGGACATGACGGAAAGCTTCAGAGCGGACGCACCGCCGTCTCGCACAGGCGTGCGAGGCTCGCGACCCATTGCGGATGGCTGTTCAGGCAGGGCACCAGCACCAGCTCCTCGCCGCCAGCCTCCTGGAACTGCTCGCTGCCGCGCTGGCCGATCTCCTCCAGCGTCTCGATGCAGTCGGCGACGAAGGCCGGGCACATGACCAGGAGCTTCTTCACGCCCTGGCGGCCCAGTTCCTCGAGGCGGGTCTCGGTATAGGGCTCGATCCACTTGTCCCGCCCCAGGCGCGACTGGAAGGACACCGACCATTGCCCTGGCCGCAGCCCGGCGCGCTCGGCGAAGGCCTCGGCGGTGCGCTGGCACTGGCTGCGGTAACAGACCGCCAGCACTTCGTCGCTGACGCCGTTGCTGTCCTTGGCGCGCAGGTCGTGCTGCGGGTCGATGCCCTTGACCAGCTTGCGGATGTGCCGCTCGGGCAGGCCGTGGAAGCTCAGCAGCAGGTGGTCGAAGTCCTGCTCCAGATAGGGTTTCGCGCTGGCCACCAGGGCGTCCAGGTAATCGGGTTCGGCGAAGAACGGCTCGAGCACCGACACCTGCAGCGGCAGGCCCAGCTCGCGGACCGCCCGACGGGCTTCTTCGATGGCGGTGGTGGTGGTGCTCTCGGCGAACTGTGGGTAAAGCGGCGCCAGGGTCACGCGCTTGATGCCCTGACCGGCCAGTTTGCGCAGTGCGCCCTCGATCGAGGGCTCGCCGTAACGCATCGCCAGCTCCACCGGCCCGCGGGGCCAGTGCGGGGCCATGGCCTCCTGCAGCTGGCGGCTGAGGACGATCAGCGGCGAACCGTCCGGCCACCAGATGGACGAATAGGCGTGAGCCGACTGCGCCGGGCGCTTTATCAGGATCAGCGAAACCAGCAGGCGCCGCAGCGGCCAGGGCAGGTCGACCACGTAAGGGTCCATGAGGAACTGGTCGAGGTAGCTCCGCACATCCTCCACCTTGGTGGAAGCCGGGGAGCCCAGGTTGACCAGCAGCAGCGCGTGATCAGTCATCAAACATCCTTAGGCTTCAGCAGGTCGCCGAGCGCCGTGTCCAGATCAGTGAAGGCAAAGTTGAATCCCGCCGCCGAGAGGCGCGCCGGCACCGCTCGCTGGCCACCCAGCAGCAGGCCGGCCAGCTCGCCCAGCACCAGGCGCAGGACGAAGGCCGGCGCCGGCATGAACGCCGGCCGCCCCAGCGCGCGCCCGAGGCTGCGGGCGAAATCGCGGTTGCGCACCGGCTGAGGCGAGCACGCATTATAGGGACCGCGCGCGTCTTCTCGCCGCAAGAGAAAATCCATCAGGGCGATTTGATCGTCCAGGTGCACCCAGGACATCCATTGCCGGCCATTGCCGAGTGCCCCGCCGAGCCCCAGCTTGAATGGCGGGACCAGGCGCTTGAGGAAGCCGCCGTCCCGCGCCAGTACCAATCCGGTGCGCACCAGCACCACGCGGGTGCCGAAGGCCTCAGCGCGCAGCGCAGTTTCCTCCCAGGCCACGCAGAGCTGGCTGGCGAAGTCCTCGGTCACCGGTGGCAAGTCCTCGGTCAGCTCGCGTTCGCCGCCATCGCCATACCAGCCCACGGCCGAGCCATTGAGCAGTACTCGCGGCTTCTGCTCGCGCTTCTCCAGCCACTCCAGCAACTGCTCGGTAAGGGTGATGCGGCTGCCCCAAAGCTGTGCCTTGCGCTTGTTGCTCCAGGGCCGATCGGCGATGGGCTCGCCGGCAAGATTGACGATGGCGTCCAAAGGCTCGTCGCCATAGTCGGAATACTCGCCGATACCACGCACCGTGCGGCCACACAGGCTGGCGACGCTCTGCGGCCGACGGCTGAGCACGGTGAGCTGGTGACCGTCCTCCAACCAGCGCTGACAAAGCGCACGACCTATCAGACCAGTACCGCCGGTCAGCAATATGTGCATGGCATCCTCCTCGCATGGCGCTAAGTACGGATATCGCCCTAGTCTGGTTTATGACGTTCAGACGTGCCTTGGATTGAGCCACGTGCCGTCAGAATTGCAGAAGACCGCGATTGGAACCGAGCAACCTGTACAGAGCTTGAATATTGTACAGGTCTTGTCTAAAGCGTAGCCTGTAGCCATAGGTAACGAGGTAGACCATGAGTGCACCTATCGCCATCATCGGAACCGGCATAGCCGGCCTTTCCGCCGCCCAGGCGCTACATGCGGCTGGGCAGAACGTGGAGCTCTTCGACAAGAGCCGCGGCAGTGGCGGGCGCATGGCCAGCAAGCGCAGCGATGCCGGCTCGCTGGACCTTGGCGCGCAATACTTCACCGCCCGCGATCGCCGCTTCGCCGAAGTGGTGCAACAGTGGCGCGACCGGGGCTGGGTCGCCGAGTGGTCGCCAAGCCTCTACAACTTCAGCGACGGCCGCCTGCATCCCTCCCCCGACGAGCAGATCCGCTGGGTCGGCACGCCACGCATGAGCGCCATCACCCGTGCCATGCTCGGCGCCCTGCCGGTCAACTTCGCCTGCCGCATCACCGAAGTCTTCCGCGGCGAACGCCACTGGGGCCTGCAGGATGCCGAGGGGCTCAGCCACGGCCCGTTCAGCCATGTCATAGTCGCGACCCCTGCGCCACAGGCCACGGCATTGCTCGCCTCGGCACCCAAACTCGCCGGTGCTGCCGCCAGCGTCGCCATGGAGCCCACCTGGGCAGTGGCGCTAGGTTTCGATACGCCGCTGGATACGCGCGTCGAGGGCTGCTTCGTGCAGGACAATCCGCTGGACTGGGTAGCGCGCAACCGCTCCAAGCCCGGCCGCGAGGCCGGCCTGGACACTTGGGTCCTGCATGCCAGCAGCGCCTGGAGCCGGCAACACCTGGACATGCCCAAGGAAGCCATAATCGAGCACCTCCACGGCGCTTTCGCGGAAATGATCGGCTGCGCCGTGCCGGAACCCAACTTCAGCCTCGCCCATCGCTGGCTCTACGCCCGGCCGAGCCAGGCGCATCAGTGGGGTGCCCTGGCCGATGCCGACCTGGGCCTCTACGCCTGTGGCGACTGGTGCCTGTCCGGCCGAGTGGAGGGTGCCTGGCTCAGCGGCCAGGAAGCCGCCCGACGCCTGCTCGAACACCTGTGATCGCACCGCGGCCCGCGCCACACAAGTTGCTGCTATCGAAATGGACGGCCATGCGGCCGTCCAACGCTGAAAACCACGTCCCTCAGCCTGCCTACCGCACCTCTTGTCCAAAGCCTGTACAAGTCGTTTGACTTGTACAACGCGCTACCTACCATTACAAAAAAGTTGTACATGGAAATAACCATGTACAACTCATGTCCAGGTAGCGCCCCATGCCCTTCAATCTACCGCAGCGCCCCAAACTGGGTATCAGTGCCTGCCTGCTCGGAGATCCCGCGCGCTACAACGGAGGGCACAAGGCGTCACGCTTGTGCAGCCAGAGCCTGGCGCAGTACTTCGACTTCGTTCCCCTGTGCCCGGAAGTGGCCAGCAGTGCCCGCCAAAGCGACCACCCCGAGCCCGAGTTCGACGAGATCATGGCCCACCAGCTCAGCGATATCTGCGGCTACATCCTCATGCAGAGGCCGCCGTCCTGCGGGCTGGAAAGGGGCAAGCTCCCTCAGGCCAACGGCCATGCCGCCGAGGCCGGCGACCGTGGTATCTACGCCAACGTCTTCTGTGCCGCGCGCCCCGACTTGCCACTAGAAGAAGAAGGCCACCTCAACGATCCGGTGCTTCGGGAAAACTTCCTCACCCGCGTCTACGCCTACGCGCAATGGCAGGAGCTGTGCCGCCAGGGCCTCAGCCACAAGGCGATCATCGACTTCCATTCCCGCTACAAGTACCAGCTGATGGCCAACGACCCCGTGCAGTACAAGGCCCTCGGCCGCCTACTCGGCAGTGTCGGCGAACATGCGCCGGAGGAGATCGGCCCGCGCTACTTCTCGACGCTGATGGCGGCCCTGAAGAAGTGCGCCACCCGAGGCAGCCACAGCAACGTGCTGCAACACCTCTGCGGCTACCTCAAGCGCCATCTGGACCGCGACGAGAAAGCCGAGATCCAGCACCTGATCGAGCAATACCACGCCGGCCTGGTCCCGCTGGTAGTCCCGCTCACCCTGCTCAAGCACCACTTCAATGGCCACCCGGATCGCTATGTCGCCCAACAGGCGTACCTGCAGCCGCATCCGGAAGGACTCAGCCTGCGCAACGCTCTCTAGCCATGGACAAGACTTCCGAAAGCCCAGTGCAGCGCGACTACCGGGCCCTGCTGCACAACCGATAAAGGACAGCGCCATGCGCCAACTCATGTGGTTCCGCACCGACCTGCGGGTGCAAGACAACAGTGCCCTGCACGCCGCCCTCCAGGCCGGCCCCACGGTTGCCCTGTACATCATCAGCCCCGGCCAGTGGCAGGCCCACGACGACGCCCCGGCCAAGGTGGACTTCTGGCTGCGCAACCTCGCCGAACTTGCCAAGTCCCTGCGCCAGCTGAACGTGCCGCTGCTGGTCCGCCACGCCGCCACCTGGGCAGAGGCGCCGCAGCGGGTGCGAGGCATCTGCCTCGAGCTCGGCCTGGGCACAGTGCGGGTCAACGAGGAATACGGCGTCAACGAAAGCCAGCGCGATCGCCAGGTGGCCGACGCATTGGCGGCGGACAGCATCCCCCTGCACAGCCACCTCGACCAGCTGTTCTTCCGCCCCGGCAGCCTGCTGACCAAGTCCGGCGGCTGCTTCCAGGTCTACAGCCAGTTCCGCAAGCGCTGCTACCAGCGCCTGCACGGCGCCCTGCCGAGCTGCCTTCCCGCCCCGCGCGCCCAGACCGGCCTGGGCATCGCCAGCGACGCCCCGCCCACCACAGTGGAGGGCTTTCCCACTCCGCCGGACAGCCTGCGCCAGCTCTGGCCGGCGGGCGAGGTTGCGGCCCGTGGCCGGCTCGACACCTTCACCCGGGAAGAACTCTGGTGCTATGAAGAGCGCCGAGACTTCCCCGCCCAGGCCGGCACCAGCCAGCTCTCTCCCTACCTCGCCGCTGGCGTGCTCTCGCCCCGCCAGTGCCTGCACGCGGCCCTGCAGAGCAACCAGGGGGAATTCGACAGCGGCAACCCCGGCGCCATCTGCTGGATCAACGAGCTGCTCTGGCGCGAGTTCTACAAGCACATCCTGGTCGGTTACCCACGGGTTTCCCGCCATCGAGCCTTCCGCCTGGAAACGGAGAACCTGGCCTGGCGCCACGCCCCTGACGAGCTGGCAGCCTGGCAGCAGGGCCGCACCGGCATCCCGATAATCGATGCCGCCATGCGCCAGTTGCTGGCCACCGGCTGGATGCACAACCGCCTGCGCATGGTGGTGGCCATGTTCCTTACCAAGAACCTGCTGATCGACTGGCGCGAGGGCGAACGCTGGTTCATGCGCCACCTGATCGACGGCGACCTGGCTGCAAACAACGGCGGCTGGCAGTGGAGCGCCTCGACCGGTACCGATGCCGCGCCCTACTTCCGCATCTTCAACCCCATCAGCCAGTCCCGACGCTTCGACCCGGACGGCCGCTTTCTGCGCCGCTGGCTACCTGAGCTGGCGCACCTGGACAAGAGAGATATCCACAATCCCGCCGGCTTAGCCGGACTGGTCGGTGTGGAAGGCTACCCGCCACCGCTGGTGGACCTTTCCGGCAGCCGCGAACGGGCCCTGGCGGCCTTCAGGAACCTGCCGGAACGGGCCGTTTGCAGGTTGGGCTGAGCTATGCGAAGCCCAACGTTCGACGTCGATGCAAACGCCGGCCAACAAAAAACCGGGCACTTGGCCCGGTTTCCGGTTTTGCAGCTATGTGTCAGAACGACAGGCGATAGTGCAGGCTGTAAGTCTCGATGCCGTCGTTCGGCTGCTTGATGCCGGCGTTTGAGTAGTGGATGGCGCGAATGCCGACTTCCTGGCTGGCAAAGCGCAGGCCCACGCCGAGGCGGTCTTCGAACTGGAAGGAGGACCCCAGGTCGCTGTCTTCCAGTTCGGTGCTTTCGAACACCGAAACGCCGATACCACCTTCGATGTAGGGTTTCACGGTTTCGCCGGCAAACTCGTAGACGAAAACAGGGGAGAAGGACAGGGTATGGTTGCTGGCGGTTTCGTCGCCGTCCCAGTATGTGTAGGCGGCGTCCCAGTAGCCGGTCAGCCGGCCGACATCACTCTCGAACCAGCTGCTGGAGAAGTCGAACTGAGTGCCCAGGCGATAGGTCATGGTTGAGTCGCTGGTCTGACCGATGTCCAGGGAGACCCCCGCTGCCTGGGCAGAAATGGCCTGACCGAGGGAAATGGCTGCAACTGCGGCCCAGCAGAAAAGCTTCTTCATCAAAACAGTCCTTTTTCTGAAGCGCTGACAGAAAGTGTTAATACCTGTCAGCGATTATAGATAGCTTTTTAATTGGGGAAAGCAATCTAGGCCACTTTCGCGTCAGTCTGGGAACTTGTCCACTCGGGCAGAGTCGCCCCAGAGAATAGGCAGTACTTCCTGCATCGCCGCCGGGTCGCCACTGGACCAGAAGCGACAGGGTTCGGAGTGCTCTTCCGCCAGCAGACCACCCGCATCCAGCAAGCGCTGCAGTTGTCGAGCCACCGCGGCGCCGGTGTCGATCAGGCTGACCGAGTCCGGTACCAGCTGGTGCAGCAACGGGCGCAGGAAGGGGTAGTGGGTGCAGCCGAGAATCAGCGTGTCGCAGCCTTCGGCGAGCAAGGGTTCGACGTAGCCCGCCAGCAGCTTGCGGGTATCCGGGCCCATCAGGTCGCCGGCCTCGATGCGCTCCACCAGTCCCGGACAAGGTTGGGTGATCACCCGCACATCGCCGGCGAAACGGTCCAGCAGCGCGGCGAACTTGGCGCTCTTCAAGGTGCCAGTGGTCGCCAGCACACCCACCACGCCGCTGCGGGTCGCGGCGGCAGCGGGTTTCACCGCCGGCTCCATGCCGACGATGGGTAACTGCGGGTAACGCTCGCGCAGGTCGGCCACAGCCGCGACGGTGGCGGTGTTGCAGGCCAGCACCAGCGCCTTGGCGCCCTGTTCGAGGAGGAATTCGGCGATCCGATGGCTCCGCTCGCGGATGAAGTCGGCGCTCTTCTCGCCATAGGGCACGTGGCCGCTGTCGGCAACATAGAGCAACGATTCACGGGGCAGCAGCGCACGGATTTCCCGCAACACCGAGAGGCCGCCAACGCCCGAGTCGAAGACCCCGACGGTGGCCACCTCAGGCATGCCGCGCCCCGCAGACTTCGCAAGCCGGATCGCGCTTGACCCGCAGTTCGCGGAAACGGCTGCCGAGGGCATCCACCAGCAACAGGCGGCCCACCATGGGTTCGCCGAAGCCAGCCAGCAGCTTGAGCGCCTCCAGGGCCTGCAGGCAACCCACCAACCCCACCAGCGGGCCAACCACGCCCGCTTCGCTGCAGGTCAGCTCGGCTTCGCTGCCATGGCCGTAGAGGCAGTGGTAACAGGGGCTTTCCGGGCGCCGTGGATCGAACACCGAAAGCTGGCCTTCGAGGCGGATGGCGGCGCCGGACACCAGCGGCTTGCCGGCGGCCACGCAAGCGGCGTTGACCGCTTCGCGGGTGCCGAAATTGTCGGTGCAGTCCAGCACCAGGTCGACGGCGGCCACGGCGGCGGCCAGGGAGTCCTCATCCAGCGCGCGGGTATGGGGCACCAGGCGCACTTCCGGGTTCAGCGCGGCAAGGCGGGCCATGGCCGAGTCGACCTTGCTGCGCCCGACGCTCTGGCTGTCGTGGACGATCTGCCGCTGCAGGTTGGTCATGTCGACCGTATCGAAGTCCGCCAGGTGCAGCTCGCCGACGCCGGCAGCGGCCAGGTAGAGGGAGACCGGCGAGCCCAGGCCGCCGAGGCCGACTATCAGCGCACGGGCCTGTTTCAGCCGCAACTGGCCGTCGACGTCGATTTGCGGCAGGAGGATCTGCCGGCTGTAGCGGAGGAGTTCCTGGTCGCTCAGCATGGCCATTGCCCGAGGGAGATGCGCTCATGGCCGCCGAGGTCGCGACGGCTTTCCACTAGCGTGAAGCCTTGGCCGGCCAGCAGCTCGCGCACTGCGGCGGCCTGGTCGAAGCCGTGTTCCAGCAGCAGCCAGCCGCCAGGCAACAGGTGCCGGGGCGCGTCCTGGATGATCTGGCGGATGTCGTCCAGGCCATCGGCGCCGGCCACCAGGGCGCTGGCGGGCTCGAAACGCACATCGCCTTCGGCCAGGTGCGGGTCCTGGGCGGCGATATAGGGCGGATTGCTGACGATCAGGGCGAAGCGTTGCTCGCCCAGCGCGGAGAACCAGTGGCTCTCGACGAAGCGGGCATTGTCCAGCTTGAGCCGGGCGCGGTTGCGTTCGGCGAGCTGCACGGCGGCCGATACCCGGTCCACGCCCGTGACCGTCCAGCCCAGACGCTCGCAGGCCAGGGCCAGGGCGATGGCGCCGGTACCGGTGCCGAGGTCGAGCACCTCGGCAGGGCTCGCCGGCAGCAGGGCCAGGGCGGTTTCCACCAGCAATTCGGTGTCGGGGCGCGGGATCAGCGTATCCGGCGCCACTTCCAGGTCCAGGCTCCAGAAGCCCTGGTGACCGAGGATGTAGGCCACCGGCTCACCGCTGCGGCGGCGCTCCAGGAAGGCGGAGTAACGGTCGGCCACTTCCGTGGAAACCACCCGCTCCGGCCAGGTGCGCAGGAAGCTGCGCGGCTTGCCCAGAGAGGCGGCGAGCAGCAGTTCGGCGTCGAGGCGCGGTGTGGGCGAATCCGGCAGGTTG
>RCUJ01001832.1_pt1 | contig 10923 bp, 11 predicted proteins | sample 2166321 | NCBI WGS metagenome assembly RCUJ01 (sample SAMN09932808, study PRJNA488358) | compost metagenome | feature: garden; material: soil; isolation source: compost soil in an enriched community after 118 h of incubation | place: Germany: Experimental Botanical Garden Goettingen | collected... | reverse complement strand
GGCTTGCGGCTCGGCGTTAGGACGACGGGCTGCTCCGGCATGGCCTACAAGTTGGAATACGTGGACGACTCGGCGCCGGAAGACGTCGTGTTCGAGAGCTTTGGCGTAAAGGTCTTCATTGACCCAAAGAGCCTGGCTTACCTGGATGGCACCGAGCTGGATTACGCCCGCGAAGGCCTGAACGAAGGTTTCAAGTTCCGTAACCCCAACGAGAAGGCGACCTGCGGCTGCGGCGAGTCGTTCACGGTGTAAGTCTTGGCTGTAGACGACCATTTCACGTTGTTCGGCTTTCCCGCCCGTTTCGATCTGGACGCGCAAGCCTTGGAAACCTCGTGGCGCGCTGTTGCCGCGCAGGTGCATCCTGATCGCTATGCCACAGCAAGCGCCGCGGAACGTCGCGTCGCCATGCAATGGGCGGCGCGCGCCAATGAGGCTTACCGCGTGTTGCGAGATCCCTTGCTGCGGGCGCGCTATCTGTGCGAACAGGCTGGCGTGGATTTGCAGACCGAGAGCAACACGTCCATGGACACGGCTTTCTTGATGCAGCAGATGACGTGGCGCGAGATGCTGGATGACGCGCGCGATGACACTGATGCCTTGGCGGCGTTGCGGGCGGAACTGGAAGAGGCGCGAGTTTCGATGCGCGCCACGCTCAAGCGCCTGCTCGACGACGAGCGCGATTACGCGGCCGCAGGCCTGAAAGTGCGGGAATGGATGTTCGTGGAAAAGCTGGCGCAAGAGCTGGCAGACGCCCAGCCCGCCGGATAGCGAACCCTGTGTTGGGGCGCCCGCCGTAGCGGGCGCCAGCACATCGCCGCTCACTGACCAGAAGAACACAATCATGGCCTTATTGCAGATATCCGAGCCCGGTGAGTCGCCCGCGCCGCACCAGCGCAAGCTGGCGGTGGGCATTGATCTGGGCACTACCAATTCCCTCGTTGCGGCGGTGCGCAGCAGCGTGGCTGAAGTGCTGCCAGATGCGCAAGGCCATGCCTTGCTGCCGTCGGCGGTGCGTTATTTTGCTGGCGGCAAAGTCACCACCGGCCGCGAGCCGCTGGCGCAGCAGGCTGAAGATCCCTTGAACACTGTGGTGTCCGTGAAGCGATTCATGGGCCGCTCGTTGGAAGAGGCGCGCGCCACGCGGGCGCCGTACGAGTTTGTGGACGCGCCCGGCATGGTGCGCATTCGCACGGTGCAGGGCGACTTGAGCCCTGTTGAGGTGTCGGCTCAGATTCTGGCGGTGTTGCGCCAGCGCGCCGAAGACGTACTGGGCGACGATCTGGTGGGCGCGGTGATTACCGTGCCCGCTTATTTTGACGACGCACAACGCCAGGCGACGCGCGATGCCGCCCGCTTGGCGGGCCTGAACGTGCTGCGCCTGCTGAACGAGCCGACGGCCGCGGCTATTGCGTACGGCCTGGATCATGCCTCGGAAGGGGTATATGCCGTTTACGACCTGGGCGGCGGCACGTTCGACATTTCCATTTTGCGTCTGACGCAAGGCGTTTTCGAAGTAATTTCGACTGGCGGCGATACGGCGCTGGGCGGGGATGACTTCGATGCCTTGATCGTCGACCATGCGGTGGCCAAGCTGGCCGCCGGTGAGTTTTCACCCGCTGACCGCCGTGGCCTGTTGATGGCCGCGCGCGCCGCGCGTGAGGCCCTGTCGACCGCGGATAGCGCCACCCTGAAACTGCCGCTGTCGGACGGACGTGACGTTGACCTGGTGTTGACACGCGCTGAGTTCGAAGCGTTGGCGCAGCCGTTGATTGAACGCACCTTGGATTGCGCGCGCCGTGCCTTGCGCGATGCGTCGCTCAAGCCGGCCGATGTGCGCGGCGTGGTGATGGTGGGCGGCGCAACGCGCATGCCCGTGGTGCGCGCAGCGGTGGGCCAAGTGTTTGGTACCGAGCCGCTGACCGATCTGGACCCAGATCAAGTGGTGGCGCTGGGCGCCGCGTTGCAGGCGAATTTGCTGGCGGGCAACCGCGCGCCGGGCGAAGACTGGCTGCTGCTGGACGTGATTCCGCTGTCCTTGGGCCTGGAAACCATGGGCGGCCTGGTTGAGCGCGTGATTCCTCGCAACAGCACCATCCCCGTGGCGCGAGCGCAAGAGTTCACCACGTTCAAGGATGGCCAGACGGCCATGAGCATTCATGTGGTGCAGGGCGAACGTGACCTGGTGGCGGATTCCCGTTCGCTGGCGCGGTTTGAACTGCGCGGTATTCCCCCCATGGTGGCTGGCGCGGCGCGTATCCGCGTGACGTTCCAGGTGGACGCCGACGGACTGCTGAGCGTGACTGCCCGCGAGCAAAGCACGGGTGTAGAAGCCGCGGTCTCGGTCAAGCCGTCCTACGGATTGAGCGACGACGAAATTGCGCAGATGCTGGCCGACAGCGTCGCGCAGGCGGATACGGATGCCCGCGCGCGCATGTTGCGCGAGCAGCAAGTGGACGCGCGCCAACTGGTGGAATCGGTGCAGGCCGCGCTGGCTGTGGACGGTGACTTGCTGGATGCCGACGAGCGCAAGCGTGTCGACGAATGCCTGCAAGCCGCCATCGACGCGCAGGCCGCGGACGATGTGGAGACGGTGAAAGCCGCGGTGCAAGCCTTGTCGGCCGCAACCGACGACTTTGCCGCGCGCCGCATGGATCGCAGCATTCGCGCTGCGTTGGCCGGCCGCAAACTTGATGAGATTGCCTGAAAAGACGTTATGCCGAAACTGACTGTATTGCCTCATCCCGACTACTGCCCGGAAGGCGCCGTGATTGAAGACGCGCCCAAGGGCGTGTCGATCTGTCGTGTATTGCTGGACAACCACATCGACATCGAGCACGCCTGCGAATTGTCGTGTGCGTGCACGACCTGTCACGTGGTCATCAAGCAAGGCTATTCCGCATTGGAAGACGCAACGGACGACGAAGAGGACCTGCTGGACAAGGCCTGGGGCCTGACGCCCACGTCGCGCTTGTCGTGCCAGGCGCTGGTGACCGACACTGACCTGACGGTAGAAATTCCGAAGTACACCATCAACCACGCCAAAGAGGGCCATTGATGAAGTGGACCGATACCTACGACATAGCCGCTGCCCTGGTCGACGCGCACCCCGACGTTGACCCCAAGACGCTGCGCTTTACGCAGTTGCGCGAATGGGTCATGGCATTGCCTGAATTCAACGACGACCCCGCCCACTGTGGCGAGAAAATCCTTGAGGCCATCCAAATGGCCTGGATTGACGAAGCGGACTAAGCCGCCGACACGAACAACGCTCCCGACAGGGAGCGTTTTTGTTTGCGCGGCCGTCATGCCGTAGCCAGGGCGGCCACGGTATCATCAAGGGTCCGCACGTTGTGACCATCCTACTTGTTCGAGTCTACTGATGCCCGCTGCCCAACTGCGCTTTGGCCTGGCCGCCAACCGTCTGCACCACGAAACCCCCGACGCCGCCTTGTTCACCTGGCTCCGCGCGTGTTCGTCCACCATACGCGAGCTTGGCGTGCAACTGCACACCGTTGGCCGCACGCATGACGCCATCGTGCGCGAAGGCATGCTGCAAGGCTACAGCGGCCTGGTTCGCTACCCCTACGGACGCGAAGGCGGGTTGATGAAGCTGGTGGCCCGCGTGACAGAAGGGCGTGATGGGCAGGCTCCCTTTGATGGGGCAATCTATCTGATCGATCCCGTGGATCCGTCGTCGATTTTTCCGGAGGCGCTGGCGTTGAAGCGGCAGTGCATCACCCACGGTCGACCGTTCATTTCGACCTTGGCGGGCGCGATCGAATGGATGGAAGTCGAACGCCTGCATGCGGGACTGGCGCCGGATGCGTCCGTGTCGCGCCTGTTCAATTTCTCTGGCCAGACCTTGGCCATGATTGCCCACGATGCGCTCAAGGACGAGATGGTGGCGTTCGCAAGCGAGCATTTCGACGTGCTGTCGCAGTTTGCGCGCCGCGTGGCGACGGGCACGACGGGCGGACGGCTGAATGACCTGGCCTGGTCGCGCGGGTGGCCCAAGGACAAGCCCTGGGTGCATCGCTATCTGAGCGGACCGCTGGGCGGTGACGCCCAGATCGCCGAACTCGTGCTTGAGCATCAATGCCAGCGTGTGATCTTCTTCGAAGACCCGCATGTTGCACGCCAGCACGAGGCCGACATCCAATTGCTGGAGCGCGCCGTGCGCGTGGTGACAGAATCGGCAACCTGCGCGACGTCGCCCACCGTGGCGCGGCGCTGGGCGCAGGCCGTGGAAAAGCGCATGGGACTTATCTAAGGTGCTGATTACGCCGGTGAGCGCCCACCGGTGATGATGCGGCTGACTCTATCGGCGACGGCTGTCGCGGCCATAGACAGTGGCAGCACGTCCGAACGGCACAGAAATACCGGGCGGGTCATGCGGGGCTTCTTGATGCGGCGCAGCGCCACATCGCCACGCATCGCTTCTGCCCGTACGGCTTCATACGAGAGGATCGTATGGGCAAGGCCTGCCTGAACCAGTTCTATTAACTGCGGTATTGCGTTGGCTTCGGCAATGACGTGGAACGCCGCGCCTTCTTGCTGTTGATAGTGGTCGAGCAGGCGCCGCAGGCTGTGGGGATTGCCCGGCAGTACCAGCGGAAGTTTGGTCAGGGCGCTGAGCCCGATCGTGGGCAGCGCGTTTAATTCCGCGGCCTTGGCCGGCAGGCTCCCCCGCGGCCCGGCCTGCACTCCGGTCTGCTTCCTGCCCTGTTTTTCGGGCGGCGACACCAGCACCAGCTCCTCGTCGATCAGATGCTGAAAGCGTAGGTCCACGGACGAGTCGTCACTGAAGGTCAGGCCCAGATCGGCATGGCCCGAGCTGACAAAGCCCGGGATGTATCCGGTGCTGGACTCAATGATCTTCAGGTAGACATCCGGCCAGTTCCGCAAGCTGAAACGCAGCAATGGCACCGCCACGAGCTTGGCCATGGACATCGACATCGCCAGGGACACCGTGCCGCGTGGCGCGGCCTGGTCCTCGCGCACATCGGCGCGCGCCGCATCAATGCGGCCCAGAATTTCCCGCGCATGCGCCAGCAACCGCGTTCCCGCCGTGGTTGGCGTGACCCCTCGCGACGTTCTGTGCAGCAGCACCACGCCCAGGTCCTCTTCCAAGTTGCGAATCAAGAGGCTCAGCGCGGGCTGGGCCACGTGTAGCGCGGCCGCGGCGCGGCTGATCGAGCCCGTGGACACCACGGCGACAAAGCACTGCATTGCACGAATCGACATCGACATGAGAGGTCCTGATCAAGGCTGGCTATAACAATTTTATGATAACCAGCATATAAAAACGGTATTTCTCATATAACAAGCCCCTTTGCATAATGCAGCCGCCATCATCGAAAAACATAAGGAGACATCATGGCGCTCATGAAAGCACTGGCCACCGCGATTGCCGCGGCTGCTCTGGTATCGCCCGCGGTCGCGGACACCTGGCCCGCTAAACCGATTACCTTGCTGGTGCCGTTCTCGGCAGGCGGGCCGACGGATTTCATCGCTCGCCTGGTGGCCGAGCCGCTATCGCGTGAACTGGGCCAGCAGGTCATCGTGCAGAACAAGCCGGGGGCCAGTGGCAATGTCGGTTATCAGAGCGTGCTGAATGGACCGGCCGACGGCTACACGCTGATGCACAACACGGTGGGCATGCAGGCCATCAACCCCCTGATGTACCCCAATGCGAAGATGCATCCCTTGCAGGACTATGTGCCGATCGGCACCACGGGCGCCATGCCCAACCTGCTGGTTGTGAATCCCGAACGTACTTCCGCCAAAACGCTGGCAGATCTGGTCAAGCAAGGCCGCGAGGCGCCCCACGGCTTGAGCTTTGCGACGTTTGGGCCGGGCAGTTCGCCGCATGTGTATGGCGCGTTGCTGCAAAAGCTGGCCAAGTTCCAAGCGGTGGGTGTGGCCTACAAGGGCAGCGCCAATGCCGTCACCGACGTTATCGGCGGGCAGGTCGATTTCCTGTTCGACAGCATGTCCACCAGCCTGGGGCAGGTGCAGGCTGGCAGGCTTCGTGCGCTGGCCATCACCTCGGCCGCGCGCTCGCCCATGCTGCCCGACGTACCGACTTTGAAGGAAGCCGGCTACGCCGGTTTGGACCTGAAGTTCTGGTTCTCGCTGCAGGCGCCGAAAGGCACCCCGCCCGAGGTGGTGACCAAGCTGCGCGCGGCCGTGGCGAACGTGGTGGCAAGCGAGGCCTATCGAAAGGCCATGCAAGAGCGCGGGGCGGAAGCGCTATCTGTCGCACCCGCTGAACTGGATGCTTTTTTCAAGCGTGAAACGGCCCAATGGACCGATGCCGCGAACACCGTGGGCTTGAAGGCTGAATGATGAATTTGCCGACTTCCGCAAACATGGCACCGCTTAAGAACATTACGGTTCTGGATCTGAGCAAGGTCTTGGCCGGCCCCTTGTGCGGCCAATATCTGGGTGAACTCGGTGCGCGGGTGATCAAGGTGGAACCCGTTCGCACGGGCGACGATACGCGCGCCTGGTTGCCGCAGGATGGCGGCCAGTCCGCCACCTTTCTGGCCGTGAACCACAACAAGCGCAGTCTGGCCGTCGACCTGAAGACCGAGGCGGGCAGGGCGGTGGTACACCGGCTGGCCAAGCAGGCGGATGTGGTGTTGCAGGGGTTCGGCGGCAAAACGGCTGCCCGGTTGGGCGTGGATTACGACACGCTCAGCCGCCTGAATCCGGCGCTGATCTACTGCGAGATATCGGGCTATGGCCGTGAAGGCCCCATGGGCGACGAACCCGGGTACGACGTGATGCTGCAAGCGTTCAGCGGCATGATCAGCACCATGGGCGAGCCGGGCGGCAATTTTGCGCGAGCCAGTTTTTCTCCGGTCGACCTGGGCACGGGCTCATTCGCGCTAAGCGGAATTCTGGCGGCGCTGCTGGCGCGCAGCCAAACCGGGCAAGGCCAGTACCTGGACGTGTCGCTGCTGGATACGTCGTTGGGCCTGATGTCGTACATGGCGCAGAACTATTGGCGCACCGGGCAGATTCCGCGACGGATGGGCACGGGGCATCCGGCGATGTGCCCGTATCAGGCATTCCGCGCAGCCGACGGCGACCTGATGCTTGGGGTAGGCAACGACGCCCAATGGCAGCGGTTTTGCGTGGTGGCCGGCTTGCAGGACCAAGCCGGCGCGCCGGCGTTCGCCAGCAACGCGGCGCGCGTTCGCAATTTTGATGCGACCGTCGCATTGGTGCAGGCACGTATCGAAACGCGGACGGTGGCCGAATGGATCGCCACGCTAAAGCCCGCGGGCATTGCCTGCTCGGCTATCCACACTCTGGACCAGGCGCTGGCGCATCCGCAAGTGGCGGCGCGCGACCTGATCGTGACCAGCCAACATCCCGTGTTGGGTGAGGTGCGCAATATCGGGCTGCCGGTGCGGTTCGGCAAGCAAGCGCGGCAAGCCACGTTGCCCGCGCCGCTGTTGGGCGAGCATAGCCGCGAGATTCTGGCAGACTTGGGCTATGCGTCCGAAGAGATCGAAGCGATGCTTGCCACGGGCAGTGTGCAGGCGGCGACGCGCCCAGCCGAAGCAGGAGAACCGTCTTGACCTATCTACGCTACGAAGTCCGCGACCGGGTCGCGGAGATTCATCTGTGCCACGCGCCAGTCAATGCGCTGGACGTGGACATGCTGGATGCGCTGATCGCCGCGCTTGAGCGCGCCAATGCCGACACGCAAGTGCGCGCGGTGCTGTTGGCCAGTGACTTGCCGGGCAGGTTCTGTGCCGGGCTGGACATGAAGAAGTTGCTGGCGAGTTCGCCCGTTCAAGTTCACGCGCTGCTGACCCGGCTGTACATCAAGCTCTACGACGCGCAGTTCAACCTGACGAAGCCATCGATTTCAGTCGTAGCTGGCGCGGTGCGGGGCGGCGGGATGACGGTCGCCATTTCCAGCGACATGATCGTTGCCGCGAACACCGCGTCTTTCGGATATCCGGAGATCGATGTCGGGGTGCTGCCGGCGATCCACTATGCGCATCTGCCCGCCATCGTGGGCAAGCACCGCGCGTTCGACCTGCTCTTCACCGGTAGGACATTCAGTGCGCAAGAGGCGTGCGATCTGGGCTTGGTCGCGCGCGTCGAAGAGGAAGGGCAACTGTTGGAACGCGCGCGGCTGCTGGCGCAGTCCCTGGCGAGCAAGCCTCCGCAGGTGCTGGCGATGGGACGACGCGCCTTTGTGTTCGCCAACGACAACGACTACCGCCGCAGGCTGGCCACGGCGGTCGAGGTATTCTGCAACGCCGCGGCCACACCCGACGCCGCTGAAGGCCTGGCGGCCTTTGTGAACAAGCGAGCGCCGGTCTGGAGCGATCCGCAGGGGTAGCTCGCGTTTGCGTTATTGACCCTTGAATGCCGGTGCGCGTTTTTCACGAAATGCGCGCACCCCTTCGGCAAAGTCGGCGTGCGTGGCCGAGTCCAAAAAGCGCGCCGTTTCGTTGGCCAATTGCGTTTCCAGCGAGGCGTATTCGGCCGAGCGCAGCAGGTCTTTCGCGCCCGCTATGCCGTGAGGCGCGTGGCGCGCCAAATCCTCGGCATAGCGTTGTGCGGCCTGGGCGAATTCGCTGGCGGGCGCGCTGCGGGTGATGATGCCCCAGGCCAGCGCGTCGCGCGCGGTGAAGGCGTCGTGACGCAGCAGCAGGTCCAAGGCGCGCTTGGGACCCAGCACGCGGGCCAGGCCGTGCGTCATGCCCGCGTCGGGCGTGGCGCCCAGCTTGAGATAAGCGGTCATGAAGCGGGTGTCGTCCTCGGCAATGGCCAGGTCGCACGCCAGCACCAGCGACAGTCCCGCGCCCGCCGCCACGCCGTGCACCTGCGCCAGCCAAAGCTTGTTCATGCGGGCGATGCGCGCGACGAAATCGTTAAGCGGCGTGAACAGATCCTGCAAGGTGGTGCGCACCTGCGCGGGCTCGCCTGTGAACATGCTGATGTCGCCGCCCGCGCAGAAGGCCTTGCCCGCCGCGCACAGGCGCACGACACGGATGGCAGGCTGCGTTTCGATCCACTGCGCGGCGCGTTGCAGGTCGCGCGCCATGGCGACGTCGATGGCGTTGAGCGTGTCGGCGCGGTTCAGCGTGACCGTGGCGACGGGTCCGTCGGCTGCTAACAGCAGCGTCTGAAACGCGGGAAGTTCCTGGGTCATGGCTTGTCTCCGTTATCGGGTAAGTACCAACTGTCGATCCAAAAACCGCGATGCTATGGTCTGAACCGAGCGCTTGCTTGGTTTTGTTTTAAGCAGACCTAGCGTAACGCATAGTGCTACCGCATAGAACGATTTTCCAGCGCTGGATTGGCGTAGGTAAAGACAGGTTCGTTGCATCTCCTGCCTCGCGGGTTGCCGATTCATCGTTTAAAAAATGTCCGCCCAAGGCGGCAAAAAAACTTCGCGATCAATCAGCGAGGAGACAAATGGTGGATCAGTCCAAGCACGCTCCCTTGCTGGAGGTGGATGGGGTTACCTTGGCGTTTGGCGGCGTCAAGGCGCTGACCGGCGTGGGGCTCCGCGTGGCGCCCGGCACCATCACCACCGTCATAGGGCCGAACGGCGCGGGCAAGACCTCGCTGTTCAACACCATATCCGGCTTCTACAAACCGGCCGCGGGCCAGATCCGATTTGAAGGCCGGGACATCACCCGCGTAGCGGCGCCCGAGCGCGCCCGGCTGGGCCTGGCGCGCAGCTTTCAGAACATCGCGCTGTTTCGCGGCATGACGGTGCTGGACAACATCAAGCTGGGGCGACACGCGCACCTGCGCACCAATGTGCTGGATGCCTTGTTCTACCTGGGCCGGGCGCGCCGCGAAGAGATGGCGCTGCGGGCCGACATCGAAGAACGCATCATCGACTTTCTTGAAATCGACCATATCCGCCACGCCCCGGTGGCGGCCTTGTCGTATGGCTTGCGCAAGCGCGTGGAACTGGCGCGCGCGCTGGCGATGCAGCCCAAGGTGCTGATGCTGGACGAACCCGTGGCCGGCATGAACCGCGAAGAGACGGACGACATGGCGCGCTTCATCCTGGATGCGCGATCCGAATGGGGCGTGACGGTGCTGATGGTGGAGCACGACATGGGCATGGTGATGGACCTGTCCGATCACGTTGTGGTGCTGAACTTCGGGCAGGTGATCGCGGACGGCACGCCTGCCGAGGTGCAGGCGAACCCGGAAGTCATCAAAGCCTATCTGGGTGCGGGCGATGTGGGCGACTTGCGCCGACGCCTGCGGGAGGCCGCGTGATGGACGCGCTGTTCTTCCTGGAGGTCAGCCTGGCGGGCCTGGGCAGCGGCGGCCTGTATGCGCTGGCGGCATTGGCCTTCGTCATCGTCTACAAGGCGACGCGGGTCGTGAACATCGCCATCGGCGAATTCCTGATGTTGGGCGCGTACGTGTTCTATGCCTTCGCCACGAGCATGGCGTGGCCGATATGGCTGGCCATCGTGGGCGCGGTGGTGGTGTCGGGCGCGTTGGGCGCACTGGTCGAGCGCTTGACCATACGGCCGATGCTGGGCGAGGCCCCGATCTCGGTCTTCATGGTGACGGTGGGGCTGGCGTCGATTCTGGTGGGCGTGGTGGAACTGATCTGGACGGCCGATCAGCGCCGCCTGCCGGAGTTCATGCCGCGCTCGCCGGTGATGATCGGCGAAGCCTTTGTGGCGCCCAAGGTGTTCTACGGATTCTGGGTGGCGGTGGTGCTGGCGCTGCTGGTGTTGGTGGTGTTTCGCTACTGGCGCGGCGGCGTGGCGCTGCGGGCGACGGCATCCGACCAGGGCGCGGCCTATGCCATGGGCATCAACGTGCCGCGTGTGTTCTCGCTGGCGTGGGTGGCTGCCGGCGCGTTGGCCGCCGTGTCCGGGGTGATCGTGGGCGCCATCGGCGGTATTTCTT
>RCUJ01001830.1_pt1 | contig 10931 bp, 10 predicted proteins | sample 2166321 | NCBI WGS metagenome assembly RCUJ01 (sample SAMN09932808, study PRJNA488358) | compost metagenome | feature: garden; material: soil; isolation source: compost soil in an enriched community after 118 h of incubation | place: Germany: Experimental Botanical Garden Goettingen | collected... | reverse complement strand
AGAAGGTCGTCGCCAAGAAAGCGGTAGCCAAGAAGGCCGTCGCCAAGAAGGCAGTCGCCAAGAAAGCGGTAGCCAAGAAGGTTGTCGCCAAGAAGGCCGTTGCCAAGAAAGCGGTAGCCAAGAAGGCCGTCGCCAAGAAGGCAGTTGCCAAGAAAGCCGTTGCCAAGAAGGCCGTCGCCAAGAAAGCGGTAGCCAAGAAGGCCGTCGCCAAAAAGGCCGTTGCCAAGAAGGCGCCCGCCGCCAAGAAAGCAGTTGCCAAGAAAGCGGTAGCCAAGAAGGCCCCCGCTGCCAAGAAGGCGCCTGCCGCCAAGAAGGCTCCCGCTGCAAAGAAGGCTCCCGCCGCCGCCAAGCCGGCTGCTGCCGCCAAGCCCGCCGCTGCCAAGAAGCCTGCTGCGAAGAAAGCCGCTCCCAAGAAGCCCGCAACGCCGCCGTCCACGGCTGCTGCCCCGGGTGCAAAGACCGCGCTGAATCCCGCCGCTTCGTGGCCGTTTCCCACGGGTGGCCGTCCCTAATCAGGACGGTTCGAAGCTGTAGCTTCACTAGAGCCGCCTGGCCTTGGCTAGGCGGCTTTTTTGCGTCATCCCCATCCGCCAAACGCCGCAGCAAACTTTCCACGCAGCGTGCGACAATTGATTCCTCATTTTTTCGGTGATCGCCTCCATGCTCGGTGAAATCTTCCGCTTCCTTCTCGAAATCGTGTTCACGCTGTTCGGCGCGGCATTGATTGCCCGCGCCTGGATGCACGCGATCCGCCTCCACGCCTTCAACCCGATTGCGCGCACCATCTACCAGGCGACGAACTGGCTGGTGATGCCGCTGCGCAAGGTCATTCCCGCCGGCAACAAGATCGATTGGACGAGCCTGGTCGCCGCCTGGCTGGCCGCGCTGCTGTATATCGTGCTGATCTGGCTGCTGGCGCTGGGCGCGCTGATCCCCGCCGCCCTGCTGCCCGCCGCCATGGGCTCGGCCCTGATCATGACCATCAAGTGGGCGCTGAACCTGGTGGTGTGGTTGACGCTGATCCAGGCCGTGCTGTCCTGGGTCAATCCGACGGCGCCGATGATGCCGCTGCTGCAGGCGCTGACCGCGCCCATGCTGGATCCCATCCGCCGCATCCTGCCGCGCACCAGTATCGACTTTTCGCCCTTGGTGCTGCTGATCGTGGCGCAGGTGCTGCTGATGGTGCTGGCCAATCTAAGCCAGCGCATGATGGGCCTGTAAGCCAAGACACGGGGCATCGCGCCCCGTTCTTTTTTCCGCTACGCCGGAATCCCGGCGTAGATCTCGACCAGCTTCTTGCGGTCGATCTTGTGGTTGTTCGACATGGGCAATGCCGGGCACGCCACCAATTCCGACGGCACCATATAGGGCGGCAGGCGCTGGGCCAGCCGCGCTTTGCAATCAGCCAGCGCATCGGGCTCCAGCAAACGCGCATCCGGCTCCCGCGCCACGCCCGCAACGAAACCAATCAAGCGCACCGCAGTTCCATCGGGACGACGCAGCACCGCGCAGGCGCCGCCTTCCACCCCCGGCAGACCGTGCAGCGCCTCGTCGATTTCCGCCAACTCGATGCGATAGCCGTTCAGCTTGATCTGGTCGTCCATGCGGCCTCGGCAAAACAGCAAGCCGCCCTCTTCCATCTGGCCCAGGTCGCCCGTGCGAAAAGCGCGGCGGCCATCTTCGTGGGTGTAGAGCTTGGCGTCGTTCAGATCGGGACGGTTGAGGTAGCCGCGCATGACGTGATCGCCCACGATGCAGATCTCGCCTTCGTTCACGATCAACAGGCTGTCTGGCTTGGCATGCCCCACCGGCAACGGGTCGTGCGCCGCCAGCACGGCGTCGGTGACTTCGATCCAGGTGGTGGCCACGGTGGCTTCCGTGGGGCCATACGTGTTAAGGATGACGGCATCGGGGAAACGTTGGCGCAGCTTTTTGGCCAAGGCCGCCGGCAGCGGCTCGCCACAGAACAGGAAGGTGCGCAGCGCGGGCAAGGTGGCCGGGGAAAAATCCCGGTTGGCCAACTGCTGGTGAGCAAACGACGGCGTCGACACCCACACCGTCACGCCGTGTTGTGCCAAGCGCGCCATCCACGTGCCCGCCGCCGCGATCTGCTCGCGTGCGTTCAACACGCAGGCGCCGCCCGAAGCCAGAGTGCCGAAGACCTCGTACATGGACAGGTCGAAGCTGAACGGCGCCTGGTTCATGAACACCGGCGCGTCGCCCAAGCCAAAGCTGCCCCCCATCCAGTCGCCCAGCAAGCCCACGCTTTCGCGGCCGATCTGCACACCCTTGGGGTCGCCCGTGCTGCCCGAGGTGAACATGACGTAGGCCAGGCCGCGCTCGACCAGCACCGCGCCTTCACCCTGGGTAAACGTGTCGGCGGCGGCATCGTAGACGGCCGCGGCGCGTACGATCTCGACAATGCGGCGCAACCGGTCCGCCGGGTAGATGGTGTCGACCGGCACGAACGGCGCGCCGATCAGCAGCGCGCCCACCATGGCGACGAAGAACGACGCTTCTTTGTGGCCGTAGATGGCCACCGGCACATCCGGGGCCGCTCCATGTTGGCGCGCGGTCTCCGCCCAGGCGTGCGCCTCGTCACGCAGCTGCGCCCAGCTTAAAGAGCGATCGGCGGCGGCGACGGCCAAGGCGTCGGGTGACATTCCGGTATCAACGAACTGGAACGTTTTCAGGTCAAAACGCATGCCGACACTCCCGGCGTCAGATGGGGCTGCGGCCGCTGAACACGTACAGCGCCAGCGCAGCCAGAATCAAGGTAAGCACGCGGCCCATGAACCGCATCACCGGATGCGCCAACGTGGATTGCAAGGCGGGCCGGGTGCGCGCGGCGTTGACCAGCAGGTTGTGCCCCACCGAATACGCGCCGAACATCAGGCCGCTTACGATGTAATGCAACGACAGGCCGTTCCACACGCCCATGGCCAGCAGCGTGGCGAAGATGCCGATGTTCTGCGCCGCCATGCGATGGCGTCCGAAGAACTTGGTCTTGCTCAACGCCTTGTAGATCGGCATGAACACCACATCGCGCAACCACTCCGACAGGCTGATGTGCCAGCGGCGCCAGAAGTCCTGCGGGTTCAGCGTGGCCAAGGGGTTGCGGAAGTTGATCGGCAAGGTGAAGCCGAACAGCATGCCGATGCCGATCGCCATCGTCGAATAGCCGGCGAAGTCGAAGAACAGATAAGCGCTGTAGAGCGAGGCGTTCAACACCACGCCCGTGAACGAATAGTCGTGCGCGTCCAGCGTGGCCAGGCCATAGCGCCAGATCAGCTCGGCCAGGCCGAACTTCTGGATCACGCCCAGCATGATCAGCTCCAGCCCGGTCAGCCAGGTGTTCAGGTTCACGCCTTCATAGCCGCGCTTGAGATCCGCCTGGAAATTGCGCCAGCGGTACATCGGGCCGGCCAACAGCGTCAGCGGGAAGAACAGGTAGATGAAGTAGTCCAGCGGCGACACGCGCTCGTTGCGTTGCGCGAACAGCAGCACGTCGATGGCGCGGAAGGTGGCGAACGACAGGCCCAGCATCGCACCCAGATGCGATACGCCGGTCTTCACCAGCAGCAGTGGCGTCATGGTGATGATCACGGCCAGCCAGGTGGGAATGTAGTTGCGCCGCACGGCCCACAAGGCGCTGCCCGAAATGGCCAGCAGCGCGATGGGCTGATAGGGTCGCGCCCAGAACACCGCCATCCAGACACCCAGGCAGATCACCCCGATGATGTGGCGATAGCCGATGCGAAACGGCATGCCGAACGATCGGTACGCCAACAGGCCCAGGCCGCCGCACAGGGCGCCGCCAAAAAAGCTCAAGCTTGCGAACAATTCCATGGCGCGGCTCAGAACTGCTGATATTGGAATTCGACCTTGATCGGTCCGCCGCTGCCCGTGGTGGGCTGTGCCTGCAGCACAAACACGAGGATGACCCCGACGTACAGGCAAAGATGCCAAAAAAAGCGACGCCCGGCGCCGTCTTTGCGAAAGAATTTCATCGGGAAAAGTACTCCGCAATACCTTGGTCCGCCATGGCCCAGCCGAGCTCGGCCAGGTGCATGTCGTCGCGCAGCATGCCCGGTTCGAACGGGATGCTGTAAAGGTCCAGGCAACCCATCTGATAGCGCGTGCACATGCCCGTGATGGCGGCCACCACCGGATCAAAGCGCTCGACGTCCAGGATGAGCTTGGGGTTGAACGGCTGAATGACGAAGTAGGCCTTCACCTTGCGCTTTTGCAGCAAGGCCATGACGCGCGACAGATCACCCAGCTCGGTGCGGGTGATGGGGTCCACGTCGGCGAACTCGTTGCGGGCCGGCGAGTACAGCGGCGCCAGGTACTGCTTGTAGTAATCGTCGCGCACGTCGTAGGGGTTGTGGCCGCCCAACTTCTGTTCCACCTCGCGCGCCTGATGCGTCAGCCGCCCCCACTGCCCTTCGTTCAAGCGGGCGGCAGACGGCCAGGACACGAACCGGTGCGCGGGCACGGACAGCTTGGTGCGCGGACGGTCGGGCGCGGGTTCCTGGCGGGCATGCCACCACAGCGCCAGCTTGTCTTTCAACTCGGCCGCCTGGCCGTTGGCGATCAGCCAGAGCAGCCCCCAATTCGCGTTGTCGGTGATCCAGGTCTGCATCTGCTCGCGCGTGCTGGGCTGGTCCCACAGGCGGTCCCAGACCGGGCCGGTCACGTGCTCGGCGAACGCGCTGCGCGGCAACTGGCCGCCCGAGGCGAACCACGCCGGCGACACCATGATCACCAGCCGCGTATTCGGCGTCAGGGAATCCGCCACGGATTCCAGCACGCTGACGATCCCGTAAGACTGGAACATGGCGTGGCCATAGGCCAGCGTCGGCATCTTCAGTTCTTCGGGAAAGAAGCGGTAGGGAACGAAACGCAGGTCGTGGCTGGACAGCTCGGACGAACCCAGCACCACCAGCGTGCCGTCGCTCAGGGCGTTGCCCAGGCGATTCAGGTTGACGTGCTGGGTGCCCCAGTCCGGTCCCAGGTTGGGCAGGTAGTTGTTCTTGCCGGCCATGGCCGACAAGGGCGCGGCGGCGGGCGTCACGATGCGGCTGAGTACGTCGTCCGCCCCGCAATACGCGCCAACCGCCAGTGCAACCGCCGTCGCGGCAGCCGCGACGTGGGACAGCAAGCGCGTGTTACGCAGAATGGGCAGCGACATAGCCGGCAAGCGTACGGACCGACTGCAGGATTTCTGCGATTTCAGGAGCCGGGATGCTGCAGCCGTACTCCGATTCAACCGCCAGCGTGATGTCCACGGCGGCAAGGGAATCCACCAGGCCTGTGGCGATCAATTGCGTGTCGGGGGTGACTTTCTTCATGACGATCGACTCGACGATATCGCCGATCTTGGTGTGGAGTTCTTGCTCGGTATACATAAGGTGTGCGGGGCGCCTCGTCGGCGAAACACCCCCGCTCGCAGGGATTCAGGTGCTTGAGGATATAGAAAAAAGCTGAAGCTCAACTGACGGAATTCAGCCGTTCAGAATGAGGCCAAGATGCACTCGGTTACATCAAAAACCGGGTTTGGCCTCGTTCGCAGGCGCAATCATTGCACTTCGACCGTTGAATCGCCATCGAACTTTTGGCCTTGATGGCGGGAAAAGGCCGGGAAAGGCGACACCTGCGGGTAAATCCTGGGGGGTCACGTTGCGGCCGAGCGACATTCAGGCAAAAAAATGGCCCCTTCAAAGGGGCCTGTGCGCGCCTTGCGCGGCGATTGAAAAGCCCGCTTGCGCGGGCTTTTGAATTACATCGGGGTCACGCGCGTCGGACCCGCGCCGCTGATCACCTGCACGCGCTGGCCCACGCTGATGGGCAAGTCCGCTTCCTGAGCCACGACGCGGGTTTCGCCGTTGTCCAGGCGTACCGTGATTTCGTAGCCGGAATTCTTGCCGACCCGGTTTTCCACGGCGTTACCGGCCAGGGCACCCAGGATGGCGCCGCCCACGGTGGCGATGGTGCGGCCCGTGCCGCCGCCGACGGCGTTGCCGGCCACGCCGCCCAGCGCACCGCCGGCCAACATGCCGACACCGCTGGACTTGTCATTCTGGATCACGATGGGGCGCACGCCCGTGACGGTGCCCGTGCGAACGATCTGCTCGCGCTGGGCTTGGTCGTAGCTATAAACCCCGCTGGATGCGCTGGGATTCGCGCAGCCGCCCAAGACTGCCATCGACGTCACGACGGCCGCAACGGCCAGCCACCGGCCAGTACGCGGCGTTACCAGGGAAAGAGATTTGCTTTGGTTTCATTTGGACTCCTCGATCGGGCACTGCCGACGACGTTGATCATACCGCGCCCGCCATCTTGGCCAGGCTCGGCTGCAACACACTGAAACTCACGGCCAAAGCCAGAAAACACCTGCTGAAAGCGGTGGCGATAGCGCCACCGCATCAGACGTTTGGACGAGCATTCGACCGTGCAGCGGCGAGGCAGTTCCCGCTCAGTCCGGGGTTCACGCCGGCAGATGAATGCCGTAGGTGGCGTGCAGCACCGCGTCGATGTCGGCGCGCGACGGCGTGTGGTTCTGCGGCCCGCGCGAGGCGATCTTGAGGGCGCCCATGACGTTGCCCAGGCGGCAACTGTCTTCCCAGTTCCAGCCGCTGGTCAAGCCGTAGAGCAGCCCGCCGCGCTGCGCGTCGCCGCAACCCGTGGGGTCCACGACCTGCGTCGCCTTCACGGGCGCGATGGAAATGGTCTTGCCGCCGGTCATCAGCGTGGCGCCTTCCGCGCCGCGCGTCACCACCACGGCTTGTAGCGTCTGGGCAATGTCGGCCATGCTGCGGCCGGTGCGCTGCTCGACGACGCCCGCTTCGTAATCATTCACGGTCAAGGCCTGCGCCATCTTCAGCATGCGTTCGAGGTCGGCGCCGTCGAACAAGGGCATGGCCTGGCCCAGATCGAAAATGAAGGGGATGCCGCGCTGATGCAGGCGCTCGGCGTGGGCGAACATGCCTTCCTTGGCGTCCGGCGCCACGATGGCCCAGGCCGCGTCCGCGTCGCTCAGGTCATTGTCCGCCGCGAACGACATGGCGCCCGGGTGGAACGCGGTGATCTGGTTGTCGTCCAGGTCGGTCGTGATGAAGCACTGCGCGGTGAACGTGCCAGGCACCACCTTGACGCGGGAGGTGTCGATGCCCAGGCCCGACAGGCGCTCCATGTATTCGCCGGCGTCTTCGCCCACGGTGGCCACCGGCACCGGCTTGCCGCCCAGCAGATTCATGTTGTAGGCGATGTTGCCCGAGCAGCCGCCATATTCCTTGCGCATGCTGGGCACCAGGAAGGACACGCTCAGCGACTGGATGCGGTCGGCAAGAATGTGCTCTTTGAAGCGGCCTTCGAACACGGCGATCGTGTCGAACGCCATCGAACCGCAAACCAGGACGGGGGTTGCCATGCGTGTCATCCTTTAAGGAAAGAACTTATCAAGTTGGTAGCCATTGACTTGAACGCCAGTCACTTCAATGGGCACTGAAATTTTTAGCTCGCCCGCCGGGGCGAAAGGCCCGCGCAATTGCTCGGGCGTCAGGTAGTCCTCGGGCTTGAGCACCTTGCGCACGACCACCGTGTCGGACAGGTCCGTCAGGTCCAGCACCAGCGCGGGCCAATGCTGCGGCTTGTCGTAACGGTTGCGCAGCACCAGGTTCAACACCAGCCGGCTGCGGCCGTCGTCGATCGCGGCGGCGCCCGTGGGCGGTTGCAGCGACGAGGACGAAATGGCGATGCGTTCCAGGCGGCGCGCATAGCCCACGGTGCAGCCCAGCGGCTGGCACACGGTTTCCAGCACGGGGCGTAAGGCGGGCGCGGAATTGGCGATGTCGGTGCGGTAGACGTAAAGCAGTTGCAGGCCCAGGGCGATCAGACCCAGCAGGCAGGCATAGCCCCAGATTTTGCGCATCAGGCCCCGGCGTTCGCTGCGGTCCTGATCCAGGAACTCGGGCGGCGCGCGGCCCACGTCGGTGGCGCTGGAATAGCGGGTGCGCGCCTCTCCCAACACGGGCTCGCGGTCGTCGTCCAGGTCGCGGTCGTCATCGAGGTCGCGATCTTCGTCGAGGTCGCGATCGTCGCCGCCATCGCGGCTGTCGTGATCATCGGGCGCGTCGCGGTCGTCCCATTTGATGATCGGTTCGTTGTCGCGCGACGCGATGATGGGCTTTTCGTAGCGGGAATCGGTGCGGAAGTTATCGGCACGGCCGGTATAGGCACGGCCGGTATAGGCACGGCCGGTATAGGCACGGCCGGTATAGGCAGGGTCGGCATCGACGCGGCCATGCGGCGCTTCACGCACTTCGTCTTCCAGGTCGTGATCGTCGTCGGGCTCGTCTTCCGGCAGCGTGTCTTCGGGCTCCACGGGGCGGCGTATCGCATCACGCCCCCGCAGGACCGCCGGCGGAATCGCGGGCGTGGCCACGGGTGAAATCACGGGCTCGGCACGTGCGGTGCGCGCGACGGGCGCGACGGGCGTGACGGGCGTGACGGGCGCGGGCGCGACGGGCGCGGGCGGCGGTGCGGCGGGTGCGGACTGTGGCGCGGCGGGTTCGTCTTCCCAGGGCGGCGTCTGGCGCGGCTCGGCTGACGGGCGCGCCAGCGTCGGCGCCAGGACCGGTGCGGCGGCGGCCGCCGCGGAAGAAGGCACGGGCGGCACAGGCGGCGCGGATGGCGCGGCGGGCGGCAGCGATCCGGCCTCGGGCAGCAGGCACGCGCGGCCGTCGAAAACGGTCGAGCAGGCGCCGCAGCGCACCAGGCCATTGCGAACGCGGAGCTGGTCAGGCACCACCTTGAACGTGGTGCCGCACTGCGGGCAGCGGGTGGTCAGAGCCATGTGATGCAATCCTGCCTATCTGCCCACTCAGGCCTTCTGGCCGTGCAGGCATACCCAGCCGTCGCGGGCGCGCCAGACCGACATGGCGAGCCAGGGCGCGTAAGCCGCGGCCACTTCCTCGGCCTGGCGCTCCAGCACACCGGACAGCACCAAGTGGCCGCCAGCGGCAACGCGGCCCGCCAACATCGGCGCCAGCACTTTCAACGGATTGGACAGGATGTTGGCGACGACCACCTGGAAGGTCCCGTCGGACAGCGCATCGGGCAGCATGGCTTGCAGTTCGACGCGGTTGACCTCGGCGTTGTAGGCCGTGCTTTGCACCGCCTGCGCGTCAATGTCCACGGCCAGCGTCGGGCCGGCGCCCAGCTTGCGCGCGGCGATGGCCAGAATGCCCGAGCCGCAGCCGTAGTCCAGCAGCGTGGCGCCCGCGGGCAATTCGGCTTCCAGCCACGCCAGGCAAAGATGCGTCGTGGGATGGCTGCCGGTACCGAAGGCCAGGCCAGGGTCCAGTTCGATATGGATGGCGCCATCTTCGGCGGCGGCCGGGTCCAGGCCCGGCACGTCGGGGTTGTCGCGGTGCCAACTGGGCACGATCCACAGGCGTTCAGCAATGTGGATGGGGCCAAACTGCGATTGCGTCAGGCGCACCCAGTCGGCGTCCGGCACATCGCGCAGCGTCCAGCCGGCAAACAGCGCCGGGTCCAGTTCACCGGCCGAGGCGGCCTCTTCCATGATCTGCGTGGGGTCGGCGCCATCGGGCAGCAAGGCAACGACGCGGTTGCGGTCCCAGGCTTGAATGTCGGGCTCGGTACCGGGTTCGCCGAACAAGGGGCGTTCGTCATCGGTGCCGAAGTCGGCGTCTTCCACGGATACCGACAGCACGCCCGCTTCCAGCAACGCATCCGACAGGGCTTCGGCCTGCGCCTCCAGGCAATGGAGCACGAGTTCACGCATGATTATTCTTCCATCTGGCCATCGGGCCACGGCTCGCGCCGCGGCCCGATAGACCATAAACGTAAAAAGGGGCCGTGAGGCCCCGGGGTCGTCGGTCAGGGACGCTGAGCCAACTTGTTTTCCAGATAGTGGATGCTGGTGCCGCCTTCGATGAAGCGGGCGTCTTGCAGCAACTCACGATGCAGCGGGATGTTGGTGGAAATGCCTTCCACCACCATTTCCGACAGCGCAATGCGCATGCGGGCCAAAGCCTGGTCGCGTGTATCGCCATACGTGATGACCTTGGCGATCATCGAATCGTAGTTAGGCGGCACGAAATAGCTGTTGTAGGCATGCGAGTCGATACGCACGCCAGGACCGCCCGGCGTGTGCCAGTTGGTGATGCGGCCGGGGCTGGGCACAAAGCGGAAAGGATCTTCCGCGTTGATGCGGCATTCGATCGCATGGCCCTTGAACGTGATGTCGCGCTGGCGCAGCGTGAACTTTTCGCCCGCGGCGATCAGGATCTGCTGCTGGACGAGGTCAATGCCGGTGATCAGTTCGGTGACCGGGTGTTCGACCTGGATGCGGGTGTTCATTTCAATGAAATAGAACTCGCCGTTTTCAAACAGGAATTCGAACGTGCCCGCGCCACGGTAGCCCATCTTGCGGCAAGCATCGGCGCAACGGTCGCCAATGCGCTCGATGGCGCGGCGAGCGATGCCGGGGGCCGGCGCTTCTTCAATGACTTTCTGGTGGCGGCGCTGCATGGAGCAGTCGCGTTCGCCCAGCCAGACGGCGTTGCGGCCGCCATCGGCCAGCACCTGGATTTCCACATGGCGAGGGTTCTCAAGGAACTTCTCCATATAGACTTCCGGGTTGTTGAACGCGGCGCCTGCTTCCGAGCGCGTCATGGTGACGGCGTTCAAGAGCGCGGCCTCGGTGTACACCACGCGCATGCCACGGCCACCGCCGCCGCCTGCCGCCTTGATGATGACCGGATAACCGACTTCGCGCGCAATGCGGATGATTTCCTGCGGATCTTCGGGCAACGCGCCCTCGGAACCCGGCACCACCGGCACGCCTGCTTCGATCATGGCGCGCTTGGCGCTGACCTTGTCGCCCATCAGGCGAATGGTGT
>RCUJ01001824.1_pt1 | contig 10952 bp, 10 predicted proteins | sample 2166321 | NCBI WGS metagenome assembly RCUJ01 (sample SAMN09932808, study PRJNA488358) | compost metagenome | feature: garden; material: soil; isolation source: compost soil in an enriched community after 118 h of incubation | place: Germany: Experimental Botanical Garden Goettingen | collected... | reverse complement strand
CAAATATACCTTTAAAAATAACGCTCCAATGTTAAGCTTTGCTTTTCAACGAAAACTTAACATTGGAGATTTTTGTTACTTTGAGTAAAATTTGATTTTGAATCTTACTACACTTTTGACTTAGTTATTTTCTTTTATAATAAATTAATTTTTCAGAGTGAGGTAGTTTAATCTTTTGATAGAGAAGTTTTTGTTTGTTTGTATTGCTTATTAAATTATTCAAAAAAAAACTCCAATCTCATTTTGAGCTTGGAGTTTAGAAATTTCAACTTATGATAAATTATTACTGATAATTAAAAATCACTTTTTTAAACATTTGAAAGACTAAATGGCAAAGTCCTGATTCGTTTTCCAGTTAAATCAAAAATAGCATTGGTTAAAGCCGGAGCAAAAGGTGGAAGTCCCGGTTCTCCAACACCGCCTGCATCTGCTTCATTATCTATGATGTATACTTCTATAGGTGGAATTTCATTAATTCGCGACATTTGATAATCATAAAAATTATGTTGCTCCACTACATTATCTTTAAATGTAATCTGATGCATTGTTGCAGCGCCCAAACCCATCACAATGGAGCCTTCGACCTGAGCGTGAATAATATCCGGATTTACATACCAGCCACAATCCATGACAGCCCAGACTTTATCAATTTTGACACCGCCCTTAGTGTTTTTAGAAACTTTTACAATATGCCCTACTGTTGAGTTGAAACATTCCGTAATCGCTACACCGTAACCTTCATTTTTTGCGCGATTTTTCCAGCCCGAAACTTCTTCCATTTTATCTATTAACTTTTGGCAGCGCTCTTCCTGCAAGTGTTCGCGACGAAAACCCAATGCATCTTTTCCTGCTTCGTGTGCCATTTCATCAATAAAACTTTCATAAGCAAATCCGTTTGTAGAGGCATATACAGATCGCCAAAAACTCGTTGGAATCGTAGTTTCAAAAAGAACATCTGAAATACTCAGGTTTTTAATACTCTCATAATATGGTTTTAAAAATCCTTCACTGGTACTTCTGTTGGGTTTGTCTTTTGCCCCTCCACGCCAATGATCATTGTTCTGACCAGCCATTCTGAATTTCAATGCTTCAATTTTTCCATTAGCTATAGTTCCTTCACATCGATAAGAAATCCCCGGACGAAAAGGCCCTAAAGTAGCATCATCCTCACGTGTCCAAATCACCTGAACTGGCCCGCCTAATATTTTCGAAACTCCAACTGCTTCACTTGGATAATCGATCATGGCTTTTCTTCCAAAACCTCCCCCAAGAAAAGTCATATTCACAATTACTTTCTCTTTGTCAATTTTAAACTGTTTACTTATGTCGTCCTGAATCCATCCCGGTGCTTGTATTGGTCCCCAAATTTCAATCGAATCGCCTTTATGATGAGCAATACAATTAATAGGCTCCATCGCAACATGTGATTGATAGGGCGTTTGATAAACAACATCTATTTTTTTAGTTGATTGCGCTAGTATTTCAGTAGGATTGCCTTGCGTTTTGAGTATCATACCTTCCTGACTTTGCAATAAATCATCCTGAGTTTTATAGATTTCCGGAGTACTCCAGTGTTTATAACCGCTGCTATCCCATTCTACCTTTAATGCTTTTCTGCCTTCAAGAGCTGCCCAGGTCGAATCTGCCACTACAGCAACACCTTCACGCTTATAGTCATAATAGCCCATTTCAACTTTAAAGACCTTCTTAACTCCGGGAACTTTTAAGGCGCCTGTAGCATCAAAACTTTTTACTTTTCCAAAATAACGAGGATCACGTTCTACTGAAGCAAACAGCATTCCGGGAATTCTTTTATCAAGCCCAAAAATTAATGTACCGTTTGTTTTAAACGGTGTATCAATTCTTCGTAATGGTTTTCTAATTAATTTGTATTCTGATATTTTTTTGAGCTTTGGTTCTTTCGGCGTTGGCAGTTTGGAGGCTGCTACGGCAAGTTCTCCATAATGTGCTTTTTTGCCGGAAGGTTTATGAATTACATGTCCCGATTCTGCATAACAATCAGCAACTGGAACATTCCATTTTGCAGCAGCGGCAGCAATTAGCATTTCGCGTGCGGTAGCACTTAATTTAAGAAGATTTTTATAAGATGATCGAATAGTGGAACTTCCTCCTGTAACCTGTCCCCCATATTTTTTTTCGTTTCCAATTGCAAAAATGACATTGATGTCATTCATATCAACTTCTAATTCTTCTGCTACAATTTGTGGCACCGAATGATAAGAACCCTGCCCCATCTCTGCCCTGTGATTTACAATCGTTACTTTTCCTGATGGATTGATGATAATCCAGGGACATAATTCGATTTCAGAATCAGTTAAATCAGAAGGTGTCACAAGTGTTGGAACTCCATCTGCGGGAAAATAAAAGCCAAGACAAAGTGCTGCACCACCCAAACCGGTTAGCTTAAGAAAATTTCGTCTTGTAGTATCTACGTTATTATTTTTAGTCATCAGATCGTCATTAAAATTAAAGCAATTCTATTTAGCAGGAGCATAAGCGCCAGTTTGCAGCCAGGTGATCCAGGCTTTTTTAAATTGTGCATGCGTTAAAGGCGGAACTGTTCTTCCTTTACCAGGATTCCAGCCTGCTTTTACTAAACCGTCATCAGCATGAGCAATAAGTTTTTGCAAATCCTTATGTCCATTCAGTTCCGGATTAACCAATTGTTTGGCCAATTCATGAGGGGTTTTCCCTTCAAATACCATTTTCATATCAGCAGGTGGTAAATGCCATTCGGGATTTCCCGGAGGTGTATGTAATCCGGGACTATTGGATTGCTGATGACAATTGGCACACTTCATTGCGTAAACTCCTTTTCCATCTTTTCCTCGTTTGGGTTGCATGCTGTGTACAACGCTATTATCACCCTGAAGCGGAATATCTCCTATGGGATGACAGTTAACACAACGTGGACTAATAAGTACCTTATATACTTGCTTAAAAGCCGCCACTGATGCTACACTGTCTTTTTTTATGGGAGCAATGCTAATATATTTCTTTTCCGTTATCCGATGCATCGAAACAGTAAATGCCAGTCCAATTGTAGAAATTAGAATTACAGCTATCAATATAAATTTAGTTTTTGTTGACATGAGTTTTGTTTTCTGTTTATAAATCATGTTCTGCTTTTTCCCTGCATTTGTGAAACAAGATGTATCGCTTTGCGAATTCGTGGATACGTACCACATCTGCAAATATTCCCAGCCATTGCGTCATCTATATCCTGATCTGTCGGATTTGGATTTTCCCGAAGCAATACTGCGGCCGACATGATTTGGCCGGAATGACAATAACCGCATTGGGGAACGTCAATTTCCTGCCATGCTTTTTGCGCCGGATGATCATTATTTTGAGAGAGTCCTTCTATGGTAACTATATTTTTACCTTCTGCACGACTCATTTTTGTAACGCACGAACGGACAGCTTCACCATCAAGATGCACAACGCAGGCACCGCATTGAGCCACTCCACAACCAAATTTGGTTCCGGTAAGTCCTAATGTGTCACGTAATGCCCATAGTAGTGGCATTTCCGGGCTTACGTCAAGTTTTTCATTTTTGCCATTTACGGTTAATTGTATCATAATAAGTCTGATTTTAGGATTGACAATTATTTTGGGAGTATGGTTGTTTATTCTATTTTCTAAATTACAAAAAAATCACAAACAATTGGTTTTTAATTATTTAAATTCAAATATCAAATATTTCTTAAATCACGGATATTCATTACTTTGCAAAACCGATTTTCTTTAACCATTTTTGAACTTCAACCTGTACCTGATTTTCTTTTTCACCTTCCATTACAAACAATACGCCGTCCCTTTCTATTCCGCCTTTGGTTGAAAAACCTTCCAATATTTTACTTTTAGGACATAATTCTTTAACAGTCTGAAAACTGCTTCCAATTCCATAACCCGCATTCGTATTGAATGGAACAATTATTTTTCCTTCTAAATTATATTGCTTCAAAAAGCTTTTCATTGGTGGAGGCAACTGCATTCCCCATGTTGGAAACCCTACAAAAACAACATCATATTGCTCCATATTGTCAATTTTTGTTTTTAGCGGAGGTAGAAATCCTGTTTCATTTTCATTTGCCACCTGACTGACAATTGCTTTATAATCTTCCGGATAAGGATTTTGCAATTCAAGTTCAACTAGTGAACCTCCAACATTTTTACAAATGATTTTCGCAACGGCTTTGGTGTTTTTCGTTCTTGACAAATACACAATCAATATATTTTTATCTACTGCAGCTTCTTTTTCATTCTTAGGTTTTTCCTGTGCTTTACTGCAGCCTGAAAACAAGCAGATTACTGTCGTTATTAGAACCAGGAATGTTGCTGACTTTTTCATTTTTTATTTTTCTTAATGAGATTCCTCCTTTAATATTTTGCTCTGATTTTGGCGTCAATTCACCATACCAATAAGCAGATGTAACGCCACCATCCATCAGGAAATCGCTTCCGGTAATAAAAGCACCATCGCTGCCCATAAGCAATGCTCCTACAACTCCCACTTCATCAGGGGTTCCGGCTCTTCCGGCTGGTGAAATTTCCAGCATTCTTCGATAGCCTTCGCCCCTCGGCCCATTCAATTCATCATTGGCAAGAGGTGTCATAATAATTCCAGGGCTAATGGTATTAATTCTTGCACCGCGTTTTCCCCATCGTACTGCCTCTGCTTTTACTCTGAGTGAATTACCTCTTTTTGATAATTGATATGCATACAGCGAACCATCAACAGCATCTGATTGCAAAAAAGGAAGTGATAATAATTCCTCCGTTGGTGTTGTGGCCAAAGCTTTATCCTGTTCCGCCGTTAAAGAAGGTAATCTATGTCCGGACTGTGAAGCAATCACGACACCAGAGCCACCATTTTCAATGACATTTCCAAATTCTTCTAATATCAAAGCTGTTCCATACAGATCGACATGAAATATAGTTTCAGGTGATGCTTGTGAAGGTGAAACGCCTGCTGCGTGTATTAATCCCGTAATACCGCCAATTGCCTGTGCTCTTTCAACAAGTGCGTGGACCGATTCTCTTGACGAAATATCGACAGTTGCGGTACTCACTTCAAAACCTGCATCAGACAGTACTTTTGCAGCAGCATGATTATTTTCCTGGCGAAGATCAGCCAGAAGAATATGCTTTCCCGAACCTACACGTCTGGCAATGGCCTGGCCAATTGATCCTGCGCCTATAACTACAATTACTGATTTGTTTTTCATAGTTTGTATTTCCTTTCTTTATCGGTTCAATTTGCGTTCGCTCAGCCATTTTACCATATTGGGATCTCTGTGGTCAAAAAAGAGGCTCGCATTGGTATCTAAAGTTTGAATAGCATTCATATCTTCTGTCATCAATTCAAAATCAAAAATGTTGAAGTTCTCCGCCATTCTTTCTTTTCGAACAGATTTTGGAATCGCAACAACACCTCTTTGAGTCAGCCATCTCAAAATAACCTGCGCTGTCGATTTATTGTATTTAGCAGCAATTGCTGTTAGAATATCATTTTTGAAAATATCATTTTTTCCTTCTGCAAATGGTCCCCAGGATTCAATTTGTATGTTGTTTTCCTGAAGGAATTTCTGAGTTTCGTTTTGTTGATGAAAAGGATGTGTTTCGATCTGGTTTATTGCAGGAACAAAATCAGAATTACTGATTAAATCCATAACTCTGTCGGGATGAAAGTTTGAAACACCAATAGCTCTTACTTTCCCTAGCTTATATAATTCCTGCATGGCGCGCCAGGAACCATAGATATCACCATAAGGCTGGTGTATTAAATATAAATCCAGATAATCTAATTGCAGTAATTCTAATGATTTATCAAAGGCTTTTATTGTGTTTTCATAACCTGCATCGCTTACCCAAAGTTTGGTTGTGATAAAAAGTTCTTCTCTTGCGACATTACTTTTTTTAATGGCATTTCCAACCGCCTGCTCGTTCATATAAGAAGCAGCAGTATCAATTAATCGATAACCTGTTTCAATTGCATCTAAAACTGCCTGTTCACATTCTGTACTATCCTGCATTTGGAATACACCAAAACCTAAAATGGGCATTTCTATTCCGTTATTTAATTTTATATTGTACATTCTAATTTGATTTTTAAAATTTTATAATTCTATTATTACAAATTTCTGAACTAAATATGAGGGTATTGGTATACGAATTACTGAATCTGCTACCAAGATTACTGATTGACAGCAAACTGCTATTAAAGCTACGACCAATTACTTAAATTTGTACAACAAACAATATTAAGACATGGCACAAGTATTTAACTTTGAAACCATTAAAGAGTATAATGATTTTAACAATCATGAAACCTTACACCCCTTAGTAAGCATAATTGATTTCTCTAAAGCAAAGCCAAGAACAGGTTCTACAATGAACTTTGGACTTTATGTTATAGTTTTAAAACAAGTAAATTGTGGTGATTTAAAGTATGGTCGTAATTATTACGATTATCAGGAAGGAACCCTTGTATTTATTTCACCCGGCCAGACCATTGATGTAGAAAATAAAGTTGATTATTACCAGCCTATGGGACATGCTTTGGTTTTTCATCCTGATCTTATACGTGGCACATCACTTGCAAAAACTATAAATGAATATAATTTTTTCAGCTATAATACCAGCGAAGCACTGCACTTATCTGAAAAAGAGAGACAACTGGTTTTTGATTGTTTTTCTAAAATTGAAATTGAATTAAAGCAATCTATTGACAAACACAGTAAAAAACTTATTGCTTCTAATATTGAATTATTTTTGAATTATTGTGATAGATTTTATGATCGTCAATTCCTAACGAGAGATACTGCAAACAGAGGAATTGTTGAAAAATTTGAAGAACTATTGAATAGCTATTTTTTTTCAGACAAACCTCATACTTTAGGATTGCCTTCTGTTGCCTATTATGCAAGCGAGCTTAATTTATCTCCTAATTATTTTGGGGATTTGATTAAAAAAGAAACCGGAAAATCTGCTCAGGAATACATTCAAAACAAGATAATCGATACGGCCAAAAACAAAATATTTGATTCTGCGAAAACTATTAACGAAGTCGCTTATGAATTAGGATTTAAATATCCGCAGCACTTTACCCGTTTTTTTAAACAGCATGTTGGCAATACGCCTAATGAATACAGAAATTTGAATTAATAATGCTATAAAAAAAATCATTTTGCATCTCAATTTACAATAAGATGAAATCCTAAAGGAGATAATTCTCTACTTTAGAATTTCATCTTTTGAACAACTACTGCCAAGGATCGAGTACAACCTTAACACAGCCGTCTTCCTTCTTATTAAAAATATCGTAAGCATGTGAAATTTTTGACAGCGGTAATCGATGGGTAATAATATCATTCAGCTTAACTTTTCCCTGAACTACAAATTCTAACAATTTGTCTATGTGTTTATGCGCGGGAGCCTGTCCTCCTTTTAATATTATTCCTTTATCGAAGAATTGTCCTATTGGAAAATTATCATAATTTACAGGATAAACTCCTAATACTGAAACGATACCACTTCTTCTCACGGCACTCATACAAGCTTCTAAAACTTTGGTTGAGCCTTTTTCAAAATTTATAGTTGCTTTTATACGTTCTGCAAAATTTCTGTCTGGTTCAAAACCTACGGCGTCGATACATACATCTGCTCCACGTCCGTACGTTAGGGCACGTATTTGTTCTACTACCTCTTTTGCGCCGTCGTCCCAAAGTATCGTTGTACAATCTGCTGCTGCTTTTGCCTTATCCAGTCGATATTGTACGGTATCTACAATAATTACTTGTGCAGCACCACAAAGCCAGGCACTTTTAGCAGCCATAATTCCAACCGGACCCGCTCCAAATATCGCAATAGTTTCACCACCTTTAACTTCTCCCCAATCTACGCCGGTATAGCCAGTCGGAAAAATATCAGTCAAAAAAAGAACTTCTTCATCCGTTAAATTATCCGGAACAACTCTCGGCCCGAAGTTCGCATACGGAACTCTCACATATTGTGCCTGACCGCCATCATAGCCACCATAAAGGTCGGTGTATCCGAATAAGGCTCCTCCTTTTTCTGTTAGTATACCTCCTTCTGGTCCGTAATGTTCCGGGTTACTATGTTCGCAGTTTCCCACCAAATTATGATCACAGAAAAAACAATTTCCACAAGCAATAGGAAACGGAACTACAACGCGATCGCCTTTTTTAAGATGGGTAACTGTTGAGCCTGTTTCTTCAACTATACCCATAAATTCATGTCCGAGTACCATTGGCCGTGGTTGCGGAAATCCACCCGAATAAATATGAAGATCAGAACCGCATATAGCAGTCGATGTCACTTTTAAAATAATATCGTCTTTTTCTTTAAGTTTCGGGTCATCGACTGTATCATATTGTACAGAACCCGGCCCATGTATTACAGCTGCTTTCATATATCTGTTTTTTTGAATTAATAAAAATCTAATTAACTACTATTAAGCCTTTTACACTTATATTATTCGTCAAAATTCTTACATAAAAAACACCATGGTAATCCTATAAAATTTAGCATTAAACTTATAAGATTTCCGTCTAAACCATTACTAGCTTTGATAGCATTTACTTTAAATATCAGTCTCTTACATAATTAGACAAATCTCAAAAACAAAACAATCATGGAAAATAAATCGGATCATAGTTTAAAAAGCTCCAGTATAACTTCAGGCGACAATGTTTCGTTTTGGATTGATTCTACACAAATAATCTCCTGTAATATCCCTGACCAGGATATAGAAACTGAAGTATTAATTATCGGAGGCGGAATAGCTGGTTTAACTACCGCTTATAAATTGCTTAAGGCGGGAAAAAAAATAGTTCTGGTAGAAGACGGTTTTATTGGCAGTGGCGAAACCGGACGAACCACAGCACATTTAACGTGCGCTTTGGACGACCGTTATTATTTTCTCGAAAAAATCTTCGGAGAAAACGCTGCTAAACTTGCAGCTGAAAGTCATACTGAAGCCATAGATGAAATTGAACAAATTGTTACCGAATTAAATATCGATTGCTCTTTTAAAAGAGTAAATGGTTATTTGTTTCTTCATCCAACGGATAAGGAAGAAAATTTAGACAAGGAATTTCATGTCACACAAAAAGCGGGATTAAAAACCTCGATTTTAAAAGGAATTCCGGCATTGGCGAATGCCGAAAACCAAAGATGCCTTGCGTTTGCTAATCAGGCACAGTTTCATATTTTACATTATTTAAAAGGGCTTGCTGATGCCATAATTTCCTTAGGAGGTATTCTATATACTGAAGCACATGCTGAAGATATTACCCAAAAAGGCGCAAAAGTGAATGGATATAATTTTTCTGCACAACATATTGTGGTAGCAACAAACAGTCCCGTTAATGATGTTTTGACTATGCATACCAAACAACATGCATATAGAACTTATGTTATAGCCGGAAAAATTCCGAAAGGAGAACTTCCGTACGCACTTTGGTGGGATACCGGCGATCAGAAATCAAAATGGGTTTCGCAGCCTTATCATTATGTACGTCTCGAAAGTTATGATGAAAATTACGATTTACTAATTTCCGGAGGGGAAGATCATAAAACAGGTCAGGCAGATGAAGAAGGAATATCAGCGGCTGAACGTTATGACAGACTAGAAGCCTGGACCCGAAACTATTTTCCTATGCTGGAAGATGATTTGACTTACAGATGGTCGGGCCAAGTCATGGAACCGGTAGATTCTTTGGGCTTTATGGGCAAAAACCCCGGCGATGACAACATTTATATTATTACCGGTGATTCCGGAAACGGTATGACACATACCACAATTGGCGCTATGATCATTTGTGATAGTATAATGGGTATTAAAAATAAATATGAAGATTTATACAACCCATCAAGAATTACCCTTAAAATTGCAGTTGACTTTGCAAAAGAAGTTTGCAATATGGCTTCTCAGTATGTAGATTGGATTACGTCATCTGACTTAAAAAATACGGCAGATTTACCCGCCGGAGAAGGTGGTGTCATATCATCCGGATTAAAACGAATTGCCGTTTATCGGGATTTTGATAATTCCTTAAAAGCGTTTTCTGCTGTGTGTCCTCATTTGGGTTGCATTGTAAATTGGAATTCTGATGAAAAATCTTTTGACTGTCCTTGTCATGGTTCCCGATTTTCTACAGACGGATCAGTAATAAATGGTCCGGCGCAAACAGATTTACATAAAATTCATATCAAATCAAAAACAAATGAAAGCAATTATACTTCTGGCCACACTCAAAAAGAAAGGCCGCTCTAATACTGAAACACTTGTTGAATTTTTTGTTGACTATTTGAAGGAACAAGACATTGATTACGAAATCATTAAACTCACGGATCATCACATCGTTCCTGGATGTTACACGCATATGGATGTTAAAGATGACTGGCCAGCAATTTACCAGAAAATCTTAGACGCCAAAATTTTACTTTTTGCAACACCAATTTGGTGGAACAACCATTCATCAGAATTACAACGCTGTATCGAAAGGCTCGACGAAGTTTATGACATTATTCTTGCTGGAGAAGATTCCCCACTCGATCGAAAAATTGGTGGTGTAATCGTAACAGGAGATTCAGACGGCGTTGAACACATTACAGGAAATATTGCAAATTTCTTTTGCAGTATTGGCGTAACTGTTCCACCGTACACATCGTTGGGTGTAATTTGGGATGGTCATGCAAAAGATGCAAAAAAAACAAAACCACAATTACTGCAGTATTACAAACGAATGTATGGTAAAGACGCTCAGGCAATGGCAGAATCCTTAAAAAAGGCATCAAAATAATAATGAAGTTTGTTTTTTCAGGAGCTAATCCCGCTATCCGTTGCAAACGAAGTTCACTGAACTCCAAATTAAAATAAAAATAAAGTGAAGTAATCTTT
>RCUJ01001822.1_pt1 | contig 10954 bp, 9 predicted proteins | sample 2166321 | NCBI WGS metagenome assembly RCUJ01 (sample SAMN09932808, study PRJNA488358) | compost metagenome | feature: garden; material: soil; isolation source: compost soil in an enriched community after 118 h of incubation | place: Germany: Experimental Botanical Garden Goettingen | collected... | reverse complement strand
CGAGGAAGCCGGTGGTCAGGAAGAAGCCCACGGCGTTGTGGCCGTACCACCACTGGACCATGGCGTCGGTGGCGCCGCTGTAGACCGAGTAGGACTTGAGGAAGCTGACCGGCAGTTCCAGGTTGTTGACGATGTGCAGCATCGCCGTGACCAGGATGAAGGCGCCGAAGAACCAGTTGCCGACGTAGATGTGCTTGGTCTGGCGCTTCATCACAGTGCCGAAGAACACGATCGCGTAGGAAACCCAGACGATGGTGATCAGGATGTCGATCGGCCACTCCAGCTCGGCGTACTCCTTGGAGGAGGTGAAGCCGAGCGGCAGGGTGATCGCGGCGAGCAGGATCACCAGTTGCCAGCCCCAGAACACGAAGCTGGCCAGCGGACCGCCGAACAGGCGGGTCTGGCAGGTGCGCTGTACCGAGTAGAAGGAGGTGGCGAACAGCGCGCAACCGCCGAAGGCGAAGATTACCGCGTTGGTGTGCAAGGGTCGCAAGCGACCGAAGCTGGTCCAAGGTAGGTCGAAGTTCAAGTTCGGCCAGACAAGTTGGGCGGCGATAAGTACGCCGAGTCCCATACCGACGATCCCCCAGATCACCGTCATTACGGCGAACTGGCGGACCACCTTGTAGTTATAAGCAGTCCTGAGGTTTGCTGTGCTCATTTTCGAGGTTCCACGACTAATGGGCTTGATCGGAGAAAGATCAGCGTCAGGATGGATAAAGCGCTCTGGATAGATGTTGATACAAATCAAAGCCCTAGGGCGTGTGAGGTTTTTTGCATGAGTTTTTCCGAACTTTTGTGGTCAGGGCCGGTCGCCGGGGAGCATGGACGGCTGATCCTGGCCCATGGCGCCGGTGCGCCGATGGACAGTCCGTTCATGAACGAGATGGCCGTGCGGCTGGCCGAGTGCGGCGTGCGTGTGGTGCGTTTCGAGTTCCCCTACATGGCCGACCGGCGCCGGGATGGCGGCAAGCGGCCGCCCAATCCGCAGGCGCGCCTGCTCGACTGCTGGCGCGAGGTCTGGCGTGAGGTGAATGCCCGTGAGCCGGGTAGCTGGGCCATCGGCGGCAAGTCGATGGGTGGAAGGATGGCCAGCCTGCTGGCCGACGAATTGGCGCCGACCGCACTGGTCTGCCTGGGCTATCCGTTCCATGCCGCCGGCAAGCCGGAGAAGCCGCGGGTCGAGCATCTGGCCGCCTTGCGCACGCCGACCCTGATCGTGCAGGGCGAGCGCGATGCACTGGGAAACCGCGAGCGGGTCGCCGGCTACAGCCTTTCGCCGGCGATCCGGCTGCTGTGGCTGGAGGCGGCCGATCACGACCTCAAGCCGCTCAAGGCCTCCGGTTTCACCCATGCCCAGCATCTGCAGCGCACGGCCGAGGCAGTCGCCGCCTTCCTTGGCGGCCCGGTGAGGCCAGCGTAGGGGTGTCAGGCGGCGCGCTCGCTGCGCATGGCGCTCCCTGTGCGGGAAAGTGACCGTGCCGCGTGGCTGGACTCAGCCGGCCAGCAGCTGGCGCAGCACGTGGTGGAGGATGCCGCCGGCCTTGAAGTAGTCGAGCTCGATGGCGGTATCGATGCGGCACAGCACCTCGAAGCGCTCCTCGGTGCCATCGGCGCGCAGCAGCTCCACAATCAGCCGCTGCCGCGGTTTGAGCCCGGCGGCCAGGCCGTGGATGCTCAGGCGTTCGCTGCCGTTGAGCGCCAGGCTCTGGCGGTTCTGCCCGGCGACGAACTGCAAGGGCAACACGCCCATGCCGACCAGGTTGGAACGGTGGATGCGCTCGAAGCTTTCGGCGATCACCGCCTTGACCCCGAGCAGGTTGGTGCCCTTGGCCGCCCAGTCGCGCGAGGAGCCGGTGCCGTACTCCTTGCCGGCGATCACCAGCAGCGGCACGCCATCGGCCTGGTAGCGCATGGCGGCGTCGAAGATCGACAGCTTGTCGCCGGACGGCTGGTGCAGGGTATTGCCGCCTTCCTCGCCGCCAAGCATCTCGTTCTTGATGCGGATGTTGGCGAAGGTGCCGCGCATCATCACCTCGTGGTTGCCGCGGCGTGCGCCATAGGAGTTGAAGTCGGCCGGTGCCACGCCGAGGCCCTGCAGGTAGAGGCCGGCCGGCGAGCTGGGCTTGATGCTGCCGGCCGGGGAGATGTGGTCGGTGGTGATCGAGTCGCCGAACAGGGCGAGGACGCGCGCACTCTCGATGTCGGCCAGCGCTGCCGCGGGCTGGTCGATATGCTGGAAGAACGGTGGGTGCTTGATGTAGGTGGAGGCCGGATCCCAGGGGTAGGTGGCGCCGGGACTGACGGCGATCGCCCGCCAGGCGGCATCGCCGCTGAATACATCGGCGTAATGGTGGCGGAACATGGCCTCCGCCACCGTGCCGACCGCCGCGGCCACCTCGGCATCGCTCGGCCAGATGTCCCTCAGATACACCGGCTGGCCGTCGCTGCTGGTGCCCAGTGGCTCGCGGGTCAGGTCGATGCGCGTGGTGCCGGCCAGGGCAAAGGCCACCACCAAGGGTGGCGAGGCCAGCCAGTTGGCCTTGACCTGCGGATGCACACGGCCCTCGAAGTTGCGGTTGCCGGACAGCACCGAGCTGACGATCAGATCGTTGGCGCTCACGCAGTCGGCGATGGCCGGCGGCAGCGGGCCGGAGTTGCCGATGCAGGTGGTGCAGCCGTAGCCGACCAGGTTGAAGCCGAGCTGGTCGAGGTAGGGCGTCAAGCCGGCCTTGGCCAGGTAGTCGGTGACCACCTTGGAGCCTGGCGCCAGCGACGACTTGACCCAGGGCTTGCGGCTCAGACCGAGCTCCACCGCCTTCCTGGCCAGCAGCCCCGCGGCCATCAGCACGCTGGGGTTGGAGGTGTTGGTGCAGGAGGTGATGGCGGCGATCACCACGTCGCCGTGGTGCAGTCCGTAGTGCTCGCCGGCGACGACAAAGTCGGTGTCCAGCTCGGCCTTGCGCCCGCTCAGCTCCAGTAGCAGGTCGAACTGGGCGCGGATGTCCTCGAGGGCGACGCGGTCCTGCGGGCGTTTCGGGCCGGCCAGCGAGGGCTGCACGCTGGCCAGATCCAGGGTCAGGCTGTCGCTGAAGGTTGGCTCGTCGCCGGTCGCGCGCCACAGGCCCTGGGCCTTGCAATAGGCCTCGACCAGGGCGATGCGCTGCGGCTCGCGGCCGGACAGGCGCAGGTAGTCGAGGGTGATCCCGTCGACCGGGAAGAAGCCGCAGGTGGCGCCGTATTCCGGGGCCATGTTGGCGATGGTGGCGCGGTCGGCCAGCGGCAGGTGGTCGAGTCCCGGGCCGAAGAATTCGACGAACTTGCCCACCACGCCGCGTTTGCGCAGCAGTTCGGTGACGGTCAGCACCAGGTCGGTGGCGGTGACGCCCTCGCGCAGCTTGCCGACCAGGCGCACGCCGACCACCTCGGGAATCAGCATCGACAGCGGCTGGCCGAGCATCACCGCCTCGGCCTCGATGCCGCCGACGCCCCAGCCGAGCACGCCCAGACCGTTGATCATGGTGGTGTGCGAATCGGTGCCGACCAGGGTGTCCGGATAGGCGAGGGTGGCGCCGTCGTCGTCGCGGCTCCACACCACCTGGGCGAGGTACTCCAGATTGACCTGGTGGCAGATGCCGGTGCCCGGCGGCACCACCCGGAAGTTGGCGAAGGCCTGCTGGCCCCAGCGCAGGAAGGCATAGCGCTCGTGGTTGCGCTGCATCTCGATGGCCACGTTGTCGGCGAAGGCGCTGGGGTCGGCGAAGCGGTCGACCATCACCGAGTGGTCGATCACCAGGTCCACCGGCGACAGCGGATTGATCTTCTGCGGATCGCCGCCGGCGCGGGCCATGGCATCGCGCATGGCGGCCAGATCGACCACCCCGGGCACGCCGGTGAAGTCCTGCATCAGCACGCGCGCCGGACGGAACTGGATTTCCTGCTCCGAGCTGCGCTTGTGCAGCCACTCCACCACCGCCCGGCAGTCGGCGGCGGTCACGCTGCGGCCGTCCTCGCAGCGCAGCAGGTTCTCCAGCAGCAGCTTGAGCGAGACGGGCAGTTGCCTGATATCGCCGAGGTTGCGCGCGGCGTCGGGCAGGCTGAAATACTGGTAGGTGCGGCCGTCGACCTCAAGGTTGCGTCGGCAGTTGAAACTGTCCGGGTGGGACATGCTGGTGTCCTCCAGTCGGGATGCGCGGCGGACGGCGCGGGCTGATTCACAAGCCTAGTCCGTCCTCTCGCCGGCTGCCGTGCGGTTGGCCGCGCCGGCGCTTTGCGCGACAATGCCGGCCTGTCACGCGGAGTTCCCCATGTCCCAGCAACCCGACGCCATTCTCGATGCCACCGGCCTCAACTGCCCCGAGCCGGTGATGATGCTGCACAACAAGGTGCGCGACCTGCCGGCCGGCGGCCTGCTCAAGGTGATCGCCACCGACCCCTCGACCCGCCGCGACATTCCCAAGTTCTGCCTGTTCCTCGGCCACGAGCTGCTCGAGCAGCAGGAAGAGGCGGGTACCTACCTGTACTGGATTCGCAAGAAGGCCGACTGAGGGCGGCTGCTGCGCGCTCCCGCTAGGACCGTACCGCGCTCCGCGCAATGCGCTGCAGGCGCACGCCGAGCAGCACGGCGGCGCAGGTCAGGCCGATCACCAGGCCCTGCCACAGTCCGGCCGGGCCGCTGGGCAGGCCGAGCAGCTCGCTGAGGCCCAGGCTGTAGCCGATCGGCAGGCCGATGCCCCAGTAGGCCAGCAGGGTGATCAGCATGGTCGCGCGGGTGTCGTGGTAGCCACGCAGGGCGCCGGCGGCGGTGACCTGGATGGCGTCGGAGAACTGGAACAGCGCCGAGTACATCAGCAGCGCGCTGGCCACGGCGAGCACCTCGGTGTCCGGGGTGTACAGCCGGGCGATGTCCGCGCGCAGCAGCAACATGAGGCTCGCGGACAGGCAGGCATAGACCAGCGCCGTGGCCATCGCCACGCCGGCGGAGAAGCGCGCATCGCGCGGCGCCCCGCGTCCCAGCGCCTGGCCGACCCTTACCGTGGTGGCCATGGCCAGCGAGTACGGGATCATGAACACCATCGAGGAAAAGTTCAGCGCCACCTGATGCCCGGCCACCACGCTGGCGCCCAGGCTGCCGATCAGCAGGGCGATCACCGAGAAGATGCTGGCCTCGGCGAAGATGGCGATGCCGATCGGCAGGCCGAGTGTCAGCAGCGTGCGGATCTCCGGCCACTGCGGCCATTCCAGGCGCTCGAACAGCTGGCTGGAGCGGTAGACCGGCGCCCAGTGTACCCACCACAGCATGGCGCCGAGCATGAACCACAGCACCAGGGCCGTGGCCCAGCCGCAGCCGACGCCGCCCATGGCCGGCAGGCCGAGCTTGCCGTAGATGAAGATGTAGTTGAGCGGGATGTTCAGCAGCAGGCCGAGCAGGCCGATCACCATGGTTGGCCGGGTGCTGCCCAGGCCGTCGCTGAAGCCACGCAGTACCTGATACAGCGCCAGGGCCGGAAAGCCGAGCGCCACGGCCTGCAGGTAGCCCATGGTCGTCGTACGCAGAGAGGCCTCCACCTGCATCAGCACCAGTATCGGCTCGGCGCAGAGCAGCAGCGCGGCGGCGATCAGGCCGATGGTCAGCGCCAGCCACAGCGCCTGGCGCACCAGCGGACCGATCAGGACGTAGGTCCCGGCCCCGACCTTGCGTGACACCTTGGCGGTGGTCGCCAGCAGGATGCCGCCCATCAGCAGCAGCATCGGAACCCAGATCGAGTTGCCCAGCGCCACGGCCGCCAGATCGCGCGGGCCGACCCGGCCGGCCATCACGGTATCGACAAAGCCCATGGCGGTGTTGGCCAGCTGGGCGACCATGATCGGGCCGGCGAGGGCGAGCAGCGCCTTGACTTCGTCCAGGCTGCGGCGGCTACGGGAGGGGGCGAGTGAAGCGAGCAGGGCGGACATCGACAGACCTCGACAAACAGCTGACCAGTCTACGCCGTGCACCGAAATGGGGCCAGCTCAGGGCCGCGCCGATCGTGCCGATGGGGTAAAGTGGCGGCAACTTCCCGACCTTCCGACGGACACTCCCATGCGCCTGCTGGCCGACGAAAACATCCCGCTGCTCGATCCCTTCTTCGCCTCCTTCGGCGAGATCCGCCGCCTGCCCGGCCGCGCCATCGACCGCGCCGCCGTGGCCGACGCCGATGTGCTGCTGGTGCGCTCGGTGACCCGCGTCGACAGGGCGCTGTTGGAGGGCTCGGCGGTGAAGTTCGTCGGCACCTGCACCATCGGCACCGATCATCTGGACCTGGCGTACTTCGCCGAGGCGGGTATCACCTGGTCCAGCGCCCCGGGCTGCAATGCCCGCGGCGTGGTCGAGTACGTGCTCGGCGCGCTGCTGGCCCTGGCTGAGCGTCATGGCACCGATCTGGCGGCGCGCACCTACGGCGTGGTCGGCGCCGGTCAGGTTGGCGGCCGGCTGGTCGAGCTGCTGCGTGGTCTGGGCTGGAACGTGCTGGTCTGTGATCCGCCGCGCCAGGCGCGCGAGGGCGGCGAATTCGTCGCTCTGGAGGAGATCATCCGCCGCTGCGACGTGATCAGCCTGCACACCCCGCTGACCCGCGACGGGGCCGATGCCACCTGGCATCTGCTCGACGCGGCGCGGCTGGCGCAACTCAAGCCCGGCTGCTGGCTGATCAACGCCAGCCGCGGCGCGGTGGTCGACAACGCCGCGCTCAAGGCCCACCTGCAGGGCGGTGCCGATCTTGAGGCGGTGCTGGATGTCTGGGAGGGCGAGCCGCAGGTGGATGCCGAGCTGGCGCCGCTGTGCCGTCTGTCCACCCCGCACATCGCCGGCTACAGCCTGGATGGCAAGCTGCGCGGTACCGAGCAGATCTATCAGGCCTTCTGCGCGTGGCGTGGCGAGGCGCCAGCGGTCAATCTGGCCCAGCTGCTGCCCCCGGCCTGGTTGAGCGAGCTGGTGCTGCACGAGCAGGCCGATCCGGTCTGGGCGCTGGCCACGGTCTGCCGTGCCGTCTACGACCCGCGCCTGGACGATGCCGCCTTCCGGCGCAGCCTGCTCGGTGATGCCGAGGCACGCCGCACGGGCTTCGATGCCCTGCGCAAGCACTACCCGATGCGCCGCGAATTGCCCGAGCTGCGGGTACGGGTGACGGGGGAGGCCAAACAATTGCGCCGCCAGTTGGCGGCGCTGGGCGTACAGCTGGTCTGATCAGCCGAACAGGCGGCGGCGCGGCTGGGCATCGCGCTCCAGCTGGCGGCAGGCCTGCAGGATCATCTGCTCGGTGATCGGAATTTCCCGGCCCTGGGCGTCGATGATCGCGCCGAGGTTGAGGTGACGCAGCTTCCGTGCGATCTGGGTGGTGCTGGATTGCGGCTGTTGTTCGCGGTGCATGGCGGTCTCTCCTGATCTGCCGATGCCAGGCAGTCTAGGCCGCTCAGATTAAACAGTGGTTACAGCCGCGGTGGATATGCAGGCCGCCAAGGGCAGAAAGCCCGGCCGTTGCGGCGGCCGGGCTTTGCGGAGCCAGCGGCCAACGCCCCATGCGGCACGACCTTGGCTCTTGCCGATCAGGAGTCCTTGGCGATCAGGTTGCCGGCGTGCAGCCCGCACTCCTTGTGGGTGGCCTCTTCCCACCACCAGCGGCCTTCGCGCTCGTGCTGGTTGGGCAGCACCGGGCGGGTGCAGGGTTCGCAGCCGATGCTGATGAAGCCCTGCTCGTGCAGCGGGTTGTAGGGGATCTCCAGCATGCGGATGTAGCCCCACACCTCGGCGCTGCTCATGTTGGCCAGCGGGTTGAACTTGTACAGCGGCTTGTCGGGCGTGGAGAAGGCGCCGTCCACTTCAAGCACGGCGACCTGACTGCGCGTGCCGGGGCTCTGGTCGCGGCGCTGGCCGGTGGCCCAGGCGGTGACGCCGGCCAGCTTGCGCTTGAGCGGCTCGATCTTGCGGATGCCGCAGCACTCGCCATGGCCATCCTTGTAGAAGCTGAACAGGCCCTTCTCGCGCACCAGCGGTTCGAGCAGGCGCGGATCCGGGGACAGCACCTCGATGGAGATGCCGTAGTGCTCGCGCACCTGCTCGATGAAGCGGTAGGTCTGCGCGTGCAGGCGGCCGGTATCCAGGCTGAATACCTTGACGTTCTTGTTCAGCTTCCAGGCCATGTCCACCAGCACCACGTCCTCGGCGCCGCTGAAGGAGATCCACAGGTCGTCGCCGAAATGCTCGAAGGCGAGCTTGAGCACTTCCTGCGGGGATTTGTCGGCGTAGGCGGCCGCCAGGGCGGCAACATCGAAAGTCTGGCTCATCGGGGTGTCCGGTCGATTCGGGGCTAATGCGTTGCTGCGATGGTAACAGCAAGGTGTTTATGCGCTGAAATAACCAAATTGTGCTGGAGTGCTAACCATTGGGAATATGAGGTCGTCGCGGTTCGTCGCGTGCACCCGGCTTTTTCGGCGCCCAGGGGCGCGCCGCGTTGCGCCTCGCCGGTCAACTCGCTAGAGTGCCGCCTCAATTTCTGCCTGTTCAATCGAGGAGTGCCCTGTGGAAATCGCCTGTCTTGATCTCGAGGGTGTGCTGGTCCCGGAAATCTGGATCGCCTTTGCCGAAAAAACCGGAATCGACGCGCTCAAGGCGACTACCCGCGACATTCCCGACTACGACGTGCTGATGAAGCAGCGTCTGCGCATCCTGGACGAGCACGGCCTGAAGCTGCGCGACATCCAGGAAGTGATCGCCACCCTGCAGCCGCTGGAAGGCGCGGTGGAGTTCGTCGACTGGCTGCGCGAGCGCTTCCAGGTGGTGATCCTCTCCGACACCTTCTACGAGTTCTCCCAGCCGCTGATGCGCCAACTCGGTTTCCCGACCCTGCTGTGCCACAAGCTGATCACCGACGAGACCGATCGTGTGGTGGACTACCAGCTGCGCCAGAAGGATCCCAAGCGTCAGTCGGTCATCGCCCTGAAGAGCCTGTACTACCGGGTGATCGCCGCCGGCGACTCGTACAACGACACCACCATGCTCAGCGAAGCCCACTCCGGCATCCTGTTCCATGCGCCGGACAACGTGATCCGCGAGTTCCCGCAGTTCCCGGCGGTGCACACCTACGAGGATCTCAAGCGCGAGTTCCTCAAGGCCTCGGTGCGCGAGCTGAGCCTGTAAGCCTCAGCTGTACCGTGACAAGACCCGCCCCGTGCGGGTCTTGTCGTTTCTGGCGCCTAGAAACCGGAAAGCCGCTCCAGGGTCTGCAGCAGCACGCGCACCTTGGTCTTCGACTCCTCGTACTCGGCCTGCCACTCGGAGTCCATGACGATGCCGCCGCCGCCCCAGCAGCTGGCCTGGCCATGCTGCAGCAGGACGGTGCGGATGCAGATCGAGCTGTCCATCTCGCCGCGGCTGTCGATGTACAGCAGCGAGCCGCAGTACAGCGAGCGGCGGGTCGGCTCCAGTTCGTCGATGATCTGCATGGCGCGGATCTTCGGCGCGCCGGTGATCGAGCCGCCGGGGAAGCTGCCGGCCAGCAGGTCGAAGGCGTCCAGGTCGGGAGCCAGCTCGCCGGTCACCGCGCTGACCAGGTGGTGCACGTTGGGATAGCTCTCCAGGGCGAACAGTTCCGGTACCCGCACCGAGCCGATGCGACAGCTGCGGCCGAGGTCGTTGCGCAGCAGGTCGACGATCATCAGGTTTTCCGCGCGATCCTTGCGGCTGGCCAGCAGCTCGGCGGCCAGTTCCTTGTCCTCGGCGACGTCGCGGCCGCGCGGGCGGGTGCCCTTGATCGGCCGGGTCTCGACCTGCCCCTGGTGCACGCTGAGAAAGCGCTCCGGCGACAGGCTGAGGATCGCGCCGTCGTCCAGGGTGAAATAGCCGGCGAAGGGAGTCGGGCAGGCGTCGCGCAGGGCGCAGTAGGCCGCCCACGGGTCGCCCTGCCAGGACGTCTGGAAGCGCTGGGCAAAGTTCACCTGGTAGCAGTCGCCGGCGCGAATGTAGGCCTGGATGCGTTCGATGGCGGCCCGATACTGGCCGGCGTCGAGGTCGGCGGCAAAGGGCGTCAGCAGACGGAACTCGCCGGGCGTGGCGGGCGTGCCGTGCGCCTCGAACAAGGCGATCAGCTCGCCACGGCGCTGCTCGGGCAGGCTGGGGTGGAACGCCAGCTGCGAGGTCTGGCGCTGGTGATCGCTGACCAGTGCCCAGGCATACAGACCGAAGGTGGCCTCGGGCAGTTGCAGGTCAGCGACCGCCTGCGCGGGCAGGCGCTCCAGGCGGCGGCCGAAGTCATAGCCGAGGTAGCCGAGCAGGCCGCCGGTGAACGGCAGCTCGCAGTGCTCCGGCGCCTCGGCGCGGCCCAGGCCGGCGAGAGCCGCTCGGCAGCGGGCGAGGAATGCCCGGCCGTCCTCGTTGGCGGCCGGTTGCAAGCGTTGCTCGGGCCAGGCGCTGAACAGGTCGAAGCGGCCGCGATCGGCGCCTGGTCGACCGCCGTCCAGCAGACAGGCGCCGGGAGCGGCCCGCACGAGGGCGAAGCGCGCGCGGGGATCGGCGTGGTAGGGCAGGAGGTGAACGCAGCAGGTGGGCATGGCTAGGCTCGAACGATCGCAAGCCGGGATTCTAACGCAGGGGCGGGGCAGGATGCGTGGGGTTGTGGAGAAGCGGGCGCCTGGCAGGCGCCCGCAGTGGATCAGAGCTCGACCGGCTTGATATGGCCGAACAGCTCCTGGGAGAAGCGCACGCGCTGCTCCGGGGTTTCCTCGATGCCCTTGGCCTTCAGTTCGGCCAGGCGTTCTTCCACGGCATGGGCGCGATGGGTCAGGCCGCAGTCGTTGGCGATCTGGATGTTCAGGCCCGGGCGGGCGTTGAGCTCGAGGATCAGCGGGCCCTTGTCCTGGTCCAGCACCATGTCGACACCGATGTAGCCCAGGCCGCACAGCTCGTAGCAACCGGCGGCCA
>RCUJ01001821.1_pt1 | contig 10956 bp, 10 predicted proteins | sample 2166321 | NCBI WGS metagenome assembly RCUJ01 (sample SAMN09932808, study PRJNA488358) | compost metagenome | feature: garden; material: soil; isolation source: compost soil in an enriched community after 118 h of incubation | place: Germany: Experimental Botanical Garden Goettingen | collected... | reverse complement strand
GAATTGCTTGACGACCATAGAGCGTTGGAACCACCTGATCCCATCCCGAACTCAGCAGTGAAACGACGCATCGCCGATGGTAGTGTGGAGCTTCTCCATGTGAGAGTAGGTCATCGTCAAGCTTCTATCCCAAACCCCCGATCCGCTCACGCGGGTCGGGGGTTTGTCTTTGCGCGCGGGAAATCCTGGCTCACGAAATACTCCCTGGCGCCGGTAGGCCGTGGCCCTGCGCGGGATTAGGATGGCTGGGACTGCAGTACAACAATAACGGAGAAATCATGTCCCCCTCCCGCAAGCTCCTGGTGCTCTACACCGGCGGCACCATCGGTATGCAGATGACCGATGCCGGCCTTGCACCTGCTTCCGGCTTCGAAGCCCGGTTGAGAGCCGAGCAGGCTGCTCACCCTGATCACCCAGCACCAGATTGGGTCTTCTGCGAGCTTTCGCCGCCGCTGGACAGCGCCAACATGACCCAGGCCAACTGGCTGGCCATGCGCGATGCCATAGTCGAAGGCGTCGAGCAGGACGGCTGCGATGCGGTCCTGGTGCTGCACGGCACCGACACCTTGGCCTATAGCGCCGCGGCACTGTCCTTCCTGCTTCTCGGCCTTCAGGTGCCGGTTGTACTCACCGGCTCCATGCAGCCCGCCGGGGTGGAGGGCGGCGATGCCTGGCCCAACCTCTTCGGGGCCATGGGCCTGCTGGCTGCAGGCGTCACGCCCGGCGTGCATCTCTATTTCAACGGTCTGCTGCTCAATGGCGCCCGCGCGAGCAAGCAGAGGAGCGATGCCTTCGACGCCTTCATCGAAGCCCAGCGTCCGCGCCACGGCCAGCGCGCAGCCGCTATCCCAGCCGAGTTGGACTACCGCAATCCGCGTCAGCCGGTCAGTCTCGCCGTACAACCTCTGTTCCCCGGCCTCGCCGCTACCCAGCTGCGCGCGGTGCTCGACAGCGGCGTCCAGGGCCTACTGCTGGAGTGCTATGGCAGTGGCACCGGACCTTCGGACAATGTCGACTTAGTCGAAGCGCTTAAAGATGCCCAGGCCCGTGGCGTGGTCCTGGCAGCCATCAGCCAGTGTCCCCAAGGCGCAGTGACGTTCGGCGTCTACGCCGCTGGCAGCCAGTTGGCCAGCTGCGGTCTGGTGTCCTGCGCCGGGATGACCCGCGAAGCGGCACTGGGCAAACTCTTCAGCCTGCTCGGCGCCGGCCTGCCACAGGCCGAGGTGGAGCGCTGGCTGGCAGAGGACCTCTGTGGGGAAATGGCCGGCTGAGACCGCCATATCGACCAAGTCCCGGCAGCGAGCCGGGGCTTTCCTTCCGCAATCACTAGCCCTGACGCAGCACCTTGATCAACGCCGCGAATTCTTCACCCGCGTAACCCGCCGCGTCCGCTCGCTGCAACAGACCCTCGGCGAAGCGTGGAAACTCGCTGTTGATACCCATCTGCCGGGCGGTTTCCGCCAGCCGTGCAGTGGCCTCCACCGAGATGCTCAATGGACTCTCGCTGATGAGGAAGTCACCTCTGTGGATAACCCAGGCCTCATGCTGGAGGAAGGTACCGAAGCTTGGCGAGATCTCCGCCACCAGGTTGCCGTACTGCTCCACCGAGATGCCTGCTGCCTCGTAGATGCGCGCGCCGTGGAACACGCCCAGCGAGGCGCCATAGATATAGGACAGGGTGGCCAGGTCCATGGTACTGGCCGCGCTGGCCTGTGCCTCCTGCCGGCTGATGGTGGTCAGCTGGATCAGCGTTTTGCCATCCAGGGCGACGGTGACCTCGGGCTGGTCGAGAATGGCGGCCTGCTCCATGTCGAAAGCCTCGGCATTGCCCTCGCCTCCCACTTGCTTGGCCAGTACCCGGCGATACAGCGCTCCGGTCCGCGCCTGAACGCGCGCGCGCACGCTGCTGCTGCAGCGCGAACTGCCGGCCAGCCAGGTTGCCCTGGAAGCCGGCTTTTCCCACCAGAGCCACATGGCCCGCTGCATGCGACGCATCCTTGGCGCCACGCCGCGTCAGCTGGTCAGAGGCTAACCGGTCTACCGTCCTCCATCGGTACGACGTTCACCGCGGATGCGCCGTTCTGGCACCGCGGCTTCTCGCCAACCCGTTCATACGATCGAACAAAGCTGAGCTCCGATTTCCTATCCGCGCCTGATTGTTGGGTGAGCCGTGCCCCTCGAGACTAGCCCGAGACGCCCCCAACAAGACGGATAGACCCCGATGAGACTCACGTTGACGCCGCCACTCAAGCGCAGCCACTGGCAGGAAATCACCGACCCCGCGTCACCCTGCGCGCCGCTCGAAGGCAAGAGCGAGGCCGATGTGGCAATAGTTGGCGGCGGCTTCGTTGGACTCTGGACCGCCCTGACCATCAAGCAGCACGAGCCGGACTGCCGCGTCGTGATCCTCGAGCAGGATATCTGTGGTGGTGGCGCCTCCGGGCGCAATGGCGGATTCGTGATGTCCTGGTGGCCGAAGATCGGCACCCTCAGCGCCTTCTGCACACCCGACCAGGCACGGTTTCTCGGCCAGAGTGCCGAGCGGGCCATCGCCGAGTTGGGCGAGTTCTGCCAGCGTCATTCGATCGATGCGCACTTCCAGCAGAAGGGCTGGATCTGGACGGCGACCAGCCGGGCTCACATCGACACCTGGAACGGCACCTTGCAAGCCTGCGAGCGCTTGGGCGTAACGCCCTTCGAACGCCTATCGCCCGCCGAGGTGGCCCGGCGCACGGGCTCGCACACCCACCTGGCCGGCGTGCTGGAGCGCAGCAATGCCACGGTACTGCCGGCAGCGCTGGTGCGCGGCATGCGCATGGTGGCCCTTGAGGCAGGCGTCGAGATATTCGAGAACACCGGAGTGACGGATATCCAGCCCGGCAGGCCAGTCCGGCTGCAAACGCCAAGGGGGACTGTCAGTGCGAACACCGTCGTATTGGCGACCAACGCCTGGGCAGCGTCAATGCCAGAGCTGGCCAGGCTGATCGTGCCGGTTAACAGCTCCATCGTGGTCACCGAACCCATCGCCGGTCGCCTGGAGCAACTGGGCTGGAGCGGCGGCGAAGCCATCACCGACTCCCAGCTGATGGTGGACTACTACCGCACCACCCGCGACGGACGCATTGCTTTCGGCAAGGGCACCGGTGCAATCGCCTATGGCTCGAAGATAGGCCCGGTGTTCAGCGAGGACCCCGCCAGCATCGCCCTCGCCGAGGCCGACCTGCGCCGCACATACCCGATGCTCGATGACATCGCCCTGACCCATGCATGGTCCGGCCCCATCGATCGTACCTACGACAGCCTGCCGGCGTTCGGCTGCCTGGCTGGGCACCACAACATCCACTACGGCATCGGCTGGAGCGGCAATGGCGTTGGGCCAAGCCGGATCGGCGGCCGCATCCTTGCCAGCCTGGCGCTGGGGCGTCGCGATGAGTGGAGCCAGTGCGCCCTGGTAGGTCGACACTGCAAGACCTTCCCCCCGGAACCCATGCGCTACCTCGGCGGCTCGCTGGTGCGCAATGCGGTGATCCGCAAGGAACAGGCGGAAATGGCCGGACGCAAGGCCGCCGCGCTCGACCGAATGCTCGCCAAACTGGCCCCCGCCGGTCTCGAAGACAAATCCTGAGGAATCGACCATGAACCCCGTCCTGATCCGCCTCGAACACGACGATGCCTTCGCTCCGGCCGCCCCGGTCGGCGCCCCGCTCGGCCAGCCGGTGGCCCTGGCCCGTACCGCCCTGCACCAGGAGTTGCCCGGCCAGGGCGCCTCCGTCGGTATCTGGGAGTGCACCCCGGGGCGCTTCCGCCGACAGGTTGCGCAGGCGGAGTACAGCTACTTCATCTGCGGTGGAGGCAGCTTCACGCCCGACGGCGGCGAAAGCATCGAGTTCGGTGCGGGTGACGCCATCTACTTCGCCGCTGATACCCAAGGCACCTGGGATATCCGTCAGACCGTTCGCAAGACCTACCTGATTCTCGGCTGAGCCGACAATCGGGCCGCCTTTCTCGATCCAGACCCTGCCAATGAGGAAATAACAATTGGGTATCAAAGAGAACATCGAACAGGATTCCGGACTCCAGGTTCATGCCCTGGGTTCCCTGGAAACCATCGGTATCATCGTCGGCACCAACATAGGTGCCGGTGTGCTGGGCATGGCTTTCGCCGCGCGCAATGCAGGTTACCTGCCGCTGCTGGCGTGCCTGGCCATTACCTGCATCTTCTGCATCATCACCATGCTGTACGTGGCTGAAGCCTGCCTGCGGACAGGGGGTAACAAGCAATTGAGCGGGCTGTCCCGCCGCTACCTGGGGCCCATCGGCGGCTGGCTGATCTTCCTTGCCGTGGCCGCCAACAGCTTCGGCGCCCTGGTGGCCTACATGACCGGCAGCGGCAATATCATGACCGACTTCTTCGGCCAGTATGGCCTCAGCCGTGAAATGGGCAGCCTGATATTCTTCGTGCCTTCGGTGCTGGTGCTCTACCTGGGGCTCAAGGCGCTCGGCGCGGGTGAGAAGCTGATCAGCGCCGGCATGGTGCTGATCGTGACCATCCTGATAGGCGCCACCCTCCTGCATCGCGATACGCAACTGGTCCATCTCTGGCAGAGCCAGTGGCAGTATGTGGTGCCGGTCTTCAACCTGGCGGTGTTTGTGTTCGGCGCGCAATTCCTGGTACCGGAACTGGTGCGCGGCAACCTGGTCACGGCGCGTCGCCTGCCGCGGCTGATCATTGCCGGAATGGTCCTGACTTTCGTCCTGGTGGCCGCGATCCCGGCCTCGGTCATCGCCCTGGTCGGCACCGACAACCTGAGCGAAGTGGCGACCCTGAGCTGGGGCAAGTCGCTGGGCGCCTGGGCTTACTATGTGGCCAACTCCTTCGCCCTGCTGGCCATGCTCACCTCGTACTGGGGACTGGGCGGCTGTCTGTTCACCAACATCTTCGACCACTTCCGCCTGGGCAGTGAGGTGCACAAAGGCAAGCGCCTGGCGGTACTGGGCGTGGTGTCGATCCCGCCCTTCATCCTCGCGTATTCCGGCGTCGGCAGCTTCGTCAACGCGCTGTACTTCGCCGGCACCTTCGGTGGGGTGCTCATGGGCATCATCCCGATCCTGCTGCTCAACGCCTCGCGTCGCATGGGGGACCGCCAGCCCGAGTTCGTCTGCGGCTGGTATGCCCACCCGAGTATCCAGGCCATCATCGTGCTGATCTTCGCCTCCAGTGGCCTATACGCCATCGCCTCGGTCCTGGGGTGGTTGCCCAGCAGCTGGTAAGTGCCGCACCGGGATCGGCCGCTGGCCGGTCCCGGCATCTCCGGGCCTCGCCCTGTGGGCCGCTGCGCTAACATCGCCGCACCGCCTGGACAATCGGGAAGCTGCCTGCCATGCCCCTTAGCATCAGCGACATCATCGACATCCCCGAACTGCGCACGCGCTTGCTGAGCGGTGCCCGGGGCCTGGCCCGGCCGGTGCGCTGGGCACATGTCTGCGAACTGGCCGACCCCACCGAATGGCTCGGCGAGGGAGACCTGCTGATGACCACCGGCATCGGCATTCCGACCGACCCCGAGGCGCAGCGGCGCTATGTCGAACGCCTGGCATCCGCCGGCCTGGCCGGCGTGATGATCGGCGAGGACATGCAGGCGCCGGCGAACCTCGCCGCCATGCGGGAGGCGGCCGAGGAACTCGGTTTCCCCCTGCTGTTCACCCACTACGGCGTGCCGTTCGCCGCCGTGACGCGCGCCATCGTCGACGCCGGTCGACAGGAAGAATTCGAGCGCCGCAACGCCATCACCCGGGTCTACGAGAGCGCCCGCATGAGTATCCAGGGGTTGGGCCTGGGCAAGCTCCTGCAGCGCCTGGAAAAGGACGTGCAGGCGAGTTTGAAGCTGCTCGACCCGCAGACGTTGGAGCCCTGGCTACCCGGCCTTGCCGGGCTGTCGGCAGCACAGCGCGAGGCGTTCCCACCGCGCCGGATGGATACGGCCGGCAACCAGCCGGTGGTCCAGCGTCACCGGCTGGATGACGGCGAGGTGCTGGTCATGGCGCTGCCCTCGCAACGTGACTGCATCCTGGTCGCCCAGGGCGACCGCTTGCTGGACTACGGCCTGTTGCACCATGTGGTGGCCGTGCTCGGCATCGAACTGGAGCGCCTGCGAGTGGAGAGCGAGCGCAACCTGCGGCTGGGCTCCGAGCTGCTGGACGACCTGCTGCAACAGCGCCTGTCCACCCGGCAGGCGGAACAACGCCTGGGCCAGTTCGGCGCTTCGCTGGAGCAGGCCCGGCTGGCCGTGGCCCGTCCCGCGCACCTGGCGCTCGCCGAGTGGGACGAGGCGTTGCACCGACGAGGCATACGGGTGCTGCTGCGTGCCCAGGGCGAGGAGCTGGTCCTGCTCTACTGGGACGATGCCGCCCCGCACGCGCAGGCCCAGGTGCAGACCGCGCTGGGTCTGAGCAATCCGCTGGGGCACCCCGAGCGATGCCGGGAGGCTCTGCGCGAAGCGCGCCTGGCCCTGGCCCATGCCGGCCCGGACAACCCCCTGGTCACCTATGCACAAGTGGGGGCGGATGCGCCCTGGCTACCGCGGAGCCTGGACGAGGCAGCACGGGTGTTTCGCGGTGTGCTGGGTGGCCTGGCCGATTACGACGCCCAACAGGGCACCCTCCTGCTGCAGACCCTGCGGGTGTTCCTCGAGCACAATCGCTCCTGGCTCACCGCCGCCCGACAACTGCACGTGCACAAGCAGACGCTGGTCTACCGCGTGCGCCGGATCGAAGCCATCACGGGCCGGTCACTGGACAACACCGAAGACGTGGCGACCCTCTGGTTCGCCCTGCGCGCGGCGCAGGTGGCGGGGTTGGATGCTGTGGCGGAGTGAGAGGGAGTGGCCGGGGGATGCGGTTCGAGAGGATGGCCCGCCGGCCGAACTGCCTTGCTGCGTTCAGCGCCACGGGCGCGATGCGACGCTTCTGGCGGTGACGCCTGTTCACTTCCTCGGTGATTTGCTGCCGGTGGGCATGTGCAGGTAGGACATCACGCTCTCGGTCATTTCGGTGGCCAGCTTCACGGCTTCCTTGTTACGCGCCATGACGCCTGCCACCAGGCCTTCGATCAAGGCGAGCACGGCAATGTTGGAGCTTGTGAGCACCGGGTGGTCGGCGGGGGCGAACAGTACGTGCTCGGCAATGTTGTTCAGTGGCGATGCGGGTGAGTCGGTGATCGCCAGCACCGTTGCTCCACGCTCTTTGGCGAATCGTGCCAATTGCAGGGTGTCGAGCGAATAGCGCGGCAGGGAGATGGCCAGCAGAACGTCCTGATGGGTAATTGCGGCCAGGCGGTAGGCGGCATTTTCATTACCGCCTTCCATGCTGACGGCGATTGCATCGGCACAGAACGGCATCAGCGTGCCCGCCGCCAGGCCGGCCATATAGGCGCTGTTGCCAAAGCCGAGGACATAGACCCTGCGCGCCTCGATCAGCCTGGCGACGAAGGTCTCGAAGATCGCTGCCTGGTTGTTGGCGCCTGCGGTGCCGAGGTTGCCGCTGGCAATCTGGATTTGCTCCTGCAGGCCGAACTCGCCACCGGCGCGTTGCTCCAGTTCGTTGCGCAGCTTGTCGACCGGGGAAACCATCTGCTGCAGGGTGGTTACCAGCTCGGTCTTCAAACCGGTGAAACCACCCAGGTCCATGACTTTGGCCAGGCGATTGACGGCCGAAGGTGAGGTGGTGGATTCCAGGGCCAGCTCCTCGATGGTCAGGGTCGCGGCCTTCAGCGGATGACGGAGGATGAAATCGGCGACCTTGCGTAGCGACGGCGGCAAATCCGGAGCGATCTCCGCCAGCTTGCGCATCACCGGTGCCGCGTAGGCCGTTGCGTTCTTGGGGGCTGTAGGCATGAGGTCTTCAGTGCTTCCTTGAGTGTCTGGAGGGCAACAGCGTCCGGATTGGCTGGCCTGCATGAGTCTGCCGGAAGTGTATCCGAAGCCAACCGTGCACAACCGCGGCAATGCCAGCCTATGCCCCAGGTGTGGCCTGGCGTTACTTCAGGCTACCTGCAAGAAACTGCTGCAAACGTCCGGAGCGCGGATTGGCCAACACCTCTTTCGGGCATCCGGTTTCTTCTACCAGGCCCTTGTGCAGGAACACCAACTGGTTGGACACCTCGCGGGCAAAGCCCATCTCGTGGGTGACCACCACCATGGTGCGACCTTCCAGAGCCAGGTCCTGCATCACCTTGAGCACCTCACCCACCAACTCCGGGTCCAGGGCCGAAGTGGGCTCGTCGAAGAGCATCACTTCCGGCTCCACGGCCAGGGCGCGGGCGATGGCCACACGCTGTTGTTCGCCACCGGACATGTGCGCCGGGTAGGCGTCCTTGCGGTGCGCCACGCCGACCTTGGCCAGGTAGTGCTCGGCCTTCTCGATGGCTTCCTTCTTCGGTACGCCGAGCACATGCACCGGCGCTTCGATCACGTTCTCCAGGGCGCTCATGTGCGACCAGAGGTTGAAGTGCTGGAACACCATGGCCAGGCGCGAGCGCATGCGCTGCAGCTGCCTGGCATCGGCCGCCTTCAGGCCGCCCTCCTTGTTGGCCACCAGCTTCAGCTCCTCGCCGTTGAGGAGGATCTTGCCGCCATGGGGCTGCTCCAGCATGTTGATGCAGCGCAGGAAGGTACTCTTGCCCGAGCCGCTCGAGCCGATGATGCTGATGACGTCGCCCGCTTTCGCCGCCAGGGACACGCCCTTGAGCACTTCATGGCTGCCATAGCGCTTGTGCAGGTCTTGGACTTCCAGTTTGTACATGGTGGGGGCTCTCTGTGCGATTCGTGGAAAGTCAGGCCTTGCGCGGGGCCAGGTATGCCAGGTAGCGGCGCTCGGCGGCCTTGAACAGACGCACCAGGATGAAGGTCAGGCAGAGGTAGAACGCACCTGCGGTAATGAAGGCCTCGAACGGCAGGTAGTACTGCGAGTTCACCGTGCGCGCGGCGCCGGTGATGTCGATCAGGGTGACGATGGACGCCAGGCTGGTGGTGTGCAGCATCATGATGACTTCGTTGCTGTACTGCGGCAGCGCGCGGCGCAGCGCCGAAGGCAGGAGGATGCGGCGATAGAGCTTGGCGCGGGACATGCCCATGGCCTTGGCCGCCTCGATCTCGCCATGGGGCGTGGCCTTGATGCTGCCGGCGAGGATTTCCGCGGTGTAGGCGCTGGTGTTGATGGCGAAGGCCAGGCAGGCACAGAAGGTGGCGTTGGACAGGTAGGGCCAGAGCGCGCTCTCGCGCACGGCTTCGAACTGGGCCAGGCCGTAATAGATGAGGAACAGCTGCACCAGCATCGGGGTGCCGCGGATCACATAGGTATAGAGCCAGGCCGGCAGGTTCACCCAGGGCTGCCTGGATACCCGCATCAGCGCCAGCGGCACGGCCGCGGCCAGGCCCAGGGCCAGGGAGATCGCCAGGAGCTTGAGGGTCACCAGCACGCCGCCGAAGTAGAGCGGCAGGCTCTCCCAGATCACGTTGTAGTCGAAGATCATAGTTCAGCCGCCTTGATGCCTGCCGAGTAGCGTCTTTCCATGTAGCGCAGGGCCAGCAGGGAAACGCTGGTCAGCACCAGGTAGAGCGCCGCTACCGCGAGATAGAAGGTGAAGGGTTCACGGGTGGCGTCCGCCGCGCTCTTGGCCTTGAACATCATGTCCTGCAGGCCGACCACCGAGATCAGCGCGGTGGCCTTGGTCATCACCAGCCAGTTGTTGGTGAAGCCGGGAATCGCCAGGCGGATCATCTGCGGCACCAGGATGCGGAAGAACACCTTGGTCCCGCTCATGCCATAGGCCAGGCCGGCCTCGCCCTGCCCTTTGGGGATCGCCATGAAGGCGCCGCGAAAGGTTTCCGAGAGGTAGGCGCCGAAGATGAAGCCAAGGGTGAAGACGCCGGACCAGAAGGGGTCCAGGTCGACGTAGTCGTCATAGCCAACCATGGGCGCCACGGTGTTCACCAGCTGCTGGCCGCCGTAGAAGATCAGCAGGATCAGCACCAGGTCCGGGATGCCACGGATCACGGTGGCATAGGTCTCGCCCAGGATGGACAGCCATCTGATCGGAGAGAGTCGGAAGGCCGCGCCGATCAGGCCGAGCACCACCGCCATGGTGATGGACGACAAGGCCAGCAACAGGGTGAGCCAGGCACCATCGAGAATGGTCGAGCCGTAGCCGTTGAGCATGATTCAGATCCTCATGCAGCGCGCCGGAACGAGCCGGACGGCACCGCTACAACGAAAAAGTGGCACAAACCGCTATCTGAAGTTTGTGCCACTTTCAGGGAAAAGCGATTACTCGCCGTAGACGTCGAACTTGAAGTACTTGTCCTGTACTTCCTTGTACTTGCCATTGGCGCGGATGGCGGCGATGGCGGCGGTGATCTTGTCGGCCAGGGCCTTGTCGCCCTTGCGCACGGCAATGCCGGCGCCTTCACCGAAGTACTTCTGCTCGGTGTAGTCCGGGCCAACCAGGGCGTAGCCCTTGCCTGCGTCGGTCTTGAGGAAGCCGTCGTCGATGTTCACCGCATCCGCCAGGGTGGCGTCGAGGCGGCCGGCGGTCATGTCGAGGAAGATTTCGTTCTGCGAGGTGTAGCGCACCACTTCGATACCGGCCGGTGCATAGACCTCGGTGGCGTAGCGGTCATAGACGGAGGCGCGCTGCACACCGACCTTCTTGCCTTTCAGGTCAACCAGCGGATCGTTGATCACGGTGCCGGCCTTCATCGCCAGCTTGACCGGGGTCTGGTAGTACTTGCCGGTGAAGTCCACGGACTTCTTGCGCTCTTCGGTGATGGTCATGGACGACAGCACGGCGTCGAACTTGCGCACCTTGAGGGCCGGGATCAGGCCATCGAATTCCTGCTCGATCCACTGGCACTTGACCTTCATCTCTTCGCACAGGGCGTTGCCGATGTCGTAGTCGAA
>RCUJ01001819.1_pt1 | contig 10961 bp, 10 predicted proteins | sample 2166321 | NCBI WGS metagenome assembly RCUJ01 (sample SAMN09932808, study PRJNA488358) | compost metagenome | feature: garden; material: soil; isolation source: compost soil in an enriched community after 118 h of incubation | place: Germany: Experimental Botanical Garden Goettingen | collected... | reverse complement strand
CCAATATGACACTCAAATTAAACTCTTTATTAACTGATGCTTATACCACAATCGCAAACATCGATTATAAATTAAAAGATTACGATAAAACCATTAAAGATTGTGATATGGCCATAAGCGTAAATTCCAAAGATCATATTTCCTATAATCTGAGAGCTCTTTCCTATATCCACATTAATGATAAGAAAAAAGCCTGTTCCGATTTCACCAAAGCAATAGAATTAGGTAGTTCAAGTGCTTTCCAAAACAGAAAAACGTTTTGTAAATAATTCCATTACTTTTTAATTCAAACCGTCAAAAAGCGTCACAATACAACTATTGTGGCGCTTTTTTATTAACCATAAAACGGCTGCGAGTATATGCACAGACAGAAATTTACAACAAAAATCTACTTCAAAAATAAATAGACCGTGAAATTAAAAAAAATCTTAACTTGTCTGTCCTTAACAACAAATTGAAAACAATATGGCTACGCTTCGAATTAATGGAAAAAAATACAAGATAGATGTTGATCCAGAAATGCCTTTACTTTGGGCTATTAGAGATATTATTGGCCTTACCGGAACTAAATTCGGATGCGGTATAGGTTCTTGCGGTGCGTGTAAAGTATTGATTGACAATTCTGCTGTTTATTCCTGTTTAACATCCGTTACAGAAGCTACGGGAAAAGACATCACCACCATTGAAGGTACCACAGAAAACTTACAATTATTGCAAAAATCATGGGCAGAATTTAATGTGCCACAATGTGGTTACTGTCAGCCTGGTCAATTAATAACGGCCACATCCCTACTCAATACGAATGAAAGCCCTACAGATACAGATATCGATGAAGCAATGAGCGGAAATATATGTCGATGCGGAACTTACCAACGCATTAAAAGTGCCATTCACCATACTGTTGAACTTAAAAAACAAAGCGAATAATGAGTGATATTCAAAACATAAGCCGTAGAAGTTTTGTCAAAAATATAGGTTTAGCCTCAGGTGGATTAATCTTAGCATGCAATACTTCGTTATTTTCTAACGAAAAACAATCCGTAGCTTTCGTTGAATTTAACCCCAATTTATTTATCCAATTAAATGCTGATGGAAGTCTGATTTTAATTGCTTCCCGTTCAGAAATGGGTAACGGTGTCAGAACCTCCTTAACTTCTGTTATTGCTGACGAAATGGAAGCTGACTGGAATAGAGTTTCGGTTAAACAAGCTGTTGGAGATGCCAAATACGGAGATCAAAACACTGATGGTTCCAGAAGCATCCTTTATTTATATGATACCATGCGAAAAATGGGAGCCATGGCAAAAGCAATGTTGATTAGCGCTGCCGCAAAAACTTGGCAGGTTCCCGAATCAGAATGCATTGCTCAAAACCATTTTATTGTTCATACCAGCGGTAAAAAAATTGGATTTGGTGACTTAGTTGAAACAGCGAAAAAACTGGAAATACCAACAAATCTTACTTACAAAAACCCGAAAGACTTTAAATACATCGGTAAAAACCTAAAAAGCATTGATGTTGCTGATTATGCAAACGGAGGGGCTATCTTCGGACTGGACAAAAGAATTCCTAATATGAAATTCGTAGCTATTGCGAGATGTCCCGTAACATTTGGAACCGTTAAATCTTTCGACAAAACGGCGGCAATGAAAATTCGTGGTGTAGAAGCGGTCATTGAAATCCCCCGAATTGAAAAACCTTTTGGCGCACTTGGCGGTGTTGCTGTTATTGCTACCAATACCTGGGCCGCTTTCCAAGGAAAGAAAGCGTTAGCAATCGAATGGAATTACGGTAAAAACGAAGTCTATGATTCAGAAGAATACATGAAACAAATTACCGAAAATGTACTTAAACCAGGAAAAATAGGAAAAGAAATTGGCGATGTAAATAAAGCTTTTGAAACGGCAGCCAAAACTATAGAAAGCACCTTTCAACTTCCCCATCTGGCACACGCCCCTATGGAAGTTCCTAATGCAGTAGCCTGGGTTCAGGGCGACACCTGCGAAGTTTGGGCACCTACCCAAGATCCGCAAACAGCCAGAGATGAAGTAACAGCCTATTTAGGAACAACTAAAGAAAAAGTAACTATTAACATTACATTTTTGGGTGGTGCGTTTGGAAGAAAATCAAAACCGGACTATATCGTAGAAGCGGTAATGGTTTCAAAGGCAATCAATGCACCAGTTCAAGTAGTTTGGACCCGCGAAGACGATATCAAACATGGGTACTATCATACCGTTAGTTCTCAATATATGAAGGCATCGCTGGATGCTCAAGGTAATGTTACGGGCTGGTTACACCGCTTTGCTTTGCCTTCTATCATGTCTACTTTTGTCCCGGGTACAGATTATGCACAAGATTGGGAAGTGTCAAGCGCTTCGGATGTTCCTTTGGATATTAAAAATTTAAGAGTTGAAATAGGACAAGCACCCGCTCATGTACGAATTGGCTGGATGCGCTCAGTGATTAATATTCCACACGGTTTTTCAGTTAATGTATTTGCCGATGAATTGGCGTATGCCGCTAAAAAAGATCCATTGGAATTCCGTTTGAATCTGATTGGTCCAGATAGAATCGAAGACACAAAAGACCCTATAAAATACAATACGGCCCGACTCAAAAATGTATTAAAACTAGCTGCTAAAAATGCAAATTGGGACAAACCATTGCCTGAAGGTCACGCTTATGGCATAGCCGTACAATATAGTTTTTATTCTTATGTGGCTTCGGTTGTAGAAGTTTCGATGGTAAATAACAAAGTAAAAGTACATAATGTTTATACCGTTATTGATTGCGGAACTGTAATCAACAGAGATACGGTAAAAGCACAAATGGAAGGAGCCGCAATCTTTGGGATGTCATTGGCTTTCTACGGAAAAATTACTGCCAAGAATGGCGTAATTGAGCAAAACAGCTATAGTGATTACCCAATGATTCGCATGAATGAGATTCCAACGGTTCATGTTGAAATTGTAGAAAGTACCGAAATTCCAACTGGTGTTGGGGAACCTGGTGTCCCTGTGATTGCTCCGGCTATTATAAATGCGATCTTCAAACTTACTGGTAAACGATATCACAACTTGCCGTTGAGTGATTATGATATTGTTTAAAAAGCGGTAATTGATGTAATGGGTTTGCGTGAGGGATAGTAGTGGAGCTCTTTTTTGGAGAGGCTTTTCTGCCGAACCAAAAAAAGCGGGAACGAATAGCCCGACCCGACCTTTTCGGGAGGGTCACGCCCAAATTAAATTCCAATTTTGAAGACTATTAAAAGCATAAAAAAGCGCCTTGATTTTCAAGACGCTTTTTTTTCGCGAAATAACTAACCTATTTTTTTATTAATTGCTGCAAAGGTTTAAGTTGTTCCAAATCGATATTCGATTGTTGCAACACACTTATCATGTTCATAATGTGCGTGGGATTCATGTCTTTTCCCAAGATGCGAACCACCGCAAATCCGTTTTCCTTTTTATTGGCGAAAAGAACAAACTCTTCAATATGCTCGTCTGATCCAACAAAACTAACCGAAGCACCTTCTTTTCCGGAACCAAATTTCATGAGCTGTTGGTATTTTTCATCCTTTAAAAGCAAATTAACTTTGGCGCGTTCTGCTTCAAACTGAGCTTTGTTTGTTTCATTAAGCTTGAAAGCCAAAATATTCATTTTTTCAAAAGATTGTAATGCCTCCTTTTGTGCTACCGATAATTTTGCCTCATTCAAATTCAAAATTGAAGACGAAACATCCATGGCTATGAAATTCTTGTTTTCAGTGTTCTCCACAAAATACTTTTGCAAAGTAGGTTCAGAATTACAGCTTGCTAAAAACAAGCAAAACAGGATCGCGATATTACAAATAGCTTTCATCTTACTTTTTTCCTTTTGTTGCTTTTTTCAAATCGTCGCCGCCCGGAAATCTCATTTTATCGGTAAGAATAGAAATTTCATTCAAATCAAAATTACCTGTCAAAGACATTAAAACGGTGTCCTCATTTTTACCGCCCTCAATGAACATCAATAGTTCCCTTACCTGTGAATCTTTGGCTCCTGATTTTACTAAAATTTTTATATTTCGTCCATTTTCATTGATACGCATCAATTCTTCTAATCCGGCAGTTTTGATGTATTTATCTGCTGCGACTTTCATCTCACCTTCCACTCGGGTACTTTTGGTTGTAAAGACTTTCAGATTATCCAATTTTTTTATCAGATTCATATATTGCTGCGTTTCTTTATCAGAAGCATCCACTTTTACTTTACTCATTAACTCAAACATTTTCTTATTGACCACAATTGAGGTAACATCGTCCTGGCCATCAAATTTATCGAAAGCGCCTTGGGCAAAGAATGGGCTTGAAACTAAAACGAATACTGCTGCGATGAATAGTTTCTTAAAACTCATTATTTTATTTTCTTTATTGGTATGAACTGTTGATTTCATTTTGTTTTTTGATTTATTGATTAAAAATTTTTTCTTTTGAATTATCGTATTCTTGAATAAGCTGCACACTTCCGATGCCTTTGTTTACATTACTTGACAACATCGCTAATGCTTTTTGGGTTTCCCTTAAAGCGACCTCTGGATCATCATAACTCCCCAGTTTTTGGTCTTCATTGGTGACATTACTGTTTGTGTAAACATAAGTTCCTATTCCGAGCAAAACAACTACAGAGGCTGCAATAGATAACCACACGAAACTACGTTTTTTGGCCCGATTTGTCGGGAATTGTGGAATTTCTTGCGTCCCTTTTTGTTCTTTTGCTAAAGAGAAATAACCAAATAATGGTTTGTATTGTTCCAGATGCTGCGCAACATCGGATGAAGAAAAGTAATTCGTCAACTCTTTTTCTTCAGCTATACTGGTTTCTCCTTGAAAGTATTTTTCTAATAGTGTTTCTATTTTATTGTATTCCATAATCATGCGTTTTTGTCATGCTTTCGCGTATCGTTTTCCTTGCTCTTGAAAGCGCCACCCGAATAGCTGTTTCATTCATTCCTAGTATTTTTGCGATTTCATCAAATTCGTATTGTTCAATATCCCGCATCTGAATGATTAATCGTTGTTGTTCCGGTAATTTGTCTATTATTTTTTCAACCCAATTTAAACTGTCATTATCTTCTATTTTTTTATATAAACTAGGTTCTCTATCCGTAAAATTTGTGTGGACAATGGAAAGGTTCCCTGCTCTTTTGGATTTTAACTGATCCAAACAATAATTCTTGGTAATGGTCATCGCAAAAGCTTCTACGCTTCCATATCCATTCAAACCTTCATTCTTATTCCATAATTTAACCAACACTTCCTGAGTTGCATCTTCTGCCTCTTCTGTACTAATAAGCAATCTCTTTGCCAGCCGAAAGACTTTATCACGAAAGGGAGTAATTAGCTGCACAAACTCGTTCTGGTTCATAAATGGTTTTTAATAATTCGGTTACACAATCAAGACGAAGCTCATTTAATTTTGTTACAAAAAATAGGAAATAAAACTAAAGTTAGTATTTTTACGTTGATAATGCATATCAAACACTAAACATGAAAACAACAATAAAGTTTCTACTCTTATTATTTTTAGCCAGTTTTACTTTTCAATCTTGTCAAGATAATGATGATGTTGCCGCACCAGTTAACTTAGACGTTCAGGATTTCATCTGGAAAGGTCTGAACCAATACTACTTATGGCAATCAGACGTTCCTAACTTATCTGATGACCGATTTACAACCCAAACTCAACTAAATACTTTTTTACAAGGATATCCTGTACCGGAAGAATTATTTGATGCTTTAAGAGTGGATAGTTCCATTGACAGATTCAGTTGGATTGTAGATGATTATTTAGAATTGGAGCAATCCCTGCAAGGTACAACAAAAAATGACGGGGTCGATTTTGGTTTAAGCTATAAACCAGGAAGTACTACTGAACTATTTGGTTATGTACGCTATATTCTTCCTAATTCAGATGCTTCCACAAAAGATATTAAACGAGGCGATTTATTTACTGCTGTAAATGGTACGCAACTGACCATCAGTAATTACCAAACATTATTGTTAGCTGCCGAAAGCTATACCTTAAATTTAGCAGATTACGATGGCAGCACAATTGTTGCTAACGGAAAATCGGTAGCGCTTACAAAAACAGTATTATCCGAAAACCCTATTTACATAAATAAAGTAATCGAATCCGGTTCCCATAAAATAGGCTATTTAATGTACAATGGTTTTTATGCCAATTATGATACCGATTTAAATAATGCTTTTGCTTCCTTAAAATCTCAAGGAATTACTGATTTAGTTTTAGATTTAAGATACAATAGTGGAGGTTCTGTTCTTACCGCTACACGATTAGCCAGTATGATAACAGGGCAATTTACCGGACAAGTATTTGCAAAACAGCAATGGAATGAAAAAATCAATGCTTATTTTGAGGCCGAAAGCCCAGAATCTTTATTAAATAATTTCACCGACAAAATGGGAACCGTAGCTATAAACAGTCTGAATATGACTACCGTTTACATTCTAACCACAAAAAGCTCTGCATCTGCCAGCGAACTAGTGATCAACGGATTAAAACCACACATAAATGTAGTACAAATTGGTGATGTAACTACGGGGAAAAATGTTGGATCAGTGACTCTATATGACTCTCCTACTTTTGGTGCCGAAGACAGAAATCCAAATCACAGATACGCGATGCAACCCATCGTATTAAAAATAGTCAATTCAGATGGTTTTGGTGATTACTATAACGGATTAACACCCAATTATCAACTGAAGGAAACCGTAAGTACATTTGGGGTTCTTGGGAGCACCACAGAACCTTTATTAAGCACTGCTATCGGTAAAATTACAGGAACAGCAAAAATGCTCAAAGAAAGTAAAGGAACAGATTTTGACTATTTCAAAGATGCAAAATCTATAAAAGGATTGCAAAATCAAATGTACATTGAGAAAGCACCGGAAGGTCTTTTGAAAGCATTAAAATAAAAAATGTAGTGTCTTACCAAGACAATATTTGATAAAAATAAAAAGAGGCTTTCATCACTGAAAGCCTCTTTTATCCAAAAAAAAACAAAAACTAATTGTTAAAATAAAAGCCATTTGGGCCCACACCAACGGTTAGTTCTTTTTGTAAAGTTCCAGTAATAGAATAAATGTATGCTTTACTGTTTGCTGTAAAATCACCTCCGTCAGCTATAAAAATACGGTTGTCGTTTACAGCAAATCCATACATTTTTCCGTACGCAGAATCTGAAGAATAATTTACAATTGAAGTAGTTGAAGCCTCATTTGCAGCAATATCCATAGCGTAAACAGCTGTTTCAACAGTATAAAATATTCTGCCATCATAAATATCTAAGTTAGCCGCTCCATCCAATGCTTCAGGAAAAGTTACTTTACTGCTGGTTTTATCTGCTAATTTCACCTTTACAATTTCACTTCTTTCTCCATAAGGGCTTCTTAGTATATATAAAACACCGTCTTTAACTTCCATTGTATCCGCACTATACCCAATACTTACCGGTGTCTCAAGAGCATTTGTACTTGGATTTACCACCAATAATTTATCGCTACTGTATGGCTCCGTAATATATAATTTACCATTTTCAAGTACAATTCGGTTCGCTGTCGCGTTCAACTCAATTTTTGAATCAACAGTATTTGTGGCCAAATTAATTACAGCTATGTAATCATCTGTATCTCCAGTCTCAGGATTCGCATACGAATACGTATTTGCATTGGTAACATATGCTTTCCCATCTTTTACTACACCGTATCTTGGATTTTTAAGTCCCGAATCAATTTTAGCAATTAATTTAAAAGTATATCTGTTTACTACGTTTATAGTATTAGAACCACCGGCTATGATGTAGGCATTGTCGCCGTTAAAAAATATTGATTGCGCATATTTCCCAAATACGTCTGAATCGTTTACAGTACCATACACATCTTGTGTAAAACTGCTTAGATCATTTCCAAGATAAGAAACAGACCCTTGCCCTGAACCACCTTCATTCAAGATAAAAACACCATTATCATACAATCCTTTCGGGGCATTAGAATCATCATCATCAGAACAAGAAACAAATAAAGAAACGCTAAGCGCGATTAACAACAATTTACTAAACTTCATTATATTAAAATTTAAGGGTTAGATACATATTAAAATTTCGACCCGGCATAGGTCTGTCTTCTAAACTTTGATACTCTTCATTAAAGACGTTTAAAATTTGAAAGCCCAGTTTAAAAGAATCAAAAAACTTAAAATCATAATCGATACCAAGGTTTGAAACGGTATAGTCGTCTATGATTTCATTTGGGTCATTATCCGATCTTGTGTACACAAAACCGTTATACAAAAACTGATAATTAGCTGATAATCTGGCATAGGAATAAGCTAAAGATCCTGTAACTTTATTAAACGGAACAAAAAACAGTTGCTTATTTGTTTCTTCATTCCTTGAAACTGTATAGGCATAAGTAGCATCTGCACTTAAATAGTTTTTCCCAATATTCGTTTTCCAACTGAATAAGGTTTCAGCACCGTAGGTATAAACTTTATCCGTATTTTGTGGCGCCCAAATCCCATTATTACCGGGAATCCATCGTAGTAAATCTTTAATCTTGATGTAATAAAAGGTTTGGGAAAGGGTTATTTTTTTGAAAGAAAAGACATTTCCAATTTCTGCCTGATAAGAACTTTCAGGTTTTAAATTTTGATTCCCTCCTTCTTCCCAATACAAATCATTGTAGGTTGGAATTCTGAAATTACGTGAAAAATTAAATTTCAAATCGTACCATTCACTAAATGAATAGGAGGAGCCTAATGAAAATAAAACCGGCGGCTTATAATTATCTGTAAATTCTTTACGAACACCAAACTCATTTTGCCATTTTTTACTTATTTGTTGTTTGACTAACAATGAGGCTGAACTAATTTCGCGGACATGACTGCCAAAACTTGTTCCATATCCATTGGTTCTATTGTAATCCATGACACCGTTAATCAGCGTCGATTTAAAAAGTTGGTATCCTAAATCGAGTTTTGTAATTAAGCTTTCCGTTTTACCGTAACTGTAATAATCACGGTCGATATCAGCAAAATACTGGTAATTTTCGTAAACGTATGCTGTTTTAAAATTAGTTGTGAACTGCTTAAAATCGCCATTGTATTCAATCAAATTGCGGCTAAAGCTATTAATGTATTTTGATTTTGTTTCAGATTCTGAAATCAAAGAAGTATTTCTATCTGTATTTGAAGTTTGGCTATATAATTTTAAACTGTTGTTTTTATTTAATTTGTATCCAAAATTAGCATTCATACTCATTACATCGTATTGCCCGTTTTGATTCCAACGTTGTTCTCCTTTCCAATTATAATTGTTCGGGTATTCATAATCGTTAGTTGAACTGTTTTTGGAAAAGCCAATCTGAGTAGCCCATTTATCATCCGAAACATTCATTTTATAATTTACACCAATGGTGTTGAAGCTCCCATAATCTAGTTTTAAACTATTATCAAATCGGTTATAAAATGCCAGATCATTATTCAGATGAACGGTTCCGCCAATAGCACCGCTTCCGTAGATAACGCTCCCGCCACCAGCTTTTACACTTATAGAATTATAATCAGATCCCGGAATTGTATTGAAATCAGTACTCCCATTCATCTGGGAATTGATATTGATTCCGTTCCAGATAACCGCCGTTTGCGAAGCTGTTGTCCCTCTGAAGGAAACTGTTGAGAGCATTCCACGACCGTATTCTTTGAAATAAATAACCGAGTTAAAGTTTAACAAATCCGTAAGCAAGGCTTCGTTTTTGTTAATAATGGAATCATTGAGTGTTAAGACTGATTGGGAAGAGGAAAACTTTTTGAGATTGTAATCCGAAACAATCACTTCTTTCAACTTTGTGATAGAGTCATTTTGCGCCGAAATGAATTGGCACAAACATAGCAAGCAAAATACTATTAGTTTTTTTAAAGTCATAATTTCAGAACCCTTTTACCCGAAAGGTCGATATTTGTTAAGTAAAAGGCAGGTCTCCTGGCTTGCGTCTTGTTGTTCACCTTCCCAAGAAATTGAAATAAATTCAGTTCACTCAGTGGTCTTGTAGATAACAACAAGCTTGATAGCTTACAGTTGCGGGAACAGCTTAGGTTTTGAACCTAATTCCCTTTTAATGCTGATTTGAAAAACGAAACAGCAACCTTAATACGGCGGCAAAGATAAAACTTAATTCAGCTAAAAATCAAATTTAAATATGAATTTAGGCATAAATTAAAACAAACAACTATTAATCAGTAACTTAAACACAAACTTAAAATTACAACTCTATTTTTAATACCGCACCAAAATCGACTTTATTTTGAAAAGCATCCTTCAAAGGTAATTTTGATATCTTGCATAAAATACTCCGAATCACTCCGGCATGGGCTACAATAACAATAGGTTTAGCGGTATTTTTCTCCAATTCATTTTCTAAAAAATCTACTACTCTGGCAAATAAATCGGTAAAAGCTTCTCCATTTGGCACACGGACATTTACAAAATCGTTCATCCAAGGAGTGAAATCATCTGAAGGAATTGCATCCCAATTCGTCATTTCCCAATCACCAAAATCCATTTCCATCAGACGGGAATCAGTATTAATTGCTGTTTCAGATATATAACGGGCCAATTCCACACAACGAATTAATGGACTGGAATACACTGTGGCTCCAAGTGGAATCTGTGATTTTATAAGATCGAATTGTTCCTGATAAGGCTCTAATAACGCAACATCTGATTGCCCGTAACAGATACCTTTCTCACAAACCGTTTCGGTATGACGAACTAAATAAACTTCCATAAAGCAATAATTGATAGATAAAAAACAACTTCACAAACTTGTTGGGTAGCTCCAAGACAATCTCCCGTGTAACCGTCAATCCATTTTTGGAAATAGCGCGCCATAAAAAATCGG
>RCUJ01001818.1_pt1 | contig 10962 bp, 9 predicted proteins | sample 2166321 | NCBI WGS metagenome assembly RCUJ01 (sample SAMN09932808, study PRJNA488358) | compost metagenome | feature: garden; material: soil; isolation source: compost soil in an enriched community after 118 h of incubation | place: Germany: Experimental Botanical Garden Goettingen | collected... | reverse complement strand
TGATGATCCTGCAATTGATTTGGCTGTAGTTGCCGCTATTTTATCCTCAAACGAAGATATTCCGGTAACCAAAGGTTTTTGTTTTGCCGGTGAGGTTGGTCTTTCAGGAGAAATTCGCCCGGTAAATCGTGTGGACCAACGTATTCAGGAAGCTGAAAAATTAGGATTCAATACTATCTTTGTATCCAAATACAATAAAATCGCCTTAAAAAATACCGGTATCAAAATTGAGCTTGTGGCCAAAATTGAAGATGTAGCCAGTATTTTATTTGGTTAATTTTTTATAAACCTACTTTATGAATTTTCCAAAACAAAAAATATATAAAGCACTCTTAATACTTGCCCTGGTATTAGCAGTGCTTTTTTCAGGACTTTACTTTTTTCGTAATTCGCTTCTAAAACAAGCTATTGCCAAAGTAACCCACAAAATGAATGTTGATTACAACAGTACTTTTTCGGTAAAATCGGCCTCGTTTGATGGTTTGTCTACTATTAAATTAACAGATGTTATTCTGGTTCCAAAAAATGCCGATACACTTTTTCATATTCATAAAATAGAAACCAGTATCAGCTTATCCAATTTATTGATTGGTGATGTTCAGGTTGGAACTTTGAAAATCAACAATGGCTATGTTCAATTCGTTAAAAAAGGAAAAGTTCGAAATTTTGATGCTTTCCTGAAAAGAGATAAATCAGAGTCCGATACTAATGAAAAACGCAAATATGCGACTTTTGCCTATCGAATTATTTCGCAATTACTGAATTTGGTTCCGACCGACATGAATTTGGAAAACCTGAATTTTAGAATTGATGATAACGGTAAAAAAGCGTCAATTGCAATTAGTAAACTCGTTTTAGACAACAAACAGCTCGAAACCAATCTTCATGTGCAAAGCAAAGATTTTGATCAGCGCTGGAACATAAAAGGTTTTGCTGATCCAAGAAACAAAAAAGCAGATATTCGATTTTTTAATCTGGATACCGGCGCTATTCGTGTTCCTTATTTGGATGAACGATATAATTTAAAAGCAAGTTTTGATTCTATCCGTTTAAACGTTAAAAATATTGACAAAGACGGAAGTGAATTACACATTGATGGTTATACCTCGATTACCAATTTAAAAATCAATCACCCAAAAATTGCCAGCAAAGATGTTGTGATTAAAAACGCCCGTTTTGATTATCGTTTTTTACTTGGGGACGATTTTATTTCAATTGACAGTACTTCGACAATGCAATTGAATAAAATAAAAGTGAAACCATATATTTCTTATAATACTGAAAAGGATACGGTTTATACTTTAAAAGTTACTATTCCGAAGATGAAGGCGCAGGATTTTATTGTTTCGTTGCCAGACGGATTGTTTACCCATTTTCAGGGAATGGAAGCGACTGGAAATTTCGATTATAAACTGGATTTCAAATTCAATAAAAACAAACCGAATACGCTCGTTTTTGACAGCAAAATGAATAAAGAAGATTTAAGAATCACGAAATACGGAGAAGCCAATCTGAATAAATTAAATGGTGAATTTGTCTACCGCGCCATTATTCAAAATGTTCAACAACGCCCTATTTTGGTTGGAAATGCAAATCCGAATTACACCCCTTTAGATCAGATTTCACCTTATTTGAGAAAATCGGTTTTGACAACCGAAGATCCATCTTTCTTTTCTCATCGTGGATTTATCAACGAAGCTTTCAAACAATCGATCTTAAAAAATATAAGAACTAAAAAATTCTCTCGTGGTGCCAGCACAATCAGCATGCAGTTGATTAAAAACGTTTTCCTGACCCGTGAAAAAACGCTATCGCGAAAACTGGAAGAAATTCTGCTGGTATATATTTTAGAAAACAATCGCATTGCAAGTAAAGAAAGAATGCTGGAAGTATATTTCAACATTATCGAATGGGGACCAAATGTTTACGGAATTGGCGAAGCAAGTCATTTTTATTTCCAAAAACCTCCATCAGCCTTAAATGTAGATGAATGTTTGTATTTGGCTACGATTATTCCGAAGCCAAGAAAATTCATGTATCAATTTAATGATCAGGGTAATTTAAGGGATTACGCTATAAAAAATCAGAAATTCTTAAAGAATTTAATGTTTAGAAGAGGACTTTTAATTCCTGAAGATACAATTGGACAATTGCCAGTTTACATTTCTGGAAATGCACGTTCTTTAATAAAAATTAAGGCTCCGGATTCGACTGCGGTCCCTGCAGATTCTTTATCTATTAGTGATGAATTTGATTTGTAAGGTTTTGCCACGAAGGCACTAAGACAGAAAGTTTGAGGTTAAACTTTTGTCTCTAAACTAAAGTCTACACAAAGTTGTCATTTCGACCGAAGGGAGAAATCACACTAGAAGCTCGACAAAGATTGGCGATTCTCTTTGTAGATTCCCGAGTGTGATTTCTCCCTTCGGTCGAAATGACATAAAATGCGATAAATCTTTGTGTCTTAGTGCCTTCGTAGCAAAATCCTTATGGCGCCGGATCAGGAATGATCGCCTGAACTTTCTCAATCTCATTCAGAATTTCTTTTGATAAAACAATATCAATTGTATCGATGTTCTCTTTTAATTGTTCCAATGTTGTAGCACCAATAATAGCACTTGTTAGAAACGGCTGTTGCAACACAAATCCCATTGCCAGTTCTGTCAATGTTAATCCGTGTTTTTTAGCAATTTCCTGATACAATTTGGTTGCTTGTGTACATTGCTCGCTGGCGTAACGTGTATATTGCGGGAAAAGTTTGATTCTCGCATTTGGATGTTCTTCTCCGGTTAGAAATTTACCAGTTAAAGTTCCAAATCCTAACGGGGAATATCCCAATAAGCCCACGTTTTCATTCATTGAAACTTCGGCAGAACCCACTTCGAAAAGACGGTTTAATAAGTTATATGGATTCTGAATCGTTTTGATTCTTGGCAGGTTTTGATATTTGCTTTCTTCCAGAAAACGCATCATTCCCCAGGCATTCTCATTAGAAACGCCAATATGTTTTATTTTTCCTTCTTTGATTAAGCCATCAAAAGTTTCCAGAACTTCTCTGAAATTATCTTCCCAAGGGTCATTCTGAACTTTAAAAGCACGTTGTCCAAAAGTATTGGTTTTTCGTTCCGGCCAATGCATTTGATATAAGTCGATATAATCTGTTTGAAGGCGTTTTAAGCTATTTTCTACAGCATATTTGATACTTGCAGGCGAGAAATCCAGTTTTTCGCGCATATAGCCAAAATTCGCGTTTGGACCAGCAATTTTTGAAGCCAAAACCACTTTTTCTCGGTTTCCTGACTTCTTAAACCAGGTTCCAACGATTTTCTCGGTACTACCGTAGGTCGCTTCACTTGCCGGAACCGAGTACATTTCAGCGGTATCAAAAAAGTTTACACCTCTTTCAAACGCATAATCCATTTGGTCATGTCCTTCAGCTTCTGTATTTTGTTGCCCGAAAGTCATCGTTCCGAGACAGATTTTACTAACTTTTATATCGGTATTGGGTAAAGTTGTGTAGATCATTTTTTTTTAAGGTTCTAAGGTTCTGAGTCGCTAAGGTGCTAAGTTTTTTTCCTATTGGACAATAAGCTTCAAATATACAACGGGATTTTTCAAATGAAAATGCTACAGAAGTTAAAAAGGACATAAAAAATAAATTCCAATTTTAAAAATTCCAAATTCCAAATCCCATTATGAAATGCTCTAGGGGAAGCTTGGAATTAAGAATTTTATTGGAATTTCACAAAAAAGGGTTCAAAGCAAAAACTTTGAACCCTTTTTAAAAAACTTAGAATCTTAGTCCCTTAGAACCTTAGTATCTTAGTTAATGCTATTAAGCATCTCAGCGATTTCATCTAATCTTGGTGTTAAGATGATTTCGATTCTGCGGTTTTTAGCTTTTCCTTCCGGAGTTTCGTTGCTGGCAAGCGGAGAAAATTCGCTACGACCTGCTGCTGTTAATTTTTGCTTGTTGATTTTAGTGTTTTCACTTAAAATATTTACAATGGCAGTCGCTCTTTTAGTTGATAAATCCCAGTTGTTTGCAATTGGACCTGAACCAGCGTATGGATCGTCATCTGTATGTCCTTCGATTAAAACAGAAAGATCCGGATTATCTCCTAATACTTTTCCTAATTCAACAACCGCTTTTCTTCCTTCTACTCCAACAGCCCAGCTTCCTGAGTTGAAAAGCAATTTGTTTTCCATAGAAACATAAACTTTTCCGTTTTTTTGTTCAACTGTCAAACCTTTTCCTTCAAAACCGTTTAAGGCTTTAGATAACGTTTCTTTCAGTTTTTTCATTGCCGCTTCTTTTGCTGCGATCATTGCTTCAAGTTCGTTTAAGCGACTTGCTGTTTTGTCTAAACGGGCCTGTTCTTCGGCTAATTTTTTAGATTTTGCTTCTAATTGCGCTAACAATTCACGGTTTTTAGCCATATTACTTTCTAATGCATCGTTGCTGTTTTTCTCTAATGCATTATAAGAATCCTGTAATACCTTAAATTTATTTTGAGCTGCGGCTAAATCAGCCTTTTGTTTGGCAAGATCGTCTTTTGTGCTGTTTAAATCTTTGGTTAATTTGTCACGATCTAATTCTAATTGATTTTTTGCTGTTTTTAAATCAGCATTTTCATCAGCTATTGAACGATTTTCTTTTTTAAGATCTGAATATTTTGATTCAAGATCGTTGTAGATTTTCTTGGATACACATGAAGTCATAGACATAGCTACAACTAGTAATCCGACTGAGGCCTTTTTAATCATTTTACTTACTGTTTTTATTTGGAGAGATTAATATTCTAAACTTCTTATTTAACGGAGGTCCCTAGCCCTGATGGGAACGGCATCCTTTTGTGGCGGGGTTCGCCACAAAAGATATAGTGGACAGCAGGAAATAGCTCCTTGAAATTCCAATAAAAAAATTCCAAATTCCAAACTATTCGATTATATCCATTCTACGTTCGCTTTTCTCTCAACAAGAACAATACCAAATTTTAGTCAATTTCAACTAAAACCGGGCAATGATCTGAGTGTATAGCATCTGGAAGAATTACGGCACGTTTTAATCGGTGTTCCATAGAATCGCTTACCAAATTGTAATCGATACGCCAGCCTTTGTTATTTCCGCGGGCTCCGGCACGGTAACTCCACCAAGAATAGTGATGCGGATCTTTGTTGAAATGACGGAAACTGTCTATAAATCCGGATTTCATGAAACCGTCAAGCCAGGCACGTTCCTGGGGTAAAAACCCTGAAACCGTTTTATTACGAACGGGATCGTGAATATCTATTGCTTCGTGACAAATATTGTAATCGCCGCAAATGATCAGATTCGGAATGGTTACTTTTAATTCGTTGATATAGTTTTGAAAGTCATCCATAAACATAAATTTATGATCTAATCTTTCAATATTTGTTCCTGACGGAAGGTATAAACTCATTACAGAACAATCGTCAAAATCGGCTCGAAGGTTACGACCTTCAAAATCCATGTGATGAATTCCGGTTCCGAAAACGACATTGTTGGGTTTTATTTTAGAAAGTATAGCAACACCACTATATCCTTTTTTTGTTGCGGGATAATAATATTGAAACGGATAGCCAGCAGCCGTTATATCGTCGACCGGAATTTGTTCCTGAGTCGCTTTTATTTCCTGAAGGCAAATTACATCAGGGTTCGCCTGCTGCAGCCATTCGATAAAACCTTTAGTTATTGCTGCACGAATTCCGTTAACATTATAAGAAATAATTTTCATCAGTGTATTTTTTTTAGGATTCCAAATGTAATAAAAAAGTGGAAAGTTTGTGTTGGAATCAACGAAAAGTAGAGTTTTTTGTTATCTTTGTTCGCTGCTCTAATAAATTAAAAATAGTACATGGGTTTAGTTACCGCGAAAGAAGTTGCAAAGGCAATAAATGTTGATAAGTACGGGGTTTTCGGTACTTTTTCTGGCTGGATTCTTATGAAGGTTCTTAAGATCTCTACCCTTAATAAAATTTACGATCATAATAAACATTTAGAGGATGTTCCGTTTTTAAACGGGATTTTGGATGAGATGGAGATTAAATTCGAAATTCCTGAAGAAGATTTAAAACGTTTACCTAAAGACGGCGCTTATATTACCATCTCAAATCATCCGCTTGGAGGAATTGATGGTATTTTACTTTTGAAATTAATGTTGGAAAGGGAACCAAATTTCAAAATCATCGCCAACTTCTTATTACACCGAATTGTTCCGCTTAAAAAATACATCATGCCGGTTAATCCTTTTGAAAACCATAAGGATGCCAAATCAAGCGTAGTTGGAATCAAAGAAACTTTACGTCACTTAAGCGATGGAAAACCTTTGGGGATTTTTCCCGCGGGAGAAGTTTCGACTTATAAAGACGGGAAACTAGTTGTTGACAAACCTTGGGAAGAAGGCGCTTTGAAGTTAATTAGGAAAGCAAAAGTTCCTGTAGTTCCGATTTATTTCCATGCCAAAAACAGCAGATTATTTTACTGGCTTTCTAAAATTGATGATACTTTGCGTACTGCAAAATTGCCATCTGAATTATTAACTCAAAGAGATCGTGTCATTAAAGTTCGTATTGGAAAACCTATTTCAGTAAACGAACAAAACGAAATTGAATCGTTTGAAGAGTATTCCGAATTCTTAAGAAAGAAAACATATATGCTTGCCAATCCTTTTGAAAAGGACAGCAAATTATTAGATACAGCGAGTTTAAAAATACCAAAAGCACCAAAAAAAATCGTAACGCCGGCAAGCGAATCGAAAATGATTGATGAAGTAAATGCCTTAAGAAACAGTGATTGTCGTTTGTTGCAAAGCAAAAATTACGAGGTATTTTTCGCCAGAGCAAAATCAATTCCAAATATCTTACATGAAATTGGTCGTTTACGCGAAATTACTTTTCGTGAAGTTGGCGAAGGAACCAATGAATCTATCGATTTAGATAAATTTGACCAATATTATCACCATATGTTTTTATGGGATGATGAAACCAAGAAAATTGCAGGTGCCTACCGTATGGGATTGGGTTCTGAAATTTACCCAAAATACGGAATTGAGGGGTTTTATTTAAATGATCTTTTTAGATTCGAGCCAGAATTGCACGATATGATGCACAAATCCATCGAAATGGGCCGTGCATTTATTGTAAAAGAATACCAGCAAAAACCAATGCCTTTGTTCTTGTTATGGAAAGGAATTATTCATACCACACTACGTTATCCGGAACACAAATTCTTATTAGGCGGTGTGAGCATCAGTAATCAATTTTCAGACTTCTCAAAATCACTGATGATTGAGTTCATGAAGTCCAATTATTACGATCCTTACATTGCACAATATATTCATCCGAAGAAAGCTTATAAAGTAAAACTGAAAGATGCTGACAAAGATTTTATTTTTGATGAAGCTGAATCAGACTTAAACAAATTTGATAAAATCATTGATGAGTTAGAACCAGGAAATTTACGCTTGCCTGTTTTAATTAAAAAGTACATCAAGCAAAATGCCCGTGTGGTAGCTTTCAACGTCGATCCTTTATTCAACAATGCTATTGACGGTTTAATGTACATCAGAATCGCAGATATTCCTGAGAGCACTATGAAACCTGTTATTGAAGAATTTCAAATAGAATTAGAACGCAAATTATCTGAGAAAGAAGATTAATTGCAAATCAATATAAAAAGAAAATCCCGTTAGAATACTAACAGGATTTTTTATGTTTTAGAACCAGGGTTTTCTACCAACCTGATACGTTTGGTAAAACTCTTCGTCGGTCTTTGTCAGGTAAATAATTCCTTCGATAAGTCCTATTAAACTACCTAGTCCGCATAAAAGATTAAGAAGTATTTGAATTATTCCTTCTTTCGTGTAACCTAAATAGAATTTATGAATTCCTAAAGCTCCAAGTAATATTCCAAAAATTCCAGCAACAACTTTTTTATTTTCTGGTTTGGCAGTTCCAAACTCTGATTGCGTATTTTCCATAATCCTTATTAAATTTAAATCAATTACTATTAAAAAGAAAAATTTCCATCCGCCATTGCAGATGGGATTTTTTATGCTTTAGAACCAGCCTTTTTTTCCAACCTGATAAGTCTGATAAAACTCTTCGTCTGTTTTCGTCAGGTAAATAATTCCCTCAATGAAACCTATTAAACTTCCAATTCCACAAGTAACCAAAGTGATTACTAACTGAATGATCCCTTCTTGTGTGTATCCCAGGATGAATTTATGTATTCCAAATCCTCCTAATAAAATGCCTAGAACTCCGGCAACAACTTTTTTATTCTCTTGTGTTGGAGTTGATGGTGTATTCCAAGCTTCTGGTTTTGTATTTTCCATTTTACTTATTTTTAATTATTGCAATTCAACGTTTCCGATTTCATTAATTTCTTCAATTTCGTTTTTTGGATCATTTCCATAATAGTTTTCACCCGAATCTCCTTCTGTGAATAACAATACCAAAATCCAAATTGGACCAACTAATGGAATCATAGCTACCAAAATAGTCCAGCCACTTTTACCAATATCATGCATTCTTCGAACTGAAACTGCTAAAGATGGAATCATTGTTCCTAGTGCATAAAGCATAAGTAAACCGTAAGCTAAACCAAGAGCCAAAGGGCCATTATCTGTAGCCGCGTATATAATAACTCCTAAAACAACAAACAATAAAAAGATAATTGTACTAGCCAAACGGAAATACCAATATTCACTTCTTCTGGCCCTTCCTTTGAAGTTTCCATAGTTTTCAAAAACAACTTTTTTGTACCATTCAATCATAATTAATAAAAATTAGTTAGTTAAATCCTACTCTGTTTAGGATTTTCGGCTGCTCCTGTCCAAAATTTTGTTAAAAATTTTCCGAACAATATTAGAAAAAAATAATCTTAAAAACTAATTCCGAATGTTACTTTTAAAGAAAAGACTTGTTATTAAAAACTAAATTCATTTTACAGAACGAATACAACTTCTTAAGTCCTAGCTACATTGGCTTATTGAGTATAAACTGCTTTTATTTTATCTACAATAACCTGCGCCAAACGTTCATGACTTTCAAAAGTCCAGCCTGCAATGTGTGGTGTTAGTAAAACATTTTTAGCTTCTAATAAATATTGAAAAGCTTCAGGCGTATTTTTATCCTGAAAAAGTGTTTCGAAAGATAATTTCTCATACTCCAAAACATCCAAACCTGCTCCCAGAATCTTTTTAGACTTCATGGCTTCAACTAAATCTGCTGTAACGATATTTTTACCACGTGAAGTATTAATGATCCAAAATGGCTTTGCAAATGCGTTTATAAAATCTGCGTTTACCATTTTGTCTGTTTCTGGTGTCCATGGAAGATGTAAACTTAAAACATCTGCTCTTTTTTGTAATTCTGCCAACGAAACTTGTTTGGCATTTTCATCTCCAATATTTTCTAAAACATCATAAAACAAAACAGCAACGTCAAAACCACGAAGTTTTTTGGCAAATGCTTTCCCCATGTTACCGTACCCAATAATACCGACTGTTTTTCCGTCAAGTTCATGACCGCGATTGCTTTCACGATTCCAGTGTCCGGCTCTTATTTCGGCGTCAGCCTGATTTAAATTATTGAAAAGGGATAAAATTACACCCAGAGAATGTTCTGCAACAGCGTTGCGATTACCTTCCGGAGCAGCAATCAAGTGAATCCCTTTTACCTCGGCGTAATCACAATCGATACTTTCTAAACCCGCACCAACTCTGGCAATAAACTGTAAATTGGCTCCTTTATCTAAAAACGTTTTATCAATTTTAAAACGGCTTCGAATAACGATTCCATTATAATCCTGAATTTTCGCTTCGATTTCTTCCTTTGAAGATTTAAAATCGGCGTGGTTCTCAAAACCGGCTTCTTCAAGTTGTTGCCACAGAATTGGATTGTTGCTGTCGATATGTAGAATTTTTACACTCATGTCTAAAGTTTTATTATGCTAATGAACAACAAAAATACAGCTTATTATTAATTACTAAATGTTAGAAAGTTTCAAGTTTCAGGTTTCAGGTTTAAAATTTTGTGAATTAATCTGTTGTAAGATTAATTAAAGCCAAACTACGAGTCTTAATCTGGATAGAATTTTTTATTGCCTATATTTTTTTTAACTTTGAAAATAACTCCGCTGAGAATTCTTTCCACTATTCATCTTCAATCAGCTTAAATTCTCACCAATGAAATTGACTAAAACTTTTAAATCCTTTTTTGCTAACGAAAAATCGGGAGGCCTGTTATTGCTTTTTGTTACTATAATCTCACTTTACCTTGCCAATTCCTCTTTTCAGACTGAATATATAGCTTTTTGGGAAAAAGATTTAGGCGGACATTCCATTACACACTGGATCAACGACGGATTGATGACGATTTTCTTTTTGTTGATCGGTTTAGAATTGGAGCGTGAAATTTATCATGGAGAATTATCCAGCATAAAAAATGCTTCTCTACCCTTAATGGCGGCTTTAGGTGGAATGCTGGTTCCTGCCGGAATATTTTTAGCCTTAAATTTTGGAACTGCAACTCAAAATGGAGCCGGAATTCCGATGGCGACCGACATTGCATTTGCGATTGGAATTTTGTCATTGTTAGGAAATAAAGTTCCTGCTTCTTTAAAAGTATTTCTAACTGCACTTGCAGTTATTGACGATTTAGGCGCTATAATTGTGATTGCTATATTTTACACAAGCTCTATTTCTTTTATAAATCTTGGTATTGCCTTAGCTATTTGGGTATTCTTATTCATCTTAAACAGAAAACAAGTTCATAACTTGATTCCGTATTTAGTTGGTGGTGTCTTTATGTGGTATTTTATGCAGAATTCTGGTGTTCATGCCACTATTACAGGAGTCATTCTGGCATTTGTGATTCCGTTTGGAGATGGCGGCGAAAAATCAGTTTCCTATAAATTACAGCACTTCTTACATC
>RCUJ01001816.1_pt1 | contig 10981 bp, 7 predicted proteins | sample 2166321 | NCBI WGS metagenome assembly RCUJ01 (sample SAMN09932808, study PRJNA488358) | compost metagenome | feature: garden; material: soil; isolation source: compost soil in an enriched community after 118 h of incubation | place: Germany: Experimental Botanical Garden Goettingen | collected... | reverse complement strand
GCGCGTTGCGGTCCTGCGCGGCCTGGCGCGTGTATTGCGACAGGTTGCGCTGGGCCGTGCGCAGCGACACTTCCGCCTGACTCAAGTCCAGCGCGGTCGCCAGGCCCTGGTCATAGCTTTGCTGCGTGAGCTTGAAGGAATCTTCCTGGCTCGTGAGCGTGTCGCGGGTCAGGCTCAGCAGTTCCTGGTCGGCGCGCAGCGTCAGGTAGGCGTTGGCCACTTCGGCAATCAGCGTCAACTGCGTGGCCGTGCGCGTTTCGTCCAGCGCCAGGTACGACTCCAGCGCCTGGTCGCTCAGGCTGCGGATGCGGCCGAACAAGTCCAGTTCCCAAGCCGACATGGCGGCGCCCACCTGGTAGCTGCGGCTGGTGGTGGCGCGGCCGCTGGCGGACAAGTCCGCCGGGGTGCGCTGGGCGGATTCCTGGCCGGCCACGCCCACGCTGGGTAGCAGGTCGGCGCGCTGGATGCGGTACTGCGCACGCGCCGCCTCCACATTCAAGGCCGCCACGCGCAGGTCGCGGTTGTTCGCCAAGGACAGTTCAATCAACTGTTGCAGCAGCGGGTCGCTGAAGAAGTCGCGCCAGCCGATATCGGCCGTGGACATGCCCAGCGCCGCATTGGAACCGTCCGCCTTGTAGGCCGGGCCGGTGGGATAGGCAGCGCTGACCGGCGCGTCTGGCCGTTCATAGGTGGGGGCCAGCGAGCAGCCCGCCAGGGCCGCCGCCAGGGAAACAGACAGCAAGGTTCTCATCTGAAATTTCATTACGGTTGCCCCTCGGCGGACACGTCCTTCGAGCCGTTGGCGCTGGTGTCGTGCTTGTCCAGGTTTTCGCTCATGCGCTTGACCTTGAACACGCGCAGCATCAGCACGAAGAAGGCCGGAACAAAGAAGATGGCCAGGAACGTGCCGGTCAGCATGCCGCCGATCACGCCCGTGCCGATGGCGTTCTGGCTGCCCGACCCGGCGCCCGACGAGATCGCCAGCGGCGTCACGCCCAGGATGAACGCCAGCGACGTCATCAGGATGGGACGCAGGCGTTGGCGGGCGGCGTGGATGGCCGATTCCGTCAGGCTGGCGCCGGATTCGAAGTGCTCTTTGGCGAACTCCACGATCAGGATGGCGTTTTTGGCCGCCAGCCCCACTGTGGTCAATAGCCCCACCTGGAAGTACACGTCGTTGGACAGCCCCCGCGCCAGCGTCGCCAGCAGCACGCCGATAATGCCCAGCGGCACCACCAGCATCACCGCCGTCGGGATGGACCAGCTTTCATACAAGGCGGCCAGGCACAGGAACACCACGATCAACGAAATCGCGTACAGCGCCGGCGCTTGCGCACCCGACAGGCGTTCTTCGAACGACAGCCCCGTCCATTCAAAGCCCACGCCCACCGGCAGCTTGGCCGCCAGCTTTTCCATTTCTTCCATGGCCGCGCCCGAGCTATAGCCCGGCGCCGCCTGGCCCTGGATGTTGTAGGACGGCACGCCGTTATAGCGGTTCAGCTTTTGCGGACCGAAGCTCCACGTGGCCTTCGAGAATGCCGAGAACGGCACCATGTCGCCCGCGTTGTTGCGCACATACCATTTGTTCAGGTCTTCCGGCAGCATGCGCGACGACGCCTCGCCCTGCGCGAACACCTTCTTCACGCGGCCACGGTCGATGAAGTCGTTGACGTACGACGAGCCCCACGCAGTGGCCAGCGTGCTGTTGATGTCCGACACGGCCACGCCCAGCGCACGCGCTTTCTCGCGGTCGATGTCCAACTGGTACTGCGGCGCGTCTTCAATGCCGTTGGGGCGCACGCCCACCAGCACCGGGCTCTTGGCCGCTTCGCCCAGCAACTGATTGCGCGCGGCCAGCAGCTTTTCATGGCCCACGCCGGCGCGGTCCATCAACTGGAAGTCAAAGCCGGTGACGTTGCCCAGCTCCATCACGGACGGCGGCGGCACTACGAACATTTGCGCGCGGCGCTCGGTCTTGGCGAAGTGCGCGTTGGCGCGCGCCGCCACGGCGCCGGCCTTCAGCTTGGCGTCGCCGCGTTCTTCCCAGTCACGCAGCTTGATGAAGAGGATCGACGCGTTCTGGCCACGACCACCAAAGTTGAAACCGTTGACCGCGAACACCGAGGTCACGGCGTCCTTTTCTTCGGTCAGCAGGTACTTGGTGGCGTCGTCGATGACGGCCTTGGTGGCTTCGGCGGTGGCGCCGGCGGGCGTCTGGATCTGGGCGAACAAAATGCCCTGGTCCTCGGCCGGCAGGAACGCCGTGGGAATGCGCGTGAACAGCCAGCCCATGGCGATGACCAGGGCCAGGTACACGATCATCAGGCGCTTGGTGCGGTTCAGCCCGCGCGCCACCGTGTTGGCGTAACCGTTGCTGCTGCGTTCGAACGTGCGGTTGAACCAGCCGAAGAAACCCTTCTTCGAACCGTGATGGCCCTTCGGAATAGGCTTGAGCAAGGTGGCGCACAAGGCCGGCGTGAAGACGATGGCGACCAGCACCGACAGCACCATCGACGACACGATCGTGATGGAGAACTGGCGATAGATCACGCCCGTGGAACCGCCGAAGAACGCCATCGGGATGAACACGGCGGCCAGCACCATGGCAATGCCGATCAGCGCGCCGGTGATCTGGCTCATGGACTTGCGGGTGGCCTGCTTGGGCGTCAGGCCCTCTTCGGCCATCACCCGCTCAACGTTTTCCACCACCACGATCGCGTCGTCCACCAGCAGGCCGATGGCCAGCACCATGCCGAACATCGTCAAGGTGTTGATGGAATAGCCAAACGCGGCCAGCACGCCGAACGTGCCCAGCAGCACCACCGGCACGGCCAGCGTGGGGATGATGGTGGCGCGGAAGTTCTGCAGGAACAGGTACATCACCAGGAAGACCAGGATGATGGCTTCCACCAGCGTCTTGAACACTTCATGAATCGACAGGCTGACGAACGGCGTCGTGTCGTAGGGGTACACGACGTCCATGCCCGGCGGGAAGTACGGCTTCAGGTTGTTGATGGTGTCGCGCACGGCCTGCGCGGTATCCAGCGCGTTGGCGCCCGGCGCCAGCTTGATCGCCAGGCCCGAGGCCGGCTTGCCGTTGTAGAAGCTGTCGATGGCGTAGGTCTGCCCGCCCAGTTCAATGCGCGAGACATCGCCCAGGCGCACCTGCGAACCATCGGTATTGACCTTGAGCAGGATCTTGCCGAAGTCTTCCGGCTTCTCCAGGCGCGACGGCCCGATGATGGTGGCGTTCAACTGCTGGCCGCGCACGGACGGCAGGCCGCCCAACTGGCCGGACGACACCTGCACGTTCTGTTCCTTGATCGCCGTCACCACGTCAACCGTGGTCAGCCCGTAGTTCACGAGCTTGGCGGGATCCAGCCAGATGCGCATCGCGTACTGCGAGCCGAACAACTGGAAGTCGCCCACGCCTTGCGTGCGGCTGATGGGATCCTGCACGTAGGACGCCACGTAATCGGCCAGGTCGTCCTTGGTCATCGTGCCGTCGGTGGACACGAAGCCCGCCACGATCAGGAAGTTCTTCGTGGCCTTGGTGACGCGGATGCCCTGCTGCTGCACTTCCTGCGGCAACAGCGGCTGCGCCAGCGCCAGCTTGTTCTGCACCTGCACCTGCGCCGTGTCCGGGTTGGTGCCCTGCTTGAAGGTCAGCGTGATGGACATGCTGCCGTCGGAATTGCTTTCCGACGAGATGTACTGCAAGCCGTCCAGGCCGTTCATCTGCTGTTCGATGACCTGCACCACGGTGTCCTGCACGGTCTGCGCGGACGCGCCCGGGTAGGTCACCGCGATGCCGATGGCGGGCGGCGCGATGTTGGGATACTGCGAGACCGGCAATTGCAGGATGGACAGCGCGCCGGCCATCATCAGCACAATCGCGATCACCCAGGCGAAAACCGGCCTATCGATAAAAAACTTTGCCATGCAAGGCTCCCTGATTACTGCTTGGCCGGGGCGGCATTGGCCGCCTGCGGCTGCTGCGCGGTGGCGCTTGCCTCGGTGGCGACGACTTCGACGCCCGGACGCACCATTTGCAGACCTTCCACGATGACCTTGTCGCCGGCGGCCAGGCCGTCGGTAACCAGCCACTTGTCGCCAATGGCGCGGTCGGTCTTCAGTTCACGCAGTTCCACCTGATTCTTGGCGTTGACGACCAGCGCCGTCGGCAGGCCACGCTGATTGCGCGTCACGCCGCGTTGCGGCACCAGCAAGCCGTCGGCGGCCACGCCGTCGGCCAGACGCGCGCGCACGAACATGCCCGGCAAGAGGCGACGGTCGGGGTTCGGGAACACCGCGCGCAGCGTGATGGAACCGGTGCCCTGGTCTACCGTGACTTCCGAGAACTGGAGCTTGCCGGTCTGCTTGTACTGCGAGCCATCTTCCAGGGTCAGCGTGACCAGCGCGGCCTGTTCGCCGTCGGCCCGCTTCAACTGGCCGCTGGCCAACGCGTCCTGCAGGCGCAGCAACTGCACGCTGGACTGGGTCACGTCGACGTAGATCGGGTCAATCTGCTGCACCGACGCCAAGGCGCCGGTCTGGTTGGCCGTGACCAGCGCGCCTTCGGTCACCGAGGAACGGCCGATGATGCCTTCAATGGGCGACAGCACCTTGGTGTAGACGAGGTTGATGCGCGCGGTATCCAGCGCGGCCTTGGCCGACAGCACATCGGCGGCGGCCTGGTCACGCGACGCCACGGCGTTGTCGTAGGTCTGTTGGCTGACGGCGCGGGTGGCCACCAGCGGCTTGTAGCGTTCGGCCAGCAAGGCGGCCGTCTTCTGCTGCGCCTGGGCGCGGGCCAACGCGGCCTTCTGGCTATCGACGCTAGCCTGGTACAGCGCGGGGTCGATCTGATAGAGCTGCTGGCCGGCTTTGACCTCGCCGCCTTCGGTGAACAGGCGCTTTTGCACAATGCCGTTCACCTGGGGCCGTACTTCGGCCACGCGGAACGCGGACGTGCGGCCCGGCAATTCGGTGGTCAGGGAAACGGGTTGCGTGGTCAGTGTCACCACGGTGACTTGCGGTTTGCCCGCCTGCGGTGCGTCTTGTTTCTTGCCGCAAGCGGCCAGAGTGAGAGCCGATGCCGTCAGCGTGAGCACTGCCGCGCTGCGCCACATAGCGCTTTTCTTATTCATAGATATTCCCGATTTCCGACAAAAAAGGAGCCCGCCTCCCGCCTGCGATGAGGGGGGAGGCCTTGTGCATCAAAGGGTGGATTGGCATTGAAAACGCAAGCTGGGCTTTAGTGCATTGCTGCATTGCAGAACCCGCATTCTGAGTTATCCCGCCCCAGAAACAAAGGGGCGTAGAAAGAAAACATCATTCCATTTATGGGACAATTTCCCGTACCAAGTCTGTGAAAGAATCTCGACATGAAACGCTTACAAGGCATGGAACTCTTCGTCGAAGTGGCCAAGACACGCAGTTTTAGCCGCGCTGCAGCAACGCTGGGCGTGCCTAAATCCACCTTGTCTCGCCAGGTGGCCGAATTGGAAAAATCCGTGGGCCTGCGCTTGTTGAGTCGCACCACCCGCAAGGTGGAACTGACCGACGCCGGGCGGCTGTACTTCGAACGCTGCCAGCGCATCGTGGCCGAAGCGCAGATTGCCCATGAAGAACTGCAAAAGCTGGTCGACACGCCAGCCGGGCCGTTGCGGGTGAACATGCCCGCGGATTTCGGCACGGACTTCCTGGCTGAATCGTTCATGGAGTTCTCCCGCCGCTATCCCGACGTCACGTTTTTCCTGGACCTGGCAAACCCGGACCACGCCTCGCGCGTGTTCCAGACCTGCGACATCTCGATCGAAATCGGCGAACTGCCCGACTCGACGCAAATCGCCCGGCTGCTGGGCATGTTGCCCGCGCACCTGTATGCCTCGCGCGACTACCTGGAAAAGCACGGAGAACCCAAGCACCCCAGTGACTTGACCCGTCACGAGTGCATAGAATTCCGCGCGGAAGGCGCGGGCCGCGTCACGCGATGGCCGCTCAACTGCGGCGACCAGCACATCGAGTTCACGCCGGGCAACCGGTTTTCGGTAAACGGTGTCGCCATGGCGCGGCGCTTGGCCATGCTGGGCGCGGGCATCGCGGTGCTGGTGGGCGGCCAGACGGCCGAACAGCAATCAGGGCAGTTGCGGCGCGTATTGCCGGACTGGCAATTGGGCCCCTTCCCTGTCTATGCGGTCACCGAAACTCGGTTGCTGCCGGCCAAGACCCGGATCTTCATCGAATTCCTGATGGAGCGCCTGGGCAGCAACGGGCAAGCGAAGGATACCCCCGCGTTCATGAAATAACGGGGGCTTGGAAACAGACTGAAAAATCTGCTGACCGCCGACATCAGTTGTCGGCTGAGCGGAACAGGGAAGCTGAATGCTCCCTGAATGACGAATCAATAAAGAAGGGTCAAAACCCTTCGTCGTCGCGCAGATAACGCCATTGCCCCAGCGGCAGGTCGCCCAACTGCACGCGGCCGATGCGCACGCGCTTCAAGCCCACCACTTTCAGGCCGACCAGTTCGCACATGCGGCGAATCTGACGCTTCTTGCCTTCACGCAGCACAAAGCGCAGTTGGTCGTGGTTCTGCCAGCGCACGTGCGCGGGCTTCAAGGCCTTGCCATCCAGCGACAGGCCGTGATTCAACAGTTCCAGCCCACGGTCGGGCAAGTCGCCCTGCACCCGCACCAGGTATTCCTTGTCGACGCTGGAGTCTTCGCCGATCAGGTGCTTGGCGATGCGGCCGTCTTGCGTCAGTACCAGCAGGCCTTGCGAATCGATATCCAGCCGGCCGGCCACGGCCAGCCCTTCCAGATGCGCGCGTTCGAAGCGTTGCGGATGCCGGCAGCCGGCGAAGCGCGAGCGCGAGTCGATCAGCGCAACCGCAGGCGTATAGCCCTTTTCCGCCTGGCCCGACACATAACCCACCGGCTTGTTGATCAGGATGGTCACGCGCGAGGTCTGGCGCGCCTGCGCGGCGCGCTCAAGCGTGATGACCTGGTCGGGAAACGCCTTGGCGCCCAGTTCGGACACCACGACGCCGTCCACGCGGACCCAGCCGCGTTCGATATAGCTGTCGGCCTCGCGGCGCGAGCAGAGTCCGCGCTCGGACATGAGCTTGGAGATACGTACTTTTTCCATGGGCGGTATTGTATGCGTTGGCGAGCCGCGCTCCATCCGCGCCGCTTGGCCGTTCCGCGTGCCCTTGCCACCCGCCTGCGGCATTGCGACGCAGGCAGCCCGCGCTCCGGGCTTGGCATAATACGCAGCCATGACGAAACCCGCAGCCCATCACCCCCCGCTTGCTTCCGGCTGGCTGGCCGTCGCGCCGCCCGTCCTGCCCCCCGCCATGCGCCACTGGCTGTTCCGCCCGGGCGCGCTTACCGCCGGCTTGCGCCAGGTGGGCCAGGTGCGCCTGCGCGTGCTGGCCGAGTACGCCGACGGCGCGCCGCCGGACGAAGCGCAGGCCATGGGCATCGCGCCCGGCTCACCCGTATGGATCCGTGAAGTGCTGATGTCGGTGAACGGTGTGGACAGCGTGCCCGCCCGCAGCCTGACGCCGCTACGCGCCTCGCACGGCGCGTGGCAAGGCATGCGCCGGCTATTGACCCGACCGCTTGCCGACATGCTTTATCACGACAGCACCGTCATCCGCTCGCCGTTTGCCTGCCGCCGCCTGGCGTCCCCCGTGCCGTTCTACGCGACGGCGCGCGGTGCGTTGTCGGCTGAACGCCGGGAACAGGACGCCGCCCGGGTCTGGGCGCGCCGCTCCGTCTTCTGGCGCCAGGGCCAGCCGCTCTTGGTGGCCGAGTGTTTTCTGCCAGGATTCTGGGATGAGATCGCCGACCAGCCCGTGCCGCCGCTGGTGCCGCATCAGCGCACGGCGCGCTGATCGTTATGCGTTGAGCGTTGACCATTGAGCGCGATTCTTACGGCATTTCGCCGGAATCATCATGGACGCCACGCGGCGGCTGCGCTCACAATCAATCTCAGCCGCCTGCATCGGTAGCAGCAGGCGATGGCCCCGGTTGAGACGCCATGCAATGCCACCTGCCCTCTTGGATGACGTTCCGCGGATATTCCAGCCAATGCGCCGTGCCAAAGAGGCCCGCCAATGGAAAACGAACCGCCGGAAAAACCTGTTCGCCGGCAACACGTTGCGCTGCCTGACTGGCTATGCCAGTACCACAAGCCGTGGGTAAAGGATGACGTCACCGCCGGGCTGACGACCGCCGCCGTGGTCATTCCGAAAGCGCTGGCCTATGCCGCCGTAGCGGGGCTACCGGTTCAGGTGGGGCTCTACACGGCGTTCGTGCCGATGCTGGTTTACGCCTTCCTTGGCACATCCCGGCCGCTTAGTGTCAGCACAACGACCACCCTCGCCATCCTTACTGCCACAGCGTTGGATCGCGCCGTGCCTGGCGGCGACCCCACGCAACTGCTGATTGCCACGGCAACGTTGGCGTTGCTGGTTGGCATCGTGCTGATCGCCGCGTCTCTTTTGCGGCTTGGCTACCTGGCCAGCTTTATTTCGGAGCCGGTATTGGTCGGCTTCAAGGCGGGCATCGCCATAGTGATCGTGGTCGACCAAATACCCAAGCTGCTTGGCCTTCACTTCCCGAAGGGCCCGTTTCTTTCGAACGTGCTGGCAATTGTTGATGGGTTTACACAGGTCTCGATCACCACCACCGCGGTCGGCGCGATCACATTGGGCCTGCTCCTGATCCTTGAACGATTCATGCCGCGCGTACCGGCGCCGCTGGTCACGGTCGCGATTGCCATCGCGGCAACCAGCATGTTCGGACTGGCTGATCTTGGCGTGCAAACGGTGGGCCATGTGCCCACGGGCTTACCGTCGTTGACCCTGCCGGACCCGTCGTTGATGAGTGAGCTTTGGCCCATGGCGCTGGGAATCGCGTTGATGAGTTTCACCGAAACGATCGCGGCCGGACGAGCCTTCGCGAAGGCGGGCGAGGCCCTGCCGAACGCCAATCGAGAATTGTTGGCCACGGGATTTTCGAACGCGGGCGGCGCGCTCTTTGGCGCCATGCCGGCGGGCGGCGGAACGTCCCAAACGGCGGTGAACCGGCGTGCCGGCGCACGCACCCAGGTCGCCGAGTGCGTCACCGCCGGGGTCACGCTGGGCGTCATGCTGCTGCTGGCGCCTTTGATCGGCGCGATGCCGCACGCAACCCTGGCGGCGGTGGTTATCGTGTACTCGGTTGGCTTGTTCGATCCTGCTGAGTTCCGTGCGATTGCCAGAGTGCGACGCACAGAGCTTATCTGGGCCCTGGTGGCGCTTGCCGGTGTCGTGCTGCTGGGCACGCTGCAAGGGATACTCGTGGCCATCATCGTGTCGCTTGTCGCCCTGGCCCACCAGGTTTCCAACCCGCCCTTGCATCGGCTGCTGCGTAAGCCGAACACGAACCTGTTCCGCCCGGCGTCCCCGGACCATCCCGACGATGAGGCGCTTGAAGGCATCTTGCTGCTTCGGCCCGAGGGACGCATCTTCTTTGTGAATGCAAACAATATCGGCCAGAAGATCACCCAATTGATCAACGCAACCCACCCAAAGGTGGTCGTACTCGATATGGGAAGTGTTTTCGATATCGAATACACCGCGCTGAAATTGATGAGCGATGCGGAACGTCGGCTAAGGCGGGACGGCGTCCAGCTTTGGCTGGCGAACCTTACCCCCGGCGTACTGGCCACGGTAAGACGATCACCACTGGGCGAAACCTTGGGCGCGGACGGCCTGTTCCAAACCCTTGAAGAGGCGGTTCACAAATACCAGAACACCAGGCTGCATGCGTCCTGACAGGCATATGTTGACTATGTACCGCTCGCGTCTACCCCTCGTACCGCCGCCCTTGCTCCAGCAGTTCCGGCGTGCCGATCACGGTATTCAAGCCGTCGAAATCCAGCATCTGCCCCTGCCACGGCGCGGTTGTGCCGTGTTGGCGCAAGCTGCCGTAATAGCCCTGCAAGGTGTGCGCCACGGCGCGTGCCGTGCCGCCGGGAAAGATGACGATGCGAAAGCCCAGCGCGGTCAAGGCGTCGGCGCTTTGCACGGGGGTCTTGCCGCCTTCCACCATATTGGCCAGCAGCGGCACCCGGGCGGCAAAGCGCGCGCAGGCCGCCTGCATCTGTTCGGGCGTGCGCAGCGCTTCGATGAAGAGCGCGTCGGCGCCCGCTTCCAGATAGGCTTCGGCGCGGTCCAGCGCGGCTTCCAGGCCGTCGACGGCCACCGCGTCGGTACGCGCCAGGATCAGCGTGGACGCATCCACCCGCGCATCCACCGCCGCGCGCAGCTTGCCGCACATTTCGGCGGCGGGGATCACCGTCTTGCCGTCGAGATGGCCGCAGCGCTTGGGAAAGGTCTGGTCTTCCAACTGGATCATCGCGGCGCCCGCGCGTTCAAAGCCGCGCACCGTGCGCTGCGTGTTCAGCGCATTGCCAAAGCCCGTGTCGGCATCCACGATGACCGGCGTGGCCACGCGCTCGGTGATCCGCGCCAGCGTGTCCTCCACTTCCGAATAGGTGGTCAGGCCGATGTCCGAGCGCCCCAGCCGGGTGTAGGCGATGGACGCGCCCGACAGGTACAGCGCGTCAAAACCCGCTTGCTCGGCGATGAGCGCCGACAGGGCATCGTAGATGCCGGGGGCCAGCACGGCGCCTGTGGCCAACTGCGTTTTCAGTGTTTGCTTCATGGTGACTCCTGACCAAGTTCGTGACCCAGCAGCGCCGCGGCGGTGGCGGCGGCGATATAGCCGCCCGCCACCGCGCTGAGCAATCCATTGCCGGACAGATAGCCCGACACGTCGTTACCCGACACGCCGCGCGCGGCGCCGCCGGCAGCCAGCAGATTCGGCAAGGCCTGCCCATCGCGATTCAACACGCGGCATTGCGCATCGATGTCCAGGCCGCCTTGCGTATGGAACAGCGCGCCGGTGACCTTGACGGCGTGGTA
>RCUJ01001815.1_pt1 | contig 10987 bp, 11 predicted proteins | sample 2166321 | NCBI WGS metagenome assembly RCUJ01 (sample SAMN09932808, study PRJNA488358) | compost metagenome | feature: garden; material: soil; isolation source: compost soil in an enriched community after 118 h of incubation | place: Germany: Experimental Botanical Garden Goettingen | collected... | reverse complement strand
TGGTGTTCGAGCCGGGCCGCTCGATCGTCGCCAACGCCGGCGTGCTGCTGACCCGGGTCGAGTACCTCAAGCACACCGAGCACAAGGATTTCGCCATCGTCGACGCGGCGATGAACGACCTGATCCGTCCGGCGCTGTACCAGGCCTGGATGGACGTGGTGGCGGTGCAGCCGCGCGATGGCGCCACGCGCAACTACGACATCGTCGGCCCGATCTGCGAGACCGGCGACTTCCTGGCCAAGGATCGCCAGCTGGCGCTGGCCGAAGGCGACCTGCTGGCCGTGTGTTCGGCCGGCGCCTACGGCTTCGTCATGAGCTCCAACTACAACACCCGCGGCCGTGCCGCCGAGGTGCTGGTAGATGGCGACCAGGCCTTCGAGGTGCGCCGGCGCGAGACCCTCAGCGAACTCTTCGCCGGCGAAAGCCAGCTGCCGCCAGCACCATAAGGGCACCCCGATGCTATTGCGCTTTACCAAAATGCACGGCCTCGGCAACGACTTCATGGTTCTCGACCTGGTCAGCCAGCACGCGCATATCCAGCCCAAGAACGCCAAGCAGTGGGGCGATCGCCACACCGGCGTCGGCTTCGATCAACTGCTGCTGGTGGAACCGCCGAGCAACCCGGACGTCGACTTCCGCTACCGCATCTTCAACGCCGACGGCTCGGAAGTGGAACAGTGCGGCAATGGCGCGCGCTGCTTCGCCCGCTTCGTGCTGGACAAGCGGCTGACGATGAAGAAGCAGATCCGCGTGGAAACCAAGGCCGGCATCATCGAGCTCGACGTGCGCGCCGACGGCCAGGTCCGCGTGAACATGGGCGCGCCGCGCCTGGAGCCGGCGCAAATCCCCTTCCAGGCCGAACGCCAAGCCTTGAGTTACCCCGTCGAGGTCAACGGCCAGACGCTCGAACTGGCCGCCGTGTCCATGGGCAACCCGCATGCCGTGTTGCGCGTCGACGACGTCGACAGCGCGCCGGTGCATGAACTGGGGCCGAAACTGGAACTGCATCCGCGCTTTCCACAGCGGGTCAACGTCGGCTTCCTGCAAATCATCGACCGCCAGCATGCCAGGTTGCGTGTCTGGGAACGCGGCACCGGCGAGACCCAGGCCTGCGGCACCGGCGCCTGCGCGGCGGCGGTGGCGGCGATTGGCCAGGGCTGGATGGACTCGCCGCTGCAGATCGAACTGCCCGGCGGCAAGCTGTCCATCGAGTGGGCAGGCCCGGGCCAGCCCGTTATGATGACCGGACCCGCGATGCGCGTGTACGAAGGACAGGTTCGCCTATGACCGACCAGCAGGATTCGCCCAAACCACTCGAGCTCGACGCGGCGGCGGTTGCCGACTACCTGCGCCGGCACCCGGAATTCTTCGTCGAACACGACGAATTGCTTCCCGAGTTGCGCATCCCGCACCAGCGCGGTGACACCATCTCGCTGGTCGAACGCCAGGTGAAGCTGTTGCGCGAGCGCAATATCGAGATGCGCCACCGCCTCTCGCAGCTGATGGATGTGGCCCGCGACAACGACCGCCTGTTCGACAAGACCCGCCGCCTGGTACTCGACCTGCTCGATGCCGCCAGCCTCGAGGAAGTGGTCAGCACCGTGGAAGACAGCCTGCGCCACCAGTTCCAGGTGCCCTTCGTCGGCCTGATCCTGTTCAGCGATACGCCGCTCGCGGTCGGTCGCTCGGTCAGCAGCGCCGAAGCGCATCAGGCCATCGGCGGCCTGCTGGCCGGCGGCAAGACCGTCTGCGGGGTGTTGCGCGAGCACGAACTGAACTTCCTGTTCGGCGAAAGCGCAGCCCGCCAGGTCGGCTCCTCGGCGGTGGTCGCGCTGTCCTATCAGGGCCTGCATGGCGTGCTGGCGATCGGCAGCGTCGACCCGCAGCACTACAAGAGCTCCCTGGGCACCCTGTTCCTTGGCTATATCGCCGAAGTCCTGGCCCGCGTGCTGCCGCGCTTCGCCACGCCGCTGCGTTCGGTGAGATAGCTGCAGCTACAAGCTGCAAGCCATAAGCCGGTAGGATGGGTCGGGCCGCGCAGGTTGAGCGAAGCGATACCCATCAAATACCGCGGCGATGGGTTACGCGGCGCACAATGACACCTGGTGTTCACGTCTTGTGCCATGCGCCGCTAACCTGCGCGGCCCGACCCATCCTACGCACTGCCGGGAGCTTCCATGCAAGACCAACTGGATGCCTACCTCGAACACCTGCGCAGCGAGCGTCAGGTGTCGCTGCATACCCTCGACGGCTATAGCCGCGACCTGAGCAAGCTGCTGGCCTACTGCGAGCGCGAGCAGTTGGCCGCCTGGTCGGCACTGGATACCCAACGCCTGCGCCGGTTGATCGCCCACCTCAATCTCCAGGGCCAGTCCAGCCGCAGCCTGGCCCGCCTGCTCTCGGCCACACGCGGCCTCTACCGCTACCTGATCCGCGAAGGCCATTGCCAGAACGACCCGGCCAGCGGCCTGACGCCGCCGAAAGGTGAACGGCGCCTGCCGAAAACCCTGGACGCCGACCGCACCGCTCAACTGCTCGACGGCGCGGTCGAGGACGACTTCATCGCCCGCCGCGACCAGGCCATGCTCGAGCTGTTCTATTCCTCCGGTCTGCGCCTGGCCGAACTGGTCGGCCTCAACCTCGACAATCTGGACCTGGGCGACGGCCTGGTGCGGGTGCTGGGCAAGGGCAACAAGACCCGCGTGTTGCCGGTCGGGCGCATGGCGCGCCAGGCCCTGGAACAGTGGCTGCCCTTGCGCGCCCTGGCCAACCCGGCGGATGGCGCGGTATTCATCAGCCAGCAGGGTCGCCGGCTCGGCCCGCGCGCCATACAGCTGCGCGTGCGCCAGGCCGGGGTGCGCGAACTCGGGCAGAATCTGCATCCGCACATGCTGCGTCACAGCTTCGCCAGTCATATGCTGGAGTCGTCACAGGACTTGCGCGCGGTGCAGGAGCTGCTCGGCCATGCCGACATCGCCACCACCCAGGTCTACACCCACCTGGATTTCCAGCACCTGGCCACGGTGTATGACCGCGCCCATCCACGGGCCAAACGCAAAGGCAGTAGCGAATGAGCATTCAACTGATCACCTTCGACCTCGACGACACCCTGTGGGACGTGACCCCGGTGATGCAGGATGCCGAGGCGACGCTGCGCAACTGGCTGGCCATGCACGCGCCACGCCTGGGCGCGGTGCCGGTCGAACACCTGTGGACGATTCGCGCGCAGTTGCTGCAGGGCGAACCCTCGCTCAAGCATCGCCTCAGCGAGCTGCGCCGGCGCATCCTGCTGGGCGCCCTGGCCGGTGCCGGCTATCCGCCCGACGAGGCCGCGGCGCTGGCCGAGGGTGGTTTTCAGGTGTTTCTTGCCGCCCGCCATCAGGTCGAGCTGTTCGCCGAAGTGCATCCGACCCTGGAGACCCTGGCCAATCGCTTCCAGCTCGGGGTGATCACCAATGGCAATGCCGATGTACGCCGCCTGGGCCTGGCCGACTATTTCCAGTTCGCCCTGTGCGCGGAAGAACTCGGGGTCGGCAAACCCGATCCCAAGCCCTTTCAGGAAGCCCTCAGGCGTGCCGGGGTTGCCGCACCGCACGCAGTGCATGTCGGCGACCACCCCAGCGACGACATCGCCGGCGCCCAGGCTGCCGGCCTGCGGGCGATCTGGTTCAACCCGCAGGGCAACGCCTGGGAAGGCGACAAGCGCGCCGATGGCGAAATCCGCAGCCTGGCCGAATTGCCGGCGCTGCTGCATAGCTGGGTCTAGGAGCCTGTCGGACAGCAAAACCCTTGGCAGACCGTTGAAAAACGACCTGCCTCGCCCGGGCGGTTAGATAGGACGGCTGCCGTATTTGCTGTCGGGCTTCTTCGGTGGATCGGAAACCACGTTGGGCTCGACCTCCTGCACCTTGCCGCCACGCGCCAGGTACTCTTCCATGGCGCGGGCCAGGGCGTCGCGATCCTTCTGCTTGGCTTCGATGCTCGGCAGCTCTTCGACATTGATCGCCGCCTTGGCCTTGGCCTTGCTCTTGCCCGTGCTGACGACTTCGTCGCCGTCGTCACCGCTGTCGACGTCATCGGCGGCGGCCATTTCCTCGCCGCTGTCTTCGTCAGCCCCTTCGAGCTCGTCTTGTTCCAGATCTTCGTCGCTCATGTTCAACCTCATGACTTGCGAAAAGCAGGTTAGTTATAGCCCAGCCACGTAATCTTTCGTACGTCGCCGGAAAAAATTCAAATGACCTTGCCTGGCAAAGCCCCCAGCCGCTTCTCGCGCTGGCCCGGACAAGCACCGCCGCGTCACATAACAGTACTTATCGCGCGCATTCTAGCGTGCTGCCAGAAAAAACAAAGGGCGCCTTTGGGCGCCCTCGTTGTAAATCACCGGCAATCAGCTTTTGGTGAATTCCGGATAGGCTTCCATACCGCATTCGGCGATGTCCACGCCCTCGTATTCTTCTTCCTCGGTGACGCGCAGACCGATCACCAGCTTGATGATCGACCAGACGATCAGGCTGGCAGTGAAGACCCAGGCGAAGATACAGGCCAGACCGAGCAACTGGGCGCCCAGGGTGGCATCCGGGTTGGTCAGCACCACCGCCAACAGGCCCCAGATACCGGCCACGCCGTGCACGGAAATGGCGCCAACCGGATCGTCGATCCTGAGCTTGTCCATGGCCAGGATGGAGAACACCACCAGCACGCCACCGACGCCACCGATCAGGGTCGCCTGCAGGGCGCCCGGGGTCAGCGGCTCGGCGGTGATCGCCACCAGGCCGGCCAGGGCGCCGTTGAGGGCCATGGTCAGGTCGCTTTTGCCGAACAGGATGCGCGCCACTATCATGGCCGCGATCAGGCCGCCGGCGGCGGCCATGTTGGTGTTGACGAAGACGTTGGCCACGGCGTTGGCATCTTCGATGGTGCTCATCTTCAGCTGCGAGCCACCGTTGAAGCCGAACCAGCCCATCCACAGGATAAAGGTGCCCAGGGTTGCCATCGGCAGGTTGGCGCCGGGAATGGCGTTGACCTGGCCGTTAGCGCCGTACTTGCCCTTGCGCGCACCGAGCAGCAAGACACCGGCCAGAGCGGCAGTGGCACCGGCCATGTGGACCACGCCGGAACCGGCGAAATCGAGGAAGCCGGCTTCGTTGAGGAAGCCCGAGCCCCATTTCCAGAAGCCCTGCACCGGGTAGATGAAACCGGTCATGACCACGGCGAAGGCGAGGAAGGCCCACAGCTTCATGCGTTCGGCCACGGCACCGGAGACGATCGACATGCAGGTCGCGGCGAACACCACCTGGAAGAAGAAGTCCGAGCGCGCCGAGTAGTAGGGCGCGTCGTCGCCACCGGCGAGAACCGACTCGACGCTGTTCTCCTCACCGAGCAGGAAGCCCAGGCTCGGCAGGATGCCGCCCTCCGGGCTGGAATACATGATGTGGTAACCGATCACCAGGTACATGACGCTGGCGACAGCGTACAGGGCGATGTTCTTGGTGAGGATTTCGGTGGTGTTCTTGGCCCGCACCAGACCGGCTTCGAGCATGGCAAAACCCGCTGCCATCCACATCACCAGAGCACCGCAAATCAAAAAGTAGAAGGTATCGAAGCCGTACTGCAGTGCAGTCAATGCTGTGTTATCCATGGTTCACCTCTTGCCGGCGCGCTTTTATAGCGCTGTTCGGTTAAGGCGCCCGGGTTGGCTCCGGGCGCACTCCGTGTGCTTACAGGTTGTAGCCACGCTCGTTGTGCAGGGCGAGATCGAGACCGACCGTCTCTTCCTCATCGCTGACACGCAAGCCCATTACCAGGTCGATCACTTTCAGAATCGCGAAGGTCAACACCGCGGTGTAGACCACCGTGAAGGCCACGCCCTCGAACTGCACCCACAGTTGCGCGGGGATGTTCTCCACCGTGCCGAAGCCACCCAAGGCCGGCGCGGCGAATGCCCCGGTGAGAATGGCGCCGACAATGCCGCCCACGGCATGCACGCCGAAGACATCCAGGGAGTCGTCATAGCCGAACTTGCGTTTCAGGCTGGTGGCGCAGAAGAAGCAGATCACCCCCGCCGCCAGACCGATGACCAGCGCGCCCATCGGCCCGGCGGTGCCGGACGCCGGAGTGATGGCCACCAGGCCCGCCACCGCACCGGAAGCAATGCCCAGCACGCTGGGTTTGCGGTGGGTGACCCACTCGGCGAACATCCAGCTCAGCGCCGCCGTCGCCGTGGCGATCTGGGTCACCAGCATGGCCATGCCGGCGCTGCCGTTGGCCGCCAGGGCCGAGCCGGCGTTGAAGCCGAACCAGCCGACCCAGAGCATGCTCGCGCCGATCAGGGTGTAACCGAGGTTGTGTGGCGGCATGGCGGTGGTCGGGAAGCCCTTGCGCTTGCCCAGCACCAGACAGGTCACCAGACCGGCGATACCGGCGTTGATGTGCACCACGGTGCCGCCGGCGAAGTCGAGCACGCCCCAGTCCCACATCAGCGCACCGTCGCCGCTCCACACCATGTGCGCGATCGGGGCGTAGACGAGGGTGAACCAGACGGCCATGAAGATCAGCATGGCCGAGAATTTCATGCGTTCGGCGAAGGCGCCGACGATCAGGGCGGGCGTGATGATGGCAAAGGTCATCTGGAAGGTGATGAACACGCTTTCCGGAATGCCGGCCACCAGGCTGTCCAGGCTCAGACCGCTGAGAAAGGCTTTGCCGAAGCCACCGACGAAGGAGTTGAGATTGACCACACCCTGCTCCATGCCGGTGGTGTCAAAGGCCAGGCTGTACCCGTAGATAACCCAGAGCACGCTGATCAGGCCGGTGATGGCGAAGCACTGCATCAACACCGACAACACGTTCTTCGAACGCACCATGCCGGCATAGAACAGGGCCAGCCCCGGAATGGTCATGAACAGCACGAGCACGGTCGCGACCAGCATCCAAGCCGTGTCGCCGCCGTTTAAAGCGGCCTCGTCGGCCATGGCAATGCCAGGAACGAGAGACAAAAGGGCTCCTAGCCCTGCGATGTTTCGCAGAGTCATTGGGGGTTACTCCTGGGGCGTGGGGTTCGCAGGCTTGCTTAGATCGCGTCGGTATCGGTTTCGCCGGTGCGGATGCGGATCGCCTGTTCCAGGTTGACGACGAAAATCTTGCCGTCGCCGATCTTGCCGGTGTTGGCGGCCTTGGTGATGGCTTCGATGACGCGATCCAGCTGGTCGTCGGCGATGGCCACGTCAATCTTCACCTTGGGTAGAAAATCGACCACATATTCGGCGCCGCGGTACAACTCGGTGTGACCTTTCTGCCGACCGAAGCCTTTGACCTCGGTGACGGTGATGCCCTGCACGCCGATTTCCGACAGTGACTCGCGGACGTCGTCCAGCTTGAACGGCTTGATGATGGCAGTAACTAGCTTCATGAATCTTTCTCCCGTGTAAGGTGGACTTGCCCCAGGAATTACGAACCCGGCTCAAGTCTAAGCGCTGTGTCTGGCTTTTGTAATGCATCGCTTGCCCCGGAGGGACGACGGCGATACCCACCAACCGCTCCCGACGAAACGCTACCCGCTTCGTCTAACGCACCGGAACTGCATCGGTGCATTCGTCACAAGCGACCAAGCAGAAAGCTTGCCATATCGTATAAATTTGTTTTTTTTCAGATAGTTATCATAAAAAACAGGCTCTCTGCATGACCTCGACAGGCGAAGGACGCACGATAACGGTGCGCGCACAGGGCCAGCCATGCGCAAAAAGTGTGCAGTGCTGGCGGCACCGGCCCCGAACGTGGCTGCGTGCTACACTGCCCCGTCTGTCACTGGAACCCTGTCATGTTGCCGCCCAAAGCCCTGCTCGACGCACTCAGTTCCCACGCCTCACGCCTGTTCAACGGCGAAACGCCGCTGCCCCGCAGCGAATTCGAAGCCCAGTTCAAAGCTCTGTTGCAGAGCGGCTTCAGCAAACTCGATCTGGTCAGCCGGGAAGAGTTCGACAGCCAGATGGCCGTCCTCGCCCGCACCCGCGCTCGCCTGGAAGCACTCGAAGCCAAGGTCGCCGAACTGGAAGCATGCACCGCGCAAGGCGCTACGCCGCCCACCGAGTAACCCGCTCGGACGCTTGACGATCAAGGAGCGATCGATGTCCCTGGCCATAGTCCACAGCCGCGCCCAAGTCGGCGTCGAAGCGCCCGCCGTAACCGTCGAGGCGCACCTGGCCAATGGCTTGCCGTCGCTGGCGCTGGTCGGCCTGCCCGAGACCGCCGTCAAGGAAAGCAAGGACCGGGTGCGCAGCGCCATCCTCAATTCCGCCTTCGACTTCCCGCCACGACGCATCACCCTCAACCTGGCCCCGGCCGACCTACCCAAGGACGGCGGGCGCTTCGACCTGGCGATTGCCTTAGGGATTCTCGCCGCCAGCGGCCAGGTGCCGGCCACCGCCCTGGAACAGCTCGAGTGCCTGGGCGAACTGGCCTTGTCCGGCGCCGTGCGCCCAGTGCGGGGCGTATTGCCCGCGGCGCTGGCGGCTCGCGCCGCCGGACGCACCTTAGTGGTGCCGAAGGCCAACGCCGAGGAAGCGAGCCTGGCCTCCGGGCTGGTGGTCATCGCCGTCGAGCATTTGCTCGAGCTGGCCGCCCACCTCAATGGCCAGACCCCGATCGCCCCTTACCAGGCCCAGGGTCTGCTGCGCCGCAGCCTGCCCTACCCGGATCTGGCCGAGGTGCAGGGGCAGGTCGCCGCCAAGCGTGCCCTGCTGGTGGCCGCGGCCGGCTCGCACAATCTGCTGTTGACCGGTCCGCCGGGCACCGGCAAGACCCTGCTGGCCAGCCGCCTGCCCGGCCTGCTGCCGCCACTGGACGAGCAGGAAGCCCTGGAAGTCGCGGCGATTCATTCGGTGGCCAGCCACACCCCGCTGGATGCCTGGCCGCAGCGACCGTTCAGAAACCCGCATCACAGCGCCTCCGGCCCGGCCCTGGTCGGTGGCGGCAGCCGTCCGCAACCCGGCGAAATTACCCTGGCCCATCAGGGCGTGCTGTTTCTCGATGAACTGCCGGAATTCGACCGCAAGGTGCTGGAGGTGCTGCGCGAGCCCCTGGAAAGCGGGCAGATCGTCATCGCCCGGGCCCGCGACAAGGTGCGCTTTCCCGCGCGATTCCAGCTGGTCGCGGCGATGAACCCCTGCCCCTGCGGTTTTCTCGGCGACCCCAGCGGCCGCTGTCGCTGCGGCGCGGAACAGATCCAGCGCTACCGCGGCAAACTCTCGGGGCCCTTGCTCGACCGCATCGACCTGCACGTGACGGTGGCGCGGGAAGCCACCGCCCTGCATGTGCCGCCCAGCGACGGCGCCGACACGGCCACCGGCGCCGCCCTGGTGGCGCGCGCCCGGCAACGCCAGGTGCTGCGCCAGGGCGTGGCCAATGCCTTTCTCGACCTGCCCGGCCTGCGCCAGCACTGCGGCCTGCACGCCGCCGACCAGGGCTGGCTGGAAAGCGCCTGCGAACGCCTCGGCCTGTCCCTGCGCGCCGCGCACCGGGTGCTCAAGGTGGCACGCACCCTGGCCGATCTCGAAGAAATCGAGCAGATCGCCCGCAGCCATCTGGCCGAGGCGCTGCAGTACCGCGGGCATGCGCAGAGCTGAGCGTTTTTTCACAATCTCTGAGGCTAGCTTCGCCGCAAAGCAGGCATCCGACCGGCTGGCTCCTGCAAGGGACGGCTACATTTACCGCCCAATCGGGACATGGCCCGCTCAATAGCGGCTCAAGCAATCCGTCGCACCGGCGGCAACTGCATCGCCGCCACCTCGGCAACCAGGTAGTCGCGCAAGCGCTGGAAACGCTCCTGCCCGCGCCGCGCCTTGGGCCAGACCAGGTAGTAGCTGCTGCCGCTGGGCACCGCGCAGGGCCAGGGCAGGCCGAGGCGGCCCTGGGCGACATCCTCGGCGACCAGCACCAGATCGCCGATCGACACCCCGTAACCGCGCGCGGCGGCAACCATGCCCAGTTCCAGGGTATCGAACACCTGACCGCCCTTGAGCGGCACCTGCTCGGCCAGGCCCATGGCCTGCAGCCACTGGCGCCAGTCGCGGCGGTCCGGGGTCGGATGGAGCAGCTCGGCGCCCTGCAGCCGGGCCAGATCCCAGGGCCCGTCCTGAGCCGCCTCGGGGGCGCAGACCGGGATCAGCCACTCGTCGAACAGCAGCATGCTGCCCCACTCCTCGGTAAAACCGCCACTGCCGAGCAACACCGCACAGTCGAACGGCTCGTGCAGGAAGTCGACCTTGTCCACGTCCATCCAGGCGCTGGTCAGCTGCACCTCGATGTCGCTGTTTTGCACACGAAAGCGCGACAAGCGCGCCAGCAGCCAGCGCATGGTCAGGGTCGAGGGCGCCTTCAGGCGCAGGATCGCATCGTCGGCGTGCAGGCTGAGGCAGGCCCGCTCCAGGGCATCGAAGCCCTCACGCAGGCCGGGCAGCAGCATGCGCGCCGGCTCGGTCAGTTGCAGGCTGCGCCCGCGGCGCTCGAACAGGCGGCAGGCGAAGTGCTCTTCCAGGGTGCGCACATGCCGGCTCACCGCGCTCTGGGTGATCGCCAGCTCCTCGCCGGCGCGGGTGAAGGAGCTGTGCCGGGCCGCCGCCTCGAAGGCGCGCAAGGCATACAGCGGCGCCAGACGACGGTGCTTATCCATGAGTATCAATCATGCCTGACATCATCTTTTTCCTTTTGTGCGTGCGCTCTCGACTCAAGAGAATAGCGTCATTCTCCGCCCGCCCGGACAACCCGGGCAAGCCTTCTCACTGAGCCATACTCATGATGCTGCACGCTTTTCGCGACGAACTCGGCGCTATCCTGCGCCTGGCCGGCCCCCTGATTGCCGCCCAGTTGGCGCACGTCCTGATGGTCTTTACCGACACCGTGATGATGGGCCTGCTCGGTCCGGCGGCGTTGGCCGGCGGCGGCCTGGGCGCGGCCAGCTATGCCTTCGTGTCGATCTTCTGCGTCGGCGTGA
>RCUJ01001813.1_pt1 | contig 10992 bp, 11 predicted proteins | sample 2166321 | NCBI WGS metagenome assembly RCUJ01 (sample SAMN09932808, study PRJNA488358) | compost metagenome | feature: garden; material: soil; isolation source: compost soil in an enriched community after 118 h of incubation | place: Germany: Experimental Botanical Garden Goettingen | collected... | reverse complement strand
GTATTGTAAAAAGGCTTTTAGGGCTTTTTGGAAGCACCATTACCTTAGATAGCGATTTAGGAAAAGGAACTTCATTTTCGTTTACCATTGCTTTTGAGCATGATTTAGCCAAAACGAAAAGTATTATTGATGAGATTGAAGTTGATTTGACTTCGAGTGAAGTTTACAAAATTCTAGTGGTTGAAGACAATTTGATTAATCAGCTTGTTACCAAAAAGATTATCGAAAAAAATAATTATTCCTGTAAAGTAGTCGATGATGGTTTTGCAGCTCTTAAAGCCTTAGAAAACGATACGTTCGATCTGATTTTAATGGATATTAATATGCCTTTAATGAACGGATTTGAAACTACAAAACGAATACGTCTTCAAGGAATAGAAACTCCAATTGTGGCTTTGACGGCTTTTGATAAAGATGAAATTACAGATGAAGCAATTTCTTCTGGAATGAATGATATTATAATTAAACCTTTTGAACCGGTTAAATTATTTAAAATTATCAATTTCTTAATAAACGAAAAAAACGCTGTTTAGTACCAGCGTTTTTTGTTTTTCTTAGCGTTTGTTGATTTTCTCGATTTGTGAGCACCACCGCTTCTGTTTGAGCTTTTAGGTTTTTCTCCAGCTTCTGGGCTTCCAGAATGCCATTGATACGGATGGTCGGCAATCGTTTTCACATCCACTTTTATTAATTTTTGAATGTCTTTCCAGTAAGGAAGTTCATCTTTTCCGCAGAAAGAAATTGCAATTCCGCCGTTTCCTGCACGACCTGTACGGCCAATTCGGTGAACGTAAGTTTCTGGAATATTCGGTAAATCAAAATTGATTACATAAGGTAATTGCTCGATATCAATTCCTCGTGCCGCAATATCTGTAGCAACCAAAACTCCAACTTCTTTGTTTTTGAAAGCATCTAGAACTCTTTGTCTTGCGTTTTGTGATTTATCTCCGTGAATGGCTTCTGCAGGAATATCTTTTTTGCGAAGCGCTTTTACCACATTGTCAGCGCCGTGTTTTGTTCTCGAGAAAACAAGCACGTTTGATAAATTTTCTTCTTTAATCAAACTATACAGCAAGTTTCTTTTTTCGGTTTTGTCAACAAAATAAATGCGCTGTTCTACATTTTCGGCAGTAGAAGAAACTGGAGAAACTTCAACTTTTTCTGGATCTTGAAGAAACATTTCTGCAAGTTCGCGAATTGCAATTGGCATTGTCGCAGAGAAAAGTAAAGTTTGTCTGTTTTTAGGAGTCAGTTTTACGATTTTTTTGACATCGTTTATAAAACCCATATCCAGCATCTGATCAGCTTCATCTAGTACTAAAGTATGTAAATGATTTAAATCAAGAAAACCTTGTTTATGAAGGTCAAGTAAACGTCCTGGAGTGGCAACTAAAATATCAACTCCATTTTTTAAAGCATCTACCTGTGGATTTTGTGAAACTCCTCCAAAAATAGTTAGCTGCGTTAAATTGGTATATTTTGCATAAGTGTCAAAACTTTGTCCGATTTGTACAGCAAGTTCACGAGTAGGCGTAACCACAAGTGCACGAATTACTTTTGCTTTTTTTGATGAACCTACAATGCGGTGCAATTGATGTATAATTGGAATGGCAAATGCCGCTGTTTTTCCTGTTCCTGTCTGTGCACAACCAATTAAATCGCGGCCTTCTAAAACAACAGGAATTGATTTTTCCTGAATTGGAGTCGGATTTAAATAGCCTTCTTCAAATACGGCTTTTTGTATACTTTTTGAAAGTGATAGATCTTCGAATAACATATCTTTGGTATTAAGTATTTTAGTTTTAAGTACTAAAATGCTGTGCAAAGATATGTTTATTCGTTCAATCGTTCGTTTGAATTTGCTTTTATTTGGCAAACAGCCCTTACAGCATAATCAAATAGGGTATTTAAAATCAGGCAGGTTCAATATTGGCTTTGATAAAATCGGTAACCAAATAGCCAATCAATTTACCTATTAAGTTATTGTTTGGAGAATTGTCTAAATCTGGAGCGCCTTCGCAGATGTGCAAGTATGCAGCATGTTTGTGTTCTCCAAAGAAAGAAACAAACTGTCTCAATTCTTCGACCGAAAATCCGCTAATTGTCATGGCGCTGCTGGCGATATTAGGAATTGCATCAAGATCGATTTCGATTCCGAAAGCATCATTTTTAATAAAATCCAAAGCTGTAATCATTTCACGATTAAAATCTTTTTCTTTTCTAATGTTGACACTGTCGTACGTATTATATCGAACGCGATCTTCCAGTTTTTTGATAATATCTAAAACGCTTTTTGAAGTATAATTTTCGTGAAGGCCAAAAATGAAATATTTCTTTAAAAAGCCTTCTTCATAAGCATATGAAAAACCATTTCCGCTATGACGGCCTTCTAAGATTCTAAAATCAGAGTGTGCATCAAAATTGATCGCATTTATTGGTTTTCCTTTTGCAAGAGCAGCACCTTTAATATTTCCGTAAGCATTGTTATGCCCTCCGCCAATAATAATTGGTGTTTTTCCTGCTTTAATTATGGTAAAAATAATATGAGATACTTCTTTGTCTATTTTTTCAACCAGCTGGCTTAATTTTGAACGATCATCAATATCGTTAAAATCAAGATTTTCAACATCTCGCATTTCTTGAGCAACATTGATTTGTCCTAAAACAATTATATTGCTTCCTTTGCAAAATCTATTATGCTGAATGTTTGCAATGCTTTTAATGGCAGATTTCCATGCAGAAGCAGCTCCAGGTCTTCCGTAATTGGCACGCACACCAATATCTTCAGGAATTCCTAAAAGCACATATTTCGCCTCGCTTTCTTTAAGAAAATTAACGATGTCAGCCCCTGGAGGGATGACAATCATTTTTTCTCCGAATTTTATTTCACCACTTCTATGATTTGTGATTTTTGCTAAATCATTTATAGTGAATGGGATTAATTTTTCCATGAAAAAAATTTATTTTCCAAAAATAATATAATTGTAGAAACTTACGTTATTACCTTATATTAATTCTTAAATTTGTTATTAAAGAAAATTATTTAAATATGGAAAACCCAAAGAACAACAATTCAAGTCTAAAGGCGGTAATCGCAGTTTTAGCAGTCCTACTGATCGGTAGCTTAGTGTATATTTTTAAATTATCTTCTGATACAGAGGTGGTTAAAACTGAACTTACAACAACCTTGACTGAAAAAGAATCTGTAATGAAAGATTTACAGGAGTTAAAAGCGACTTATGATGCTGCTATTGCTGAAAACACTTCTATGTCTGACGAATTAATCCAAGAAAGAGATAAAGTTGTGGCTTTAATGGATGATTTGAACAAATCTAAAGGAGATGTTTCTAAATACAGATCTCAAGTTCAAGCAATGCAGAGTAAAATGAAAACTTTAGTTGCTGAAAACGATGAGTTAAAAAAGCAAAATGGTGTTTTAACAACTCAAAGAGATAGTACTATTGTGGTTTTAGGAGAATCTAAAAAATACAATGAAGTATTAGTTGGTCAAAATGAAGAATTGGCTAAAACTGTAGAAAAAGGTTCTAAATTATCAGTATTGAATACTAAAACGTCAGCTTACAAATTGAAAAGCTCTGGAAAACAAATCGAAACTGACAAGGCAAGCCGTGCTGATGTTTTGAAAGTTAGTTTTACAATTGCTGAAAATCAAATTGCAAAATCTGGAGACAAAACGTATTATGTTCAAGTTATCGACGCTAAAAACAATGTTTTAGGCGAAAAGAAAACTGAAAGTTTTGGAGAAAACACATTAACTTACAGCTTTAAAACTACAGTGAAATATGAAAATAAAACTGTACAAGTTAGTGAAGATCTTCCAGGAAAAGATTTTGCTAAAGGAACTTACTTTATCAATGTTTTTGATAATGATGAGTTAGTTTCTAAAACTAGTTTTAGTTTAAGATAAGGAGCCTTAGGGATACAATACCACTTAAGATATTAAAGGTCTGTGATTTTTCACAGGCCTTTTTTTATGGATGAAAATTGAATGGTTTTGCTGTTGTTTGAAAAAAAAATACGTTTAACTATACGTTACCCGTGGTTGAAACCACGGGCTATATTTAAATTTAAATCGTTGAAATTATTATTTTAAAATTTTTCCTTCAACAAAAACAGATTCTATAAGATTGCTTCCAAAAGCGTAAGGAATTTGATAGTAAGAAGAGATAGGTTTTGTTAGAATCAGATTGGCTTTTTTGCCTTTTGTAATACTTCCGTGAGTTTCTGAAAGTCCCATTGCATACGCTCCATTAATTGTTGCAGCATTTATAGCTTCTTCAGGCGTCATTTTCATTTTGATGCAAGCTGTTGCAACAACAAAATTCATATTTCCGGATGGAGTAGAGCCAGGGTTAAAATCTGTTGCTAAGGCAACAGGTAAACCAGCTTTTATCATTTCGCGGGCGGGAGTGTACGGAATGCTTAAAAAGTAAGAACAAGACGGTAAAGCAACAGGCATGGTTTCGGTGTCTTTTAAGGCTTCAATATCTTCTGGATTCATAATTTCAAGATGATCGACAGAAAGTGCGTTAAATTTAACGCCAGCCTGAATTCCGCCAATAGAATTAAATTGATTGACATGGATTTTTGGTTTTAAACCAAATGCTAAACCAGCCTCCATTATTTTTTCGGTTTCTTCTACAGAAAAATAACCGCTTTCGCAGAAAACATCTACGTAATCCGCTAACTTGTTTTTTGATATTTCTGGCAGCATTTCGTTAATGATTTCGTCAAGATATCCTGCTTTGTCTTCCTTGTAATGAGTAGGAAATGCGTGTGCGCCTAGAAATGTCGCTTTTATGGCAATCGGGTAGTTTTCGGCTAGTTTTTTAATTACACGAAGCATTTTTAATTCTCCATCAACCGTTAATCCGTAGCCAGATTTGATTTCGACAGCTCCAGTTCCTAAATGCATTACTTCTTCTAGACGAATTTTAGATTGTTCGTAAATTTCTTCTTCAGAAGTTTCGTTTAGCTTTTTAGCTGAATTAAGGATTCCACCGCCACGATTGGCAATTTCTTCATAAGAAAGTCCATTAATGCGGTCTACGAACTCTTGTTCACGATTTCCTGCGTACACAATATGTGTGTGGCTGTCGCACCAAGACGGAAGAACAACTTTTCCAGTTGCATCAATTGTTTTGTCGGCATTTATTTTCGGGAGATTATCCATTGAGCCGAAATCTTCAATTAAATTGTCTTTTAGTATTAAAAAAGCATTTTTAATTGTTGGAAGATTAGCCATTTCAGAACCCGAAACTTTAGCTATAGAAGTTTCGCGAACCTGTAGTAACTCTTGTATGTTTGTGATTAAAGTGATCATTGGTAAGAATTGTTATAAAACACAAATTTCACAAATTTTCACTAATGAATTGTGAAAACTCGTGAAATTTGTATCAGATTGGAATTTGGAATTTTAAAAATTCAATATTTTTATCTTTATTCTGAAACTGTAATTTCGAACATTTTGCTCCAGTTTTTACCTGTTACAAAAATGGTTTTAGTTTTAGGGTTGTATGCAATACCGTTTAATACATCGTCTTTTGTAATGTCTGTCATTGTTTTTCTTAAATCAGATAAATTTAAAATTGCTTCAACAGCCCCAGAATTTGGATTTACGACAGCAATAGCATCTTTAAACCATACATTAGCATAAATTTTTCCGTCGATCCATTCAATCTCATTAACGGCTTTAATTTTCGATTCTCCAGAATAAACGTTGACATAATCAATCATTTTTTGAGTAGCTGGATCAACTTTCCAAATTTTTTCAGTTCCATCTGTTTGATAAATGTATTTTCCGTCATTTGTCATTCCCCAGCCTTCAATATCTTTTTCGTAATCAAAGGTTTTTTCAAGCTTTAATGTTTTTGCATTATAAATGAAGCCTTTTTTATTTTTGTAGGTCAATTGGAATAATTTATCATTTATAAATGTGATTCCTTCTCCAAAATATTGTTGGTCAAGATCAATCTGACTGAAAACTTTCCCAGTCTTATAATCGTATTTTTTTATAAACGAAGCTCCTTCTTGTCCAGTGCTTTCATATAAAGTGTCTTTATAAAACTCTAAACCTTCTGTAAAAGCTTTTTTGTCATGAGGAAAAGTATTTACGACTTTATATTTTAATAATTTAGGCTCAATATCTGAAACTACTTCAATTCTAGAAGTCGCATCAGAAGAATCTCCGCCAAAATAAACTTTAGCTTTTAGATATTGATATCCCAATTTTTGATCTATTAATTCAAATCTAAAATTTGCAGCACCTTTTGTACCTCCAACTCTTTGGTCGTTTACGAAGTAGGCAACGCTGTCAATTTCTTTCGAATTTGGGTTTGAAATTCCGATATTAAGCGCTTCTTTTTGCGTAAGATGAGCCGGAAAAGCAGAATCATCGATAGTAAAAAAAGAATTTTCACCTTTATTTTTTTCTTTACATCCAACCAATGTGATTCCTAATAAAATGACAGTTAGGAAGTTATATTTTTTCATAGTTTAAAATTTGAATAAGGCAATATACGACGATATTTTTATTGCTGCAAAGGTCTTGCAAAAATATAAAAAGGTTGTATATTTGCACCGGCAAGTCCTACACGACCAGCTCCTGCAGACTCCCCCAGGATGGGAACATAGCAAGGGTACGTGGTTGAGCGGTGCGATGTAGGTCGCTTGCCATTTTTTTTAGAATTTAATAGTTTTGTAATCTTCCTTTCAGGAGGATTTTTTTATTTTTGACCCTATCTGAAGTTAAATGTTATTGGTTAGAAGTTCAAAATTGACTGCTTTATGTAGTTCAAAATAAACCCAATTCCAAAAACTTATAACTCATAACCCATAACTTATAACTAAAAAAATGAGCAAAGTCGTTTTAATTACCGGAGGATCATCAGGAATTGGAAAATCTATTGGTGAATTTTTGCACCAGAAAGGTTTTGTCGTGTACGGAACAAGCAGAAATCCTGAGAAGGTTTTAAATTCAGTTTTTCCGTTGGTTGCTTTAGATGTTCGAAATTCTGATTCTATTAAAACAGCGGTAAACAAAATTATTGAAACTTCTGGAAGATTGGATATTGTAATTAATAACGCAGGAGTTGGAATTACAGGTCCTTTAGAAGAAATTCCGACAGAAGAAATTCGAAATAATTTTGAGACTAACTTTTTTGGTCCAATTGAAGTTATGAAAGCGGCATTGCCACAAATGCGTAAGCAAAATTCGGGGCTTATTATTAATATTACTTCGATTGCTGGTTATATGGGGCTTCCGTATAGAAGTGTTTATTCTGCATCGAAAGGAGCTTTGGAATTGATTACTGAAGCTTTGAGAATGGAAGTGAAAGCTTTTGGTGTCGAAATTACGAACGTTGCACCTGGAGATTTTGCAACCAATATTGCTGCCGGACGTTATCATGCGCCAGTTATTAAAGATTCTGCTTATGAAAAGGTTTATGGTGAAGTTTTGGCAACGATGAATGATCATGTTGATGCAGGAAGTAATCCGAATGAAATGGCAGAAGCGGTGTATAAAATCATTCAGACTAAAAAACCAAATGTGCATTATAAAGTTGGTGCTTTTATGCAGAAGTTTTCAATTGTTTTGAAACGTGCGCTTCCAGATAAAGTTTACGAGAAAATGTTAATGAATCACTATAAATTATAAGATTATGGATAAAGCAATTGAATTTTTGCCTACTATTTTAGCAGTTTTATTTTTAGTTATTATTTGGTTTGTAATTCGAAAAATATTTGCTTCTATAAGCGATAAAATCAATAATTCTGACACTTATAAAGAAGAAACTTTACGAGTTCTTGAAGAAATTAGGGACGAATTGAAGGAAATAAATAGAAATAATTCTAAGTAAGCTATTAAGTATTGATTTAATTGCAAACACTTTTGAAGGTCTTTTTTGCTAAAGAAAAAAGCTACAAAGTTAATAGAATTGTTTAAAAATGTAAAAACTACACTTATTTTTAACAATTAAATCCAAAATGGTTTTGATTTTAAAAACGTTATTGATATTGATTTCGTAATTTTGCAGCTAGATTTCTTTAAAAGAATTTATTTGAAAAGAAATTTATAAATACAAACAAACCATTTTTAATTAAACAAATTATGAAATTTTTTATAGACACAGCTAATTTAGCTCAAATTAAAGAAGCACAAGCTTTAGGAGTTTTGGATGGTGTAACAACTAATCCGTCATTAATGGCAAAAGAAGGAATCACTGGAAAAAACAATATCCTTAAGCATTATGTTGACATTTGCAATCTTGTTGATGGTGACGTAAGTGCTGAAGTTAACGCTCTTGACTTTGAAGGTATGGTTAAAGAGGGTGAGGAGCTTGCTGAATTACATGAGCAAATTGTTGTAAAACTTCCTATGACTAAAGAAGGTGTTATGGCAGCAAAATATTTTTCTGATAAAGGAATTAAAACTAACGTAACTCTTGTTTTCTCTGTAGGACAAGCTTTATTGGCTGCTAAGGCTGGTGCTACTTATGTTTCTCCATTCGTTGGACGTTTAGATGATGTTTCTACTGATGGATTGAACTTGATTCAAGAAATTAGAGAAGTTTATGATAACTACGGTTACGAAACTCAAATTTTAGCAGCTTCTGTGCGCCATACAATGCATATTGTAAACTGTGCTAAAATTGGTGCTGATGTTATGACTGGACCTCTTTCTGCAATTTATGGTTTATTGAAACACCCATTAACAGATATCGGTTTAGCTCAATTCGTAGCTGACTTTGAAAAAGGGAACAAGTAATTCTCAGATACTTATAAAATAAAAATCGTCTTTTTTCTAACGAGAAAAGACGATTTTTTTTTACTTTTATCTTGAATCTTAAATAGTTAAATATGAAAGTTATCTTATTTATGTTATCATTTTTTGTAGCGAGTTTTTCTATAAATGCCCAAGCCGCTAAAGTTATTACTTCGGTAAATGAAGCGGGAGATGTTGCTACTTACGAGCTGGATTGTTCGGTTAAATTTCAAACTCTAGCCAAAGGTCTTCGGTATAATATTACGAGGCATGAATTTAAAGGCCCTGAATTAAAAAACACTTATCGCCTTTTGCTAGTGATGGACGGATTTTATTCGAAAACATTAAATAGTGAAATGAAGATCTCGGCAGTTTTAAGTGACGGGACAGTTATTGAGGCTAGAAAAACTATTGAGGATGATGGCTTTTTTGATGGAGCGTGCACTTTGAAAATTAAAGATCCTGAGGGGCTTTTAAATGCGAATATAGATAAAGTAATTGTTCATGCGGACAAAGATGTTGTTTATCCTTTATCGGAACAAAGCAGGGCTGTTTTTAAGAAGAATTTGAGTAATATTATTAATGCTAAGTAAGGTGCTAAGATTCTGAGGTTGTCTTTTTCTTTAGAAATAAAAAAAATCCAAATTCCGATTAGTAAAATTGGAATTTGGATTTTTCTATATTAGAGTTTTTTAATTTTTAGTGTCCTCCGCCAGCACTTTCAATGTGGTTGATTCCTTGCCTTTTTAAGATTTTAGGGCAGTAGAAGCCGTAGAAGCCTAAATAAGCAAAACCAATAAGAGGTACAATGTATGAGAAGTGGGTATAAGTAATACCAAGAATTCCGTCTGGATTTGTTGCATCTAAGTCACAAATACTTCCTTGTAACAACGGAATTACTCCACCACCAAGAATCATCATAATTAAGAAAGAAGATGCTTTTCCAGTGTTTTTTCCTAATCCAGCGATCGCTAAATCGAAGATTGAAGGCCACATGATAGATAAGAACAATCCGCCAGAGATAAAGAAGAATTTAGCAATTTCTGGGTTTGGCCAAACTAATCCTAAAACCATCATTGTTAATCCAGAGATTCCGAAAAGCATTAATGTTTTTCCAGCATTTTTTCCGCCAACAAAACTTACAGCGATAAATAATAAAATCCAGATTGGGTAAATGTAGAATGAAGAAACATCGTGAGCAGCAAAGATATTAGCTCCAATAATTACTCCAAAAGCAGCAGCTGGCACAATAAATTTAAGTGCAGTATTTACTAAGTTTGAAGTGTTAAATACGTTTACTCCACCATTCCAACGGCCAATCATTAAACTTCCCCAGTAAAGCGCAATAAATGGTGCAACAGCATCTTCTAGAACGTTTCCGAATTCGTGAGTGTGTAATAAAGCAGGTAAATTACTGATGATAGTAACCTCAGTTCCAACGTAAATAAAAATTCCTAACATACCCAAGTATAATTGCGGATAGTCAAGAATGTTGAAACTGCTGTGTTTGTCTTTTATGATTGCTTCTTCTTCTTTTACTGGATCTTCGATCTTAGAAAAATTCATAAAAACAGCAACAGCAATAAATGCAAGACCTAAAATGATGAATGGCAATTTAATATCTTCTAATGAAAGAGCTGTTTTTTTGTTGTCTCCCATTCCAAACAAAGCGATACCTAGTAAAATGGCTCCGATAGTTGTACCAAAAGAGTTGATTCCTCCTGCAAGAGTTAAACGGTGTGCTCCAGTTTCTGGACTTCCCATTTTAATAGCTAAAGGGTTTGCAACAATTTGCTGGATTGAAAATCCTAATCCTACTGTAAATAAAGCTGTTAAGAAGAAAGGGAAGCTTTGAGTTGTAGCAGCTGGAACGAATAAAAATGAACCTACAGCAGATAAAATTAATCCTGCAGACAAGGTTCTTTTATAGCCATATTTTTGTAAAACGTCTACTTTTAAAGAAACGATAAAGAATATAATTGATCCAACAAAATAAGCGGCATAGAAAGCCCATGCTACTAATTGAGATTGTACTTGCGATAACGTAAATACTTTTTTGAATACTGGAATCAGGATATCATTGGCAGATCCAACAAAACCCCAAAAGAAGAAGACGATTATCAAAGAGATAAATTGTCCCCATTTGGTTTGAACATTTTCTGAACTCATAATAATAAGGTTAATTTTTTATTTTATTGTTTTTTGAA
>RCUJ01001808.1_pt1 | contig 10998 bp, 10 predicted proteins | sample 2166321 | NCBI WGS metagenome assembly RCUJ01 (sample SAMN09932808, study PRJNA488358) | compost metagenome | feature: garden; material: soil; isolation source: compost soil in an enriched community after 118 h of incubation | place: Germany: Experimental Botanical Garden Goettingen | collected... | reverse complement strand
TCCGCACCCCATTCCCCGGGAGGAATTAAAAGGGTCAGTGCCATAAGATCACTTGCCACACAGACCTGTACTTTATAAGATTTGGCCACAGCCATAAAAGAGGAATAGTCATTTATTTCCCCATAGGCATCAGGGTATTGAATAAGGGCGCCAAAATAACTCTCGTCAAAATTTACTTTGGTATGGCTGCCAATAATCAGTTCAATATTAAATGGCTCGGCACGTGTTTTCAAGACATCAATAGTTTGGACAAAGCAGTGTTCTGAAACAAAAAATTTATTTGCCCCACCGGCCTGTTTCTCTTTACTTCTGCTGCCAAAGAACATTAACATCGCTTCAGCTGCTGCAGTGGCTTCATCCAAAAGCGAAGCATTGGCCAAGGGCATTGCAGTTAAGTCTACGACCATGGTCTGAAAATTAAGAAGGGCTTCCAGACGCCCTTGTGAAATTTCAGCCTGGTAGGGCGTATAAGCCGTATACCACCCGGGATTCTCTAAAATATTTCTTTGGATTACTGGGGGCAGAATTGTATTGTAATAGCCTAATCCAATATAGGATTGAAATAATTTATTTTTACATGCAATGCTTCTTAAATGCTTTTGGTATTCGTATTCAGAAACGCCCTCTGTGATATTTAATGGTCTTGCCAAACGAATATCAGATGGAACTATTTTGTCAATTAATACTTCGAGTGAAGAAACGCCTATAATATCCAGTATTTCTTTTGATTCTTTTTTGTTTACACCACTGTGGCGCGTTATAAATTGATCTGTTTTCATATTTTTAATATTTAAACTGTAGCCTCTTCTTGTTCTCCCTCTTTTTTATACTGTCCTGAATTCAAATTAGACCTGATTTCTTTAAACACCGTTATGGTCCTTTGAACATCCTCTAAGGTGTGCACTGCAGTAGGGATCAATCGCAGTATAATCATTCCCTTTGGTACAACAGGATATACTACTACTGAGCAGAAAATCTGGTGGTTTTCCCGCAGATCACTCACCAAAGCAGTTGCTTCACCCAGGGTACCATTTAGATAAACAGGAGTGACTGGAGAGTCGGTATTTCCGATATCAAAACCTGCATCGGTAAGTCCATTTTGAAGACTGTGGGTGATTTCCCAAAGCTTTTCCCTGAGTTCGGGTCTGGTGCGCATTAATTCCAATCGTTTTAAAGCCCCAAAAACCATTGGCATTGGTAATGCCTTAGCAAATATTTGTGAGCGCATATTATATTTTAAGAATAATATTGCCTTTTTAGTACTGGCAACAAAAGCACCAATTCCTGCAAAAGATTTTGCGAATGTTCCAAAATAAAAATCAATGCCCTCTTGAATACCCTGTTCTTCACCAGTTCCAGCACCGGTCTTGCCCATGCAGCCAATCCCGTGAGCATCATCAACCAGGAGCGAAAAATTATATTTCGTTTTAAGGGCTACAATTTCTTTTAATTTACCCTGATCACCACGCATACCAAAAACACCTTCTGTTATGACTAAGATTGCACCATTTGTCCCTTTAATAATTTTTTTAGCGCGCTCGAGCTGTTTTTCACAATCTTCAATATCATTGTGCTTGAAAACAAAGCGTTTGCCCAGATGCAATCGCATTCCATCAAGGATGCAGGCATGCGATTCCGCATCATAAACGATAACATCTTTTCGATCGACCAAACTGTCAATGATAGATACCATTCCCTGATAGCCATAGTTTAATAAAAAGGCATCTTCTTTTTGAACATAGTCTGCAATTTTCTGTTCAAACTCTTCGTGCAGTTTGGTATTTCCGCTCATCATGCGGGCCCCCATTGGATAGGCAAGGCCATATAATCTTGTTCCTTCATTATCGGCTTGCCTGACTTCAGGATGATTGGCTAATCCCAAATAGTTGTTCAGGCTCCATACCAATTTTTTCTTACCATTAAAAAGCATTGTATTGCTAATCTCCCCTTCTAATCTTGGGTAAGCATAATATCCATGTGCATAATGAGCATGATCGCCTAATGGGCCTAGACGCGTGCTTATTTTATCCATTATATTCATATAATTTTTAGATTGAATTGTTATGTTTTTATTTTTAAAGAGCTTGTTATCTTGTAATTTTATTATCCTTTAGTGAGCTATAGGATAATAGCTTTGTTGTTGAATAAAATATTTTGTCAAGAAATTTAGATTTGAAAGCAATATTACCTTGCTTTTTAATGTAAGTCGGTTTATTTCGTTATTGGTTAAGATATTTTCTGCCAAAAAACCAATACACCTCCACAAGCAGCATATTCCAGTTTAAAACTATCGGGTATTTCTTCCCAATTGCTCCAATAGGTAACTAACCGCGTGCCGATCGGTGTTTTCTCAAGCTGTTCTTTTACATATTTGGAGTAGGAATAAAATAATTCTCTCTCAGGGGTTATTGTTTTATCAATTGAACAGGAAGAATCAATATTTTCATAAAAGGAATTATAAAAATAAAAGGCCTCATAGTCAGAGAAATTAATTTTATTGATGTTGGAATGAATAAATTCCACATTAGTTACATCGTACCTCTCAGCAATTTTTTTTGATAACTTAATAAGGGACTCCCTTTGCTCCACACCATAAAATATGCCTTTAGTAGAGGCTGCCCCTACCAGGCAAAATTTCCCAACTCCCGAACCAATATCCAATACTTTTTTATAAGGCTTATCAACTAAATACTCAGCCGCAAATTTGGCTACTGCAACAGGAGTCCAATGACGGGCAGCTAGTCTTTTTATCTTACTAGGATATAGTTCGTTAAAGTCAGTGTCCTCAACTGCTATATTTAATTTAAGGAATTTAAATATCATTGAATAAGGGCTATATATTCTTTATTGGTTAATAATTCATAAATACTGGTAACAGTTGAAACCCTTATTAACCAATGATTATATGGATCTCGATTAATACTTGAAGGATTTGTATCTAAAATGACATTCGTTGCCATGACCTTGCAATCAAAAGGGGCAAGGAGAGAAAAAGTTTGATTAAGGCCATAGATCTTTCCCCATAGTATTTCTTTTTTCATGTACTGGCCGTTTAATTCCAGTTCGATTAAACTGATTTCGCCTATTTCTTTTTGGGCAAAATCAGTGATACCGACAAAATAATCATATAATCCAACTTGTCTTAACCACAAGTGATTTTTAGTATAATATAGTGCTCTTGGAATAAACATATCTCGAAGATTTAGATTTAAACAAAAGGCGTCTGAACAACAGTTGCCTTAATTGGTTTGTTTCTGATATTGATAAAAATTTCACTGCCAATATTTGATTTTTCAAGAGGGACATATCCCATTCCTATGGCTTTTTTTAAGGTAGGGGACATGGTACCGGAGGTAACAATACCTATAATTTGTTGGTTTTCATCCCAAATTTCGTAATCATGACGGGGAATACCTTTATCAATCATTTCAAATCCGACCAATTTTCTTGTTACTCCATTTTCTTTTTGATTTTTAAGTAAATGACTGGAAACAAATGCTTTGTTAAGTTTTGTAACCCAGCCTAAACCGGCTTCTAATGGCGAAGTCGTATCATTGATATCGTTACCATATAAGCAGTACCCCATTTCCAATCGAAGTGTGTCTCTGGCCGCCAGACCAATAGGCTCTATGTTAAACTCTTTTCCTGCTTCGAAAATAGCATCCCATAATACTTCTGCATACTTGTTCTGCACATATATTTCAAAGCCACCAGCCCCGGTATATCCAGTGGCAGATACTATAGCGTTTGGAATGCCAGAAAATTCGCCTATTTCAAAGGTGTAATATTTCATATCAGTCAAATTGATACTGGTCAATTTTTGCAGGGATTTTGCCGCCATTGGACCTTGAACGGCTAATAGGGAAATTATATCGGAAAGGTTTGTTATAGTAAGATCTAAATAATCAAGGGCTATACTATTTATCCAGTCCCAGTCTTTTTGGATATTCGAAGCATTTACAACCAGTAAGTAATCATTTTCACTCATCATATATATCAGTAGATCATCTACAATACCGCCATTTTTATTTGGCAGACAGCTGTATTGTACTTTCCCTGGGAAAAGCGTTGAGGCATCGTTTGAACTTATTTTCTGAATTAGTGCCAGGGCATCTTTTCCTTGTATCAGAATCTCTCCCATGTGGGAAACGTCAAAAACACCTACAGCATCTCTAACGGTTTCATGTTCATGATTTATGCCTTTATATTGAACTGGCATTTCATAACCGGCAAATGCGACCATTTTTCCTCCAAGAGCATGATGAACTGTATTAAGTGCTGTTTTTTTGATATTTACACTTTGATTTTCCATATCATAAACCTATTAATGATGCATAGGCATCAGATTTCAACAGTGCTTCTATTTCTGTATTGTTTTCAATCGATACTTTAATCATCCAGCCCTCACCATAAGGGTCGGAATTGACCAATTCAGGATTTGTTTCTAATTTTGGATTCAATTCCAGAATTTCCCCTGTGAGTGGGAGGAAAAGGTCAGATACTGTTTTTACAGCTTCAACTGTACCAAATACCTCATGCTGGCTTAATTTCTCCCCAAGGGTTTCTATTTCAACATAGACAATATCACCTAATTCGTGCTGTGCAAAATCAGTAATTCCAATATAGGCTGTATCATTTTCGATTTTTACCCATTCGTGGTCTTGTGTGTATAAAAGGTTTTTAGGTATTTCCATTTTTTATTGTTTTTTAATTTTGTTTTGTTTTTCCGGACACTGCACATTCCCGTATGTACAATAGATGCAGCATTGATCTAGCTCGGTTATTTCAAAAACTGCACTGCAGAACACGCACCTGCTGCTTAATATTTTACTTTTGAGCGGTATTCGCTCTGTATATTTTGAGCAGCATTCTGGACACTGCAGTATGGATTTAGTGACGATAGGACTATCCAATTTTAGCTTAGTTATAGATTATATTGAAGGATAACTGGTGCTCCGCTGCGAATTTCTTCATTGGCAAAATCTTCAAAAGTTTTAAAATTCGCTACAAACTGATCTGCAAGATTCTGTGCCATTGTATCATAAGCTGTTTTATCATTCCAGGTATTTTTCGGGTTTAAAATTTCAGAAGGAACACCGGGGCAGGAAACAGGCATTTGTAATCCAAATACAGAGTGCTCTGTAAAATCTGTTTTCTCTAGTTTATTTTCCAATACAGCGGTAATCATTGCCCTGGTGTAAGAAAGCTTTATACGTTCCCCAATCCCATAGGCTCCGCCGGACCAGCCAGTGTTGATAAGCCAGACATTTACATTATTCTCTTTTAGTTTGCTTCCCAGTAATTCTGCATATTTTGCCGGATGTAGCGGTAAAAAAGGTTTGCCAAAACACGCTGAAAAAGTAGTCTGGGGTTCAGTTACCCCTGCTTCGGTGCCAGCCACTTTCGCTGTATATCCTGAGATAAAATGATACATTGCCTGACCGACTGTAAGCTTGGAAATAGGAGGTAAGACCCCAAAAGCATCACAGGTAAGAAAGAAAATATTTTTTGGAACGCCTCCAATTGAAGGATTTACGGCGTTATCAATAAAATCAATTGGATAAGCAGCTCTGGTATTTTCGGTTACTGATATATTATCATAGTCAACGATATCAGTTCCTTCTAAGAATCGTACGTTTTCAAGCAGGGTTCCAAATCGTACTGCAGAGAAGATTTGAGGCTCTTTTTCCTGACTAAGGTTAACGCATTTGGCATAACATCCGCCTTCAAAATTAAATACATTTTCATGATCCCAGCCATGCTCATCATCACCAATTAACCCACGGGACGGATCTGCCGAGAGTGTAGTTTTCCCCGTTCCTGATAAGCCAAAAAATACAGCAGTGTCTCCCTGTTTGCCAATATTGGCCGAGCAGTGCATGGAAAGCACCTTTTTTTGGTGAGGAAGTATATAATTCAGGACTGTAAAAATTCCTTTTTTTATTTCACCGGTATAGGCGCTGCCCCCGATAAGGATTATTTTTTTAGTAAAGTTAATTATTGTAAAATTATGCTGGCGTGTTTTATCAATTATAGGATCAGCTTTAAATTCAGGTGCAGCAAGTATTAACCATTCATGTTCAAAAGTTTCCAGTTCTTTTTCTGATGGTCTTAAAAAAAGATTATGGGCAAATAAACTCTGCCATGGGTTTTGCGTAATTACCCTGGCTTTTAATTGATATTCTTTCTTTGCGCAGGCATATACATCCTTTACATACAGCTCTTCATTTGAAAGAAAATCTGTGACACGATTGTATAGATTATCAAAATCTTCGGGAGTGAAAGGATGATTTATATCTCCCCACCAGATAGAGTCTGCTGTTTTTTCATCTTTTACAATATATTTATCTTTAGGTGAACGGCCAGTAAACTCACCTGTGTCACAGGCTAATGCACCTGAACTGGTTATAACTCCCTGCTGTCTGTTTACGGTTTGTGTTACTAATATAAGTTCAGATAAATTCCAATGGATTGTTTTAGAGGCATTAATGCCAATACTTTTCAGTTCTTCTATATGTTTCATGATTCTCATTGAGATAAAATTGTATTTTAAATGGTACAAAAGTAGACAGATTGGAAATCAAATTAGGCGACTAAAATGGTACATAAAACTTGATTTAAATCAAGTTTTAAAAAGACATGGGAAAAATATCGTAACTTTGAAATTAGCTATGATTTCAAAATTTATCTTCAATAATCAGTATATTTTAAACGAGTTGCCTCAGTGTGACAAGGATTTGCTTGAAAAGGTAATGCAAAGTAAAAAATATGTTAAAAACCAGACAATATTTACTGAGGGGACTTTGCCTACGGGTATTTTTTATATTCAAACCGGTAAAATCAAGAAGTTTAAGGTTGATAATGAAGGAAGGGAACAAATCATTTATATCTACAATTCAGGAGAATTTTTTGGCTATACAGCCATACTAAGTGAGCAGGCATATGGAGATACTGCCGAAGTTATTGAAAATTCAATTATTTCATTTATTGCAAAAGATGACTTTTTTAATGTCCTTAATAATTCTGTAGTATTTTCGCGATTGCTTTTAAAATGCCTCAGTCATGAGTTTAGTGTAATGGCAAATTTGATGGCCGTTTTATCGCAGCGAACTGTACGAGAGCGAGTAGCGCTTAGCTTATTGATTCTGCATGATAAATATAAAATAAATGATGACCAAAAAGATGTTTTTATTACACTTTCCAGGGGAGATCTCGCCAATATGGTAGGTACTGTAAATGAAACCTTGGCAAGGGTACTTCATGATTTTAAGAATGAAAATCTTATTTGGATGGAGGGACGTAAAATTCAATTAATGAATTTTCAACAGTTAATTCATATAGCCAATTTTTATTGATAATAATAATACTTAGGGAATCGGGCTCACAAAAAACAACTTTATTTGAAATCCAGGCAGTTACTTTGTTTGTGGAAATAATTAGGAGCAAAAAAAAGATTGCACAATTCATAGAGGAAGGCATTTAGAATATAATGTTTGACTGTTAATGGCTTCAAACTAAAAAAAGGACTATTAAAATGTTCAAACACCAAGGAAAAAAAAGAAACTTAAAACATAATCTAAAAATAGCTTCTCTTCTATCATTTGTTGCAGGAATGGTAAATGTTGCAGGTTTTTTTTCAGTTCAAACCCTTACAACAAATGTCACGGGACATTTTGCATTTTTTGTGGATGAAATTTTTAAACTTGATTTCTTCATAGCATTTATCTACTTTGGTTATATATTTTCCTTTTTTATGGGGGCTTTCACATCGAGTCTTCTAATGGAATTAGTAGTGCGTAGAAGAGAGAATATTGTACATCTCATTCCTGCTTCCATTGAGATTGTAATTTTATTTTTTATTGCCGCCTTTGGAGACGATCTAATTGCCAGCTTTCCCAATTTAATTTCTTTTACATTGCTTTATGCAATGGGAATGCAGAATTCATTTGTTACAAGGATTTCAAATTCTATTGTTCGAACCACTCATTTAACAGGCCTATTTACCGATTTAGGAATAGAACTATCTCAACTTTTCTTTTACAGAGAGCAAAATAAGAAAACTGAACTTTTCTCTTCAATTAAGTTACGAATTACAATTATCGGCTTTTTTTTTATTGGAGGTATTGCAGGAGGTATTTTTTACTCAAGAATGGGATTACAGGTCTTATTTTTGGGAGGTCTTGTATTATTAGGGGGGCTCATTTATGATAATATAAAACTAAATTTAATCTTATTGAAACGGAAATTAAAAAATAGAAAGTAAAGATTACACAATCAACTCAAAGAGCAGATTAAAATTCTTCTAGAAGTATTGTTGTGTATTCTTGACTTCATTTTTGTTAGAAATTCTATAAAATGAATTATTATGACCTTTAATTAAGTCAGCTTAGTGCAAAAAAAATGTTTTTTTTTAAGCTCTCCTTGAGTGGGATAAGGGGTGAACAAAGTGATAATATTCCTAAAGTTTAATATAAATTAGAAAAGGATATGCGCAAAATTCAATGCTGCTTATGCTTATTAAACGAATTCAATGACTACTTTATACATTGCATTACGGAAGTATTTTGGCATGATCCCTTTTTAATAAGATTTATTTGAGTTTCTTTTGTATTGACAATTTGCTATTGAATGTTAAAACCTAAAAAAGACTTCTATGAAAAAAAATTAGGGTTTGAAATTGGCAACATTACCCCACAAGCCTGTGTTTTTAAGTACAATCAGGGAGAAGCAAAAGGGAATTATTTACTAATAACACTTTAAACAGATGAAAAATAAAATATTAATTACAGGAGCTACCGTGATTTAGGTAGTAAGGTTATCAGCCTTTTAAAAGAGAAAACAGAAGTTGAAAATCTAGCAGTTTTGGTAAGAGATGAAAAACATGAATTGATAAAATAGTTTAACAATGATGGCATTGAAGTAAAAATTGGAGATTATGCTAATTTAGAAAGCTTGGACAATGCTTTTAAAGGTATTTATGTTTTATACTTCGTTTCGGGAGGAGAGGATAAAAATCGATCAAAGATTCATAAAAACGTAGTTGATTCGGCGCAAAAAAAACTGTTATTAAGCAAATTTTATATACAACTGAGAATTTTATCAAAGCATAAGGAATTACTTGTACAATATTGAGACATAATTTATATGCTGAAGTTATCGAAATAATGATTGGGGATAAGAGTCAACTATTAAAAAACAAAACCATTTATTTATCTACGGCAAATGGATTAACCTCTTTTGTACCAAAAAAAGATTTAGCCGAAGCAGAAGTAAATATTCTTTTGAATCCTTCACCCTATGCGAATAAAATATTGGAGTTCAATGGAAGTGAAGAAATTATCTTTTAGAAATAGCTAAAAAAATCTCTGAGATTGTGAAAGAACCTATTGAGCATATTTCCCCAGAAGTAACTGAATTTGGAACTGAAATGAATAAATTTGATTTACCTAATCACATTATTAAAATATTAAGTACATTCAGTTTAGCCATAGCAAATGGGGAATTTGACCAACAGTCGAATGATTTAGAAATAGTTTAATCTGAGTGGCATACTTATCCTTAATACTAAAATTCTTTATTTTTAAAATTTATGACTAAGAATTTTCTGAAACAAAAAAATCAGAAGTGCTTGGCATTTTATATGCGTTTTTAATACAATAACGCAAATTCAGTTAGTTTTAAAAAAATGCAATAATGATAATTTAAGCAATCTTAATTTTTGATGAAAACCCAATACTTCAATAAACCATTTTTTCAATTTTACTAATTTGAAAATAGTAGGATATTAATTTTGTTGTATTAAAGTATGTAGTTACTTAAAAAAAACAGCCCTTCTAGGTTATACTTGAGTGTAGATTCTACAGAAATAGATTCTTCTAATGCATTGATGGACAAGTGAAAACTTTTATAAACAGTATAGCCTTAAAATGAGATAGTATTTTTTTTTTGTTAAATTCACTATAAATATAAACTCACTGATTCTATTGTCAGTAAATGTGGGGTTTAAGCTTTCTGATTTTTATATATACAATACATGATTGATAATCATCAGTGACTTCAAATAATATATTAAAATAAAAAATTATTGTTATAAAATAAAAATTTATGATAGGAATAATAGGTGTTGGAAGTGTTACAATGGATTTCGCTCATCGAGCTGCTAAATCAGGGTATAAAGTTTTAATAAGCGATCCTCTTGGCACTCGTACATTTAAGGAAATTGCTCAAAAAATGGGTAGTAATGTAAAATTAGTTAGCATAGATGAAGCTACGATAGCTCAGATTATTGTATTATTTATTTCAAGACAAAATTTGGAAATGTCAATACGTAAGCTTCCAGATATGAGTGGGAAAATAATTCTGCATACAAATAATCCTATTTTTAATGAGCAATATTTTCTTGACAATAAAGATTCAAAATCATCATGTGAAATTATAGCTTCTTTATTACCAAGAGCGCATATTATAAAACTATTCAATATATTATCTTCTAGAGTAAACTTATTAAATGAACAAAATCAGGATAAAAATGTTTTATTTTTTTCTGGAAAAAATCAAATGATAAACGATAACGTAAAGGCATTTTTAGAGACGTTGAACCTGTCAGGAATTGATATTACGCAATCACAACAAAATCAGTAAGTAAAAAATCAGTGCTAACCGAATATTTGAAAAATGTCTCGTACTATTAATTTTAGGAAATGCCTATTTGGAAAAGGATTTAGAGTAGACAATATTGTATGAGTTAGAAAAATTCATTCTTAAGCTTGGAAAAGGTTTTGTATTTCTGGAACGTCAAAAAAGGATGATTATAGATGATGAAGATTTTAATTTAGATTTACTATTTTATCATCGTAAATTAAAACGACTTGTAGCAATTGAATTAAAATTAGGGAAATTCCAAGCGAAACACAAAGAGCAAATGGAGCTATATTTGCGATGGTTGGACAAGTATGAAAAGCAAGAAGGTGAAAAAACACCAATTGGATTAATACTCTG
>RCUJ01001807.1_pt1 | contig 11001 bp, 8 predicted proteins | sample 2166321 | NCBI WGS metagenome assembly RCUJ01 (sample SAMN09932808, study PRJNA488358) | compost metagenome | feature: garden; material: soil; isolation source: compost soil in an enriched community after 118 h of incubation | place: Germany: Experimental Botanical Garden Goettingen | collected... | reverse complement strand
CTTGGCAGTGCGAACTCCAGTAGCGGTGCAGCTTCAGCCCTTTCTCGACGCTTGAGAAACGCCAGATCAGGCTTTGCCCAGCAGGGCATCGGTACTCGTTCTTGGCTGCGTCATAGATGAAATCACCTTTGCCGAAGCGGCCCGCCGCTGTCGCTCCCGAGGTCAGCGTCTTGGGCACGAAAACAGTGATTCCAGCCTCATGGCACGCCAGGATTTCTTCGCCTTTGAAATACCCTCTGTCGGCGACCGCCGAGAGTTTCTTGACGCCCATGGCCTCTCGCGCCTGCTTGGCCATGGTGCTTAGCTGGTCTCGATCAGCCCCATCGTTCGTTACTTCGTGGGTCACGATCAGGTGGTGCTTCGCGTCGACCGCCGCCTGTACGTTGTAGCCGACCACGCCGGTGCCCCGGGTCTTCATTGAGCGGGCATCGGGATCGGTCAGGGAGATCTGTTTATCCGGTGTTTCGTTGAGCTGAACCTCGATTTCCTTGAGCTCCTGCAGCTTAGTTTTCAAGGTCGCGATCTTGTCGTGGAGGCGTTCGGCTTTGACCTGCGCCACGGCAGGTTCCTGACGATCTGCAGTATCCAGTGCGCTCAGGTAGCGATTGATGCTGGACTCGATCTCCTCCATTCGCCGCTGAAGCTTGGCGCTGGTGAAATTGCGGTCGCGGTTGTTGACCGCCTTGAACTTGCTGCCATCGATGGCCACAAGCGCTTCAGAGAACAGGCCAAGCTGCTGGCACAGCACCACGAACTGCCGACAGACGCCGCGGATTGCCTTGCCGTTATCCTTGCGGAAACTGGCGATGGTCTTGAAGTCCGGCATCAACCGTCCGGTCAGCCACATCAACTCAACGTTGCGCTGAGCCTCGCGTTCGAGACGGCGACTGGACTGGATGCGATTGAGGTAACCGTAGATGTAGATCTTCAGCAGGTCGGCAGGATGGTAGGCCGGCCTGCCGGTTTCCGCTGGGACGACACCCTCGAAACCCAGCTGGCCAAGGTCGAGTTCATCGACGAAAACATCGACCACCCGCACCGGGTTGGTGTCCGCCACGTAGTCATCCAAGCTCTCGGGAAGCAGTGTGCTTTGCCCTCGGTGCTCTCCCTGGATAAAGCGCTTCATTGGCGCCCCCCGCTGATTTCGAATTCATCAAATCATAGCAAGGTCGATGCCAACGTTTTTACACAGCCTGGGCCAGAAGCGGCCCTTCGTGACAGACAGAAAGCGACCCGGAGCCGCCGGTCGCGACGCTCAACAACCGGCCAAGAGCGGCCGCTTGCGCCGGATGCATCGAGCCTCGACCCTAAAGTCCAAGCTTCTAGGCTAACGGGTAGAACCCGTCGCTGTTGCGGCTGAAGAACTCACGCAGATGCTTGATGAAGACGGACACCTTGGCCGACAGGTTGAGGCGCTCGAGATAGACGGCGTAGATGTCCGCGGGAGGGGTTTCGTAGTCGCTCAACACTTCCACCAGCCGGCCACTGCTCAGGTGGCTGGCGAGGTTCCACTCGGCGCGCATCAGGATGCCGTGTCCATCCAGTGCCCAGTTCAGCGCCACTTCGCCGTCGTTGGTACTGAGGCTGCCGCGTACTTTTACCGACTCGGTCTGCTTGCCTCGACTCAGCCGCCAGATGCCGAAGGCCGCATCGTTCTGGCGTAGCACGATGCAATTGTGTTGCATCAGATCCTTGGGCGTTTCGGGGTGACCGAAGGCTTCCAGGTAAGACGGGGAAGCGCATAGCCGGCGCCGGTTCGCGGCGATCTTGCGGGCGATCAATCGGGAGTCGGGCAGTTCGCCGAAACGGATGGCGACATCGATGGCGTCGTCCGGCAGGTTGATCGGCCGGTCGGTCAGGTGCAGTTGCACCTCGACTTCCGGATAGCGCCTGACGAACGAGGAAATCGCCGGACAGATGTGGGTGCGACCGAAGCCCAACGGCGCATTTACGCGCAGCAACCCCTTTGGTTCTGCCCGGCGACTCGCCACCTGGCGCTCCATTTCTTCGATCTCGCTGAGAATCCGCTGGGCATTGATCAGGTAGAGCTCGCCCTCGGCTGTGAGGCTGATGCTGCGTGTGGTGCGATTGAGTAGGCGCACGCCGAGGCGCTGTTCCATTTGCGCCAGCCGCTTGGAGACCGCCGGCGGCGTCAGGTTGAGCTCGCGCGCGGTGGCCGCGAGGCTGCCCAGCCTGATCAGTTGGGTGAAGAAGGCCAGTTCCGACACTTGATTCATAATTAACCTGTAGGAATCAATGAAGTAATTTTCATTGTATTACACGAATACGGGAAAACCATTAACTTTGCTTTCGCGCATTTCCCGCAGGAGTCCTGGGTCAATTTCCCGCCACGGCATGAGTTCGCCGGTAGCTGGCAGGTCTCAAGCGCCAACAACTGAATCCGACTCACAAAAACAATTCGGAGAAGACAATGGCCAGGCAATTAATAGGCAAGCTATACGTTCAGGTTCTGATCGGCGTGACCATCGGCATAGTGCTCGGTGTGTTCTGGCCGCAGTTCGGCACCGACCTCAAGCCCGTCGGCGACGCCTTTATCAAACTAATCAAGATGGTCTTCGCGCCCGTCATCTTCGCCACTGTGGTGCTCGGCATCGCCAAGATGGAGAACATGAAAGAGCTTGGGCGAGTCGGCATACGCTCGCTGATCTATTTTGAGGTTCTCTCGACCTTCGCCCTGGTGTTGGGGCTGGTGGTGGTCAACTTCGTGCAGCCAGGCCAAGGAATGAATGTCGATCCGGCTACGCTCGACACCCAGAGTATCGCCAATTACACGGCCACCGCGTCGAGCGCCTCCGGCAGTTTCACCGACTTCCTCCTGCACCTCATTCCTGCCAGCGTTACCGATGCCTTCGCCAAGAACGAGATCCTGCAGATCTTGCTGTTCTCGACTCTGTTCGGTATCGCTCTGGCCCACCTGGGGCCACGCGGCAAGCCGATGGTCGACGTGCTGGAGGCTTTCTCCCATGGCATGTTCCATATCGTCGGCATGGTTATGCGCGTAGCTCCGCTGGCTGCCTGCGGGGCGATGGCCTTCACCGTCGGCAAGTACGGATTGGGATCGGTCGTTTCGCTTGGCAAGCTGATGGCTACCATGTACCTGACCTGCTTCCTATTCGTAGTCATCGTCCTCGGCTTCATCGCCCGCCTGTCCGGATTCAGCCTGTGGAAGTTCCTCAAGTATCTCAAGGAAGAGTTGTTCACCGTGCTGGGCACCAGTTCCTCGGAGTCGGTGGTTCCGCAACTGATGACCAAGCTGGAGAAGGTTGGGGTCTCCAAGCCAGTGGTGGGACTGGTGATTCCTTCTGGGTTGACCTTCAACCCCGACGGCCAGTGCATCTACTACACCATGGCGGCCATCTTCATCGCCCAGGCCACCAACACACCATTGACACTAACCGACCAGCTGATCGTACTCGGTGTACTGCTGCTCACCTCGAAAGGCTCGGCGGGCGTCACCGGCTCCGGCTTCATCACCCTGGCCGCCACCCTGGCCTCGCTGGACCACATCCCGGTCGCCGGCATGGTGCTGCTACTCGGTGTCGACCGCTTCATGTCCGAGGCACGTGCCATCACCAACACCATCGGTAACGCGGTCGGCACCATGGCGATCGCCAAATGGGTCGGTGCACTCGACAAGTCCCGAATGGAGCAGGTCCTGAACGGCAGCTCGCTGCCGGAACAGGATCAGGCGCAGGAATCATCGCCGCCAACCCAAGCCGTTAAACCGGCAATCCCAGCCAGTGGTGCCTGATTCAACAGGCACGCCAGCAACACACCAACCAGCCTTTTGATGCAATGAGGAGAACAAAAATGGATAACGAAATAGCCGTCCAATCGCTTACCGATGTGATGGCCAAATTCACCGCCTATATCGGCAAACGCTTGCCGAAAGACGTCAAGGAAAAGACTGCCAAGCTGCGTGCCGCGGAAACCAATTCGCTGGCCATCGAGATCTACGATTCGATGGCCGAGAACCAGGATTACGCGGACAAGCTCGACCGTCCGAGTTGCCAAGATACCGGGGTGATCCAGTACTTCATCTCCGCCGGTGCCAAGTTTCCGCTGCTCGGCGAGCTGGAGAACATTTTGCTAAACGCGACCCTGGAGGCGACCATCAAGGGGCCGCTGCGTCATAACGCCGTTGAGACTTTCGACGAGAAGAACACTGGCACCAATACCGGCTCGAAGATCCCGTGGCTGGACTGGGAAATCATCCCTGACGCCGACTACGCGCTGATCGACGTCTACATGGCAGGTGGCGGCTGCACCCTACCGGGCTCGGCCAAGGTGCTGATGCCTGGCCAGGGTTACGAAGGCATTACCGAGTTCGTCTTCGATGTGATCACCTCACGCGGCATCAATGCCTGTCCGCCGCTGCTGGTCGGTGTCGGCGTCTCCACCTCGGTGGAAACCGCGGCACGCCTGTCGAAGCGGGCGATCCTGCGCCCAGTGGACTCCCAGCATCCCAACGAGAACGCGGCACTTATGGAGCGGCTGCTTGAGGACGGCCTCAACGAGATCGGCATCGGTCCGCAGGGCCTGACCGGCAACAGCAGCGTGATGGGCGTGAACATCGAATCCTCGGCACGCCACCCTTCGACCATCGGCGTCGCCGTCTCCACCGGCTGCTGGGCGCACCGCCGCGGCAAGATCCGCATCAACCCCGACCTGTCCTACGACATCCTCTCCCACGAAGGAGTAGTACTGTGAAAAAGATTCTCTCCACTCCGATCAAGGACGAAGACCTGGCGGCTCTGAATGTTGGCGACGTGGTTTACCTGACCGGCCAGTTGGTGACCTGCCGCGACGTCGCGCACCGCCGACTGATCGAGCTCAAGCGCGAACTGCCGGTCGATCTGCGCGGCGGAGCGATCTTCCACGCCGGTCCGATCGTGCGCAAGAAGGACGATGGCAGCTTTGAAATGGTCTCCATCGGCCCGACCACCAGCATGCGCATGGAGAAGTTCGAGAAGGAGTTCATCGAACAGACCGGCGTCAAGATGATCATCGGTAAGGGCGGCATGGGCCCGGAAACCACTGCCGGCTGCCTGGAGAACAAGGCGGTGCACGCGGTGTTTCCCGGCGGCTGCGCGGTGCTCGCTGCCACCAAGGTGGAGGAAATCGAGCGCGCCGAGTGGCAGGACCTGGGCATGCCGGAGACCCTGTGGGTCAACCGGGTTCGCGAGTTCGGCCCGCTGATCATCTCCATCGATACCAAGGGCAACAACCTGTTCGAGCAGAACAAGCTGCGCTTCAACGAGCGCAAGAGCTCAGTTATCGAGAAGATCAACAGCCAGGTGCGCTTCATCAAGTGACGCGGCCAGGCGGTCACGGCAGGGACGCCGTGATCGCCCCTCACGCGGCTGTGTCCGAAGCGCCCATGGCGCGACTGTCGGCGGATATTCGCCATCCCTCGCCCGGGTAGTGGCGTGCGCTCTCCACTTCATCGCCAGCATCGCCCGGCAAGCAGCCGAAACGGTTGCGCTCCGGCCTTCGGGTACAGGTCTTGCCCAAGCTTGAGCAGTAAAAGACCAGGACATAAGACCATGCAGAAAGCCTGTCACCACGAGTTGCGCAATACCTTCCGGGCGCTGCTCGCCAGCCCCGCCTGTTACCACACCGCCTCGGTGTTCGACCCCATGTCGGCACGTATCGCCGCTGACCTCGGATTTGAGGTTGGCATCCTCGGCGGCTCGGTCGCCTCCCTGCAGGTGCTCGCCGCTCCGGACGTCGCCTTGATCACCCTCAGCGAGTTCGCCGAGCAGGCCACGCGCATCGGTCGGGTGGCCCGCCTGCCGGTGATCGCCGACGCCGACCACGGCTACGGCAACGCCCTTAACGCCATGCGTACGGTTATCGAGCTGGAGCGCGCCGGCGTCGCCGCGTTGACCCTCGAAGACACCCTGCTGCCGGCCCAGTTCGGCCGCAAATCCTACGACCTGATCAGCGTCGAGGAGGGCCTCGGCAAGCTGCGCGCCGCCCAGGAAGTGCGTGACGACAACGCCCTGGCGATCATCGCCCGCACCCATGCCGGTGTGCAGCCGCTGGCCGAGGTCAAACACCGCATCCGCGCCTACCGGGACGCTGGCGCCGACGCCATCTGCCTGGTCGGGGTGAAGGACTTCGCCCACCTCGAAGCCATCGCCGAAGATCTGCGCGTGCCGCTGATGCTGGTCACCTACGGCAACCCGGATTTGCGCGACGACAGCCGCCTGGCCGAACTGGGTGTGCGCATCGTGGTGGACGGCCACGCCGCTTACTTCGCGGCAATCAAGGCCACCTACGACAGCCTGCGCGAGCAGCGTGGCATCACCGTAGGTAATGGTCTCAACGCCTCGGAACTGGTAAGCAAATACACCGGCCCCGACGATTACATCGCCTGGGCGCAGGAATATATGAATGTGAAGGAATAAGGCCGCGGCCAGGCCCGGCGCAGCGCTTACTGGTGCGCTGAGGTCGATCCGTTTGCGCCAGCTCGCCCGCGCTTGTGCGGGCTTGGACGTTCCAGCCCGGTCGACCCGCGAGTGCCCCGTCAGGATCTTTCTCGTAACGCCACTCCATGCTCATGTCGGCAACCAGGGCTCACATCGCCCCGTGCTTGGATTCATTTCGCTCTCGTCTGCACTGCGGGTGAATAATCCGAGGCTGGCACAGAAAACCTCCCGACTAGAAAGCTCGCACAAGCGTCAAGCGGGCGCAGGTGGCTGTGCCGGCGGCAAAAAGTCGGCTGCGGTTGGTCGTGGCGGGCCGCAGTCATCCTTTTGTTGTGCTCTGCCAACTATTAACTTCAGTTTAATAAAGATGTGAATTTTAGGTGATCAATCTGTTTGGTTTCACTGCATATACTGGCCCTGTCGCGGCATCGCGGTCATCCTCGTTAAAAATAAGAAGTGGAGCGCAGCATGAAGACTTACAAAATCGCAGCCATTCCAGGCGATGGCATCGGAACAGAAGTGATCTCCGCTGGCTTGGAAGTTCTCGAGGGCCTGGCAAAGCGCTTGGGCGGTTTCGACTTCGACGTCACCCATTACCCGTGGGATTCGGAGTTCTACCTCGAGCACGGCCACTACATACCGGATGGTGGGCTGGCCGAGATCAAGCTGGCAGACGCGATTTTCTTCGGCGCCGTCGGCAGTCGGAAGGTCGCCGACCACATCTCGCTCTGGGGCCTGCGCCTGCCGATCTGCCAGGGTTTTGATCAGTACGCTAATGTGCGACCGGCTCGCGTCCTTCCCGGCATTAATAGCCCGCTGACCAATGGGAAAAGCATCGACTGGGTGATCGTGCGCGAGAATTCCGAGGGCGAGTACTCCGGAAGTGGCGGCCGCGTGCACCAGGGTCTGCCGATCGAGGTCGCGACCGAGGTGTCCACCTTCACCCGCGTAGGCGTGGAGCGCATCCATCGCTTCGCCTTCGACCTGGCGCGCAGCCGCCCCGCCAAGCACCTGACCCTGGTGACCAAATCCAATGCCCAGCGCCACGGCATGGTGCTGTGGGACGAGGTGTTCGCCGAAGTAGCCAAGGACTATCCGGATGTGCACACCAACCGCGAACTGGTCGATGCGGTGACCACCACCATGGTGCTCAAGCCCGAAAAGCTCGATGTCATCGTGGCCACAAACCTGCATGCCGATATCCTCTCGGATCTCGCCGCGGCCCTGTCGGGTAGCCTGGGGATCGCACCGACGGCCAACTTGAATCCCGACCGGACCTTCCCGTCGATGTTCGAACCCATTCACGGTTCGGCCTTCGATATCACTGGCAAGGGCATCGCCAATCCCATCGCGACCTTCTGGACCGCGGCGATGATGCTCGAGCACCTCGGCGAGCAAGATGCGAGCGAACACCTGATGCGGGCCATCGAGCAGGTCACTGCCAGCGGTCTGCATACCCCCGATCTGGGCGGTACGGCTACGACTCGGCAGGTTACCGACGCGGTGCTCAAGGTTATCGCGTGCTAGTTCGCAAGCGGATAAGTGCTGGATCCCTGGCGTCAGCGTCGTGGCTGCTGGCCATGGCCCCACTGGCGAGATCCGCCCCCCCAAGCACTGCAGATTAGCCACTCCGCCAGGTGATGCGATGCGCCAGGCGTCCACTACAAAAATAAGCATATGGAGCCTCCTCTCAGCGAGGAGGGAAACCGAATGAGCCCCATCGAGATAACTCTGCTTCTCCTGCTATTTGCGACCGTCATGTTTGTCTGGGAGCGAATTCCCCTGGCATTGACGGCCGTTATCGTCTGTCTGACACTGGTATTGACCGGTGTACTCGATCCGAAAACCGCATTCAACGGTTTCATCAACACCAACGTCATCCTCTTCGTCGGTATGTTCATCGTCGGCGGTGCGTTGTTTGAGACTGGCATGGCGAACCGCATCGGTGGTTTGGTGACGCGCTTCGCCAAGACCGAGAGACAGCTGATCGTGGCGATCATGGTCATCGTCGGTTTGCTCTCCGGCGTGCTCTCCAATACCGGCACCGCCGCCATCCTGATTCCGGTGGTCATCGGTATCGCGGCGAAATCCGGATTCTCCCGTTCGCGGCTGTTGATGCCCTTGGTGTTTGCGGCGGCGATGGGTGGCAACCTGTCCCTGATCGGCGCGCCGGGTAACCTGATTGCACAAAGCGCCCTGCAGAATGTCGGCCTGGAATTCAGCTTCTTCGAGTACGCCAAGGTGGGTCTTCCGCTATTGGCGGGCGGCATCATCTATTTCGCCTTCTTCGGCCACCGCTTGCTGCCTGCAGGCTCATCGAAAACCGCCGCTGGCGTAGCCGAGGCCGTCCATGACTTCAGTTCGGTGCCGAAGTGGAAGCAGATCACCTCGCTGATGGTGATGGTTGCGGCCATTCTCGGCATGGTCTTCGAGAGCGCGATAGGGGTACCGCTGCATATCACCGCCTGCATTGGTGCGGCGTTTCTGGTGCTGGTGGGTGTGTTGACTGAGAAGCAGGCCTACCAATCCATCGATACGCAAACCATCTTCATCTTCGGCGGCACCCTGGCCCTGGCCAGCGCACTCGAGCAGACTGGTGCGGGGGCGACGGTAGCCTCGGCCATCATGGATCTACTCGGTGCGGAGCCTTCGCCGGTCCTGCTGCTGGTGGTGATTTTCTTCATCTCCTGCGCGCTCACAAACTTCATGTCTAACACGGCCACCACGGCGCTACTGGTGCCGATCGGTATGTCGATTGCGGCCAACCTGGGTGCCGATCCGCGCGCCGTGCTGATGGCCATCGTGATCGGCGGTTCCTGCGCCTACGCTACGCCGATCGGCATGCCGGCGAACCTCATGGTGTTGTCGGCTGGCGGCTACAAGTTCACCGACTACGTGAAGTGCGGGCTGCCGCTAATTCTGGTGGCGGGTGCCATCGCAATTCCTCTGTTATTGCTGCTGTTCCCATTCTTCCCGGCATAAGGCGCGCCCAGCCGTACCGTATTAGCCCACAGCAATGCCACGGAGGCGCAGACAGCATGGACGCTTGCTGGCGTAGGAGTCACTCATGAAAATTGTCATCGCCCCCGATTCATTCAAGGACAGCATGAGCGCTGCCGAGGCTGCCAGCGCGATTCAGTCGGGCTTGCAAGAGATTTTCCCCGAAGCGGAACTGGTCAAGTGCCCGATGGCCGATGGTGGCGAAGGCACGCTGGATGCCATTCTCGCCGCGGTGGCAGGCGAGCGGTGTAACAGCCTTGTAACCGGTCCACTGGGCGACAGTGTCGAGGCAAGCTGGGCCTGGCTCCCGGCGTCGCGTACCGCGATCATCGAAATGGCCGAGGCCAGCGGCCTGCAATTGGTGCCCGTTGCGCAGCGCAATGCCTGCCTGAGTACCAGTCGCGGCACCGGTGAGCTGATCCTTGAGGCCTTGGATATTGGCGCGCGGCGCATCGTGCTCACCTTAGGCGGCAGCGCCACCAACGATGTTGGCACCGGCATGCTAGAGGCGCTCGGCGCGCGCTTTCTGGACGCCGAGCACCGGCCGCTGCTGCCGGGTGGGCAGGCCTTGGCGGCATTGAACAGAATCGACCTGAGTAGTCTGGATCCCCGTCTGGCAGAAGTGCGTTTCGAGGTGGTTGTCGACGTCGACAACCCGCTCTGTGGTCCCAGTGGCGCGTCGTACACCTTCGCGCCACAAAAAGGTGCGACTCGTAACGAGATAGCCAAGCTGGATCGCGCGCTAGCTCATTTTGCCGACTGTTGCCAGGCTCTGCTCGGCGAGGATCATCGCGACCACCCTGGTAGCGGCGCGGCCGGTGGTTTGGGCTTCGCCGCTCGCGCATTTTTCAAGGCGGAATTTCGCCCCGGTATCGAGATGGTGGCGGATCTGACCCAGCTCGCACGGCATGTTCAGGGTGCGGATCTGGTGATTACTGGGGAAGGGTGTTACGACGCACAGACCCTGCGGGGCAAGACGCCCTTGGGGGTGGCGCGCGTGGCACGCCAGCATCGGGTTCCGGTGATCGTTCTGGCCGGTACGTTGGGGGAAGGGTATACGAACTTCTACTCTCATGGCGTCGATGCCGCTTTTTCGCTGGCTTCTGGCCCTATGACGCTTACTGAGGCCTGCCAGCAGGCTCCAGAGCTTTTGCATGCGTTAGCAAGGGACATAGCCAGGGTGCTTCGGTTATCCGCACAACTACATAGGGTGCAGGACGCATAGCGTACCTGCTGAACAGGCCCTGATTTTCTAAATGATCAATGACCGCTCTTGGCCCAGGCTGTGTAAAAACTCTCGCTCATTTCTGCGGACCGCGTTGCTACGCGAATTCTGGAGAAGTTTTCGCAGCGAGCTTGCGTGGAATTTACGAGAGATCGTCAGATTTGATCATTGATTGATCAGTTCTCGGCGCTCAAAACGTTTTTACACAGCCTGGGCCGCTTTCTGCCCGTTGTGACCGGCAGTTTGCGATCCAATGTCGCCCCTGTCAGGCGTACTCTGCTCTGGCACCAGAAGCTATTCGGCGATCAGCGTGGTAATCCG
>RCUJ01001800.1_pt1 | contig 11034 bp, 20 predicted proteins | sample 2166321 | NCBI WGS metagenome assembly RCUJ01 (sample SAMN09932808, study PRJNA488358) | compost metagenome | feature: garden; material: soil; isolation source: compost soil in an enriched community after 118 h of incubation | place: Germany: Experimental Botanical Garden Goettingen | collected... | reverse complement strand
TCTTGTTTGATTTCAGCCTGATATTCGTGGAAAGGCTGAGCAACAATCATCTTTTTCTGCATTTTATTCCCTTAGTTCATAGTGGTATTTTAATTGTATTTCTTTAAGTCAGCTGCCAGAGTACAGCCTGTCGACCGCGTTCACCGCGTGCTTTCTCTTTCTTGCCATAAACAGAAAACATATTTTCTTTGTCTTTCAAGTAACGGATTGTATTATTCACTGTTACAACGTCTGCTTTGATTTTATCCGCAAGTTCTTTGCTCGTAAAGATTTTCCCTTGTAGTTGTTTGCTATACCCTTTCACAACTTCACGGACCCGCAAAGTTTCCTCTGTGGCTTTACGTCCAGCACTGTTGATTACCGCCGGCTTGTGCATCTCCAAGACTTCAGACACAAAAGCTTCGAGTTTAGCCTTACCAATCTTGTTTTGCTTGGCGAATTGTGCAACAACTTCAAGGATTTGGTTGTTCATTTTCTTTACTCTACGGTTTGTTTGGTATGTGCTCAGTCTATCAGACAGTTTCATCTAGTCAACAACACTTTGCAAAATTCTTTACTTTCCTACTATTCATCATTTTCACAGTAAGTTTCAACCATGTCTCCTGCATGCATAATTTGTGCATAAGTCCAGTATTTTGATTTTGTATCATTTACTTCAGAGATATATTTTTCTGCTGATGAGTCATCATTAAATTCTTGATAACCTACATAATCAGCACTCCCACTTCCTTTACCTTTCATTACGATTACAATAACCATTTTACACCTCAAACTTTAGATTATGTTGCAAGCAATGATACTTGAGCAAACCACCATTGTCAACCAAAAAGCTTTATCTTGTCCATCAAATTCCATCTTTGTGTGCCCATATTGCCAGCTTTTCTTCATCTGTTCAAGCCATGTTTTAGACATATTTTTACAGACATTTGAAGCAATTGCAATGGTTTTCTTTACAACTTGACTAAAGTTTACGCTTTGCTTTGGCTGCTTGTCAACAGGATATTGCTCAAAATAAAATACGTTTTGTTCCTGTTTCTCTGCTTCCTGTTCCGAGAGCCATTTATCATATTTACCAATGGAACGCATATAGCTTTTAAATGCACGCTCACGTTTCAAGGACAGAGCGTAGCAAAGTTCTTCATACTCTGCAATCTCAATTTTCCCGTCTTGATATTCTTTTTCAAGCTTTAGTTCTTGCTCATCAAGCTTATTTAGTGCAGCAGCTTGTGGAAGAATTTGTTCTTTTGCAGAGCGCTCTTTTACTTTCTTTTCCTGTTCTGCATACAGCGACGTATTTGCTTTACCATCTTTTGTAAAGTGTATTTGTGTACTGGAACGCAACCGCTCCCCAATCATTTCGCCACTATATGTTGCAGCATCATTCCACGAGGAGATTAGATAGGTGCGCCCGATTGATCCTGACATTTTCAAATACTCTCAATTTGATTTATGCAAATCTTACCAAGCTACAACAAAGTTGTCAACCTTTATTTTCTACTTTCTTCACAAAATCTTGCCCAATGCTTACCCAATCTTCAACGTCAAGGCTCGAAAGATACATTGTGTACACAGATTCTGTCTCGAAGATGTTACGTTCTACGTCATCATACACAAAGTACCAATATCCGTCACCTTTGCATAGGCTGAGATACTGGCATTTGATCTTGTTTAATACTTGTGCGGCCGACTTTGCTTTCATCTTGAACACCTAGAAGGAGGCCGACAAATCGCCGGCCTTTGTCTAAATCACTTTACCATATATTCGGCAGTAGAAATTGCATCTTCTTTGTCGTCAGTGTAGTAGGCTGCATCACTAATTTTCTTTCCTTTGATATAAGGAACTACTTGAAATTCTTCCCACTCACTGTTCCAGAAAATTTTAGCTACTTTACAGGTTTCATTGCCTGTAACTGTCTGAACAAGTTTTGTGGATTTCATGGCTTTTCTCTTTGGTGTTTGCTTTTGATGTGTCCATCATATCAACAAAACCTATGCGGTACAATTGATTATCACTATCACAAATTTCCTCTTGATAGATTCCTTTTAAGATGTGTGCAATTACATCAACAGTCCATCCGTTACCAAGCATCTTATACCGCTCACTGCGACTGGCAATTGAAGTGTATCCATCTGGTACTGTTTGGAGCCTTTCATATTCAATTGGTGTAAGTCGTGTGATTTGCCCATACCTGGTCACATAGTTACTGTTCCAGCTTGCATCGCTTCTCGCTGTTAGGCAATTTGCTTTTTCTGGATCGAGCACAGCGTATCGCTTTTTAAAGCATTGTTGCCCACTCTCTGATACAACCCACTTAGCCCGCCCAGGCGTTAGAATTGAATCGTCTGGAATACCTTCCTCTAGAATATCTTTTACAATTAGTTTTCTATCCTTTGGAAGATCAAAGGGAATATTTGTCCAATAGTACCTTGCTCGATTTTGTGCAGAAACGAGGTTACTATTAAACAGCACCTCTTCAACTTCCATTAGTTTAGAAATCTCAAGGATTCCTTCTTTTTTACCAACTACGTTTTCTAAAAGAAATTTCAGATTTTTATTTTCTGACTCAATCTCTTTTTTGATTCGTAGATACTGGTAAAATAAGCCACTTTTACCATCTAGTCCTGAACCATCACCAAGATTTGAGAGTGATTGGCAAGGACTCCCACCAATGAGCATATCAATTTTACCAACTTGAAAATCACCAACCTCTGTTTTTAGAATCCCATCTTTATATGAAATTTTACAAACATCACCAATATGTTTAATTTGAGGGTAATTATGCTTGCTAACTTTAATTGCGTGTTTATCAATTTCTGCTGCAAAATAATTGTCAACTATAATTTCTGCACGCTCTAGCGCAATCATCCCGCACGATAGGCCATCAAACAGAGATAGTACGTTCAACTTAAATCCTCACTATAATTCAATATTAATTCATATTTAATGTAGTATAAACGGTTTGTCAACAAGAAAATTCCACCACCTTGATATTATCTGTTTGCCTGATTCTCTCGCTACATATGGTACATGGAGCGCTATAGCATAACTCTCCACGAGCATCCACACGAACCACTGTCAGCTTATATCCTTTCCCGAGCTTATCTTGGTTTATTGCGCTTTGCTCGGCATGGGTGAATACTTTCTCGTCTAGTCCAAGTCGCTACAATTTGTCTCTTATCGGTCCTTGTAGACCATTCTTTAAACTTGGCGTTGAGGTACATTCTATATGCTTTCGTCTGATCAAACAAGCCATGCACCTTAAATTCTTCAGGCATTGCCATTGCAAATGGCTCTAGTTCTTCTTTTGTGATACCGTCGGGCACTTTTGATAGCACATCAAGGAACCGACTAGAGGCGTGAACCTTACCTGTACGGAATGTGTACTCATCACACAATGACTTTGCGTGCTGCCATGCCCACATGTAATTCTGTCTTCATGCCCATCTCACGGAGACGGTCTACATCAAGGTCTTCTTCCCCATTGAAAGCTCCAGCAAATACAAACAGTACATTATCAATGGTGATTTCACGATACTTGCCATAGTCGCCAAATACAGATGTGGTACGACTTTCTAGAGTTTTCAATAGCTCATTCTGAACGCCATTAGTACTTTCGTGAGCAAGGTCGCTATTACTATTGCCACTAATGAATAGTTTATCAAACTCGTCAACAAAGCACACAACCGGACGATTGCCAAAGTTAGCCAGTGGCGCGAGAGCTTTGCTGAGGGAATTACCACTCAAGCCCTCTTTAGTAAGTTGTGCAGCGTTAATCTCATGGTAATTAAGTCCGTGAGCATCCGCCATGTTCAGTACATTAAAGCTCTTACCAGAACCACTCGGGCCAGTCAAAATGAAGTGTGGTCGAATTACGCCCTCAGATGCAGAGAATACACGAAACACTTCATTCATTTGTTTAATTGCTACTTCACTCATCCTCAATCTCATTTGATATTCATTAATTACTTGCATAAAATAAATGATTTCCTACACGACCCCTATACTCATAAGCATAGGCGAATTTAGGTTTATGCTTCACACGCCTAGGATTGTAATAATGTGTAGCATCAGTTACATCAGAAATCTCATAGTAGTATGTGCTGTAAGCGATGTCAACTGCTTTATTCCAAGCTTTAGGTTCTTTAGCAATCCTGCGTTGCTGCTCAGAACGTGTAAGCTGGCATACATAGGAGAACTGACATACACCTCTACGCTTCTGGTGAACTACACTATACACATCTTTTGGCCACTGTAAAGCATCCCTGCGATTCAGGATTACAGATGCCACCATAAGCTGACCTTTTACAGACGAGCCCCTAGACTCATGAAATACAGCCTCAGCAAGCGTTCTACAATGCAGATTCTCTAGGCAATGTCTCTGCTTGTCAAATGTCTTTTCGTTGCTCACAGGGCCTTTGTAAGAGGTGACGGCGGTGCCGTGTGCAGGCTTCGCAGGATTGGTTGCGTCATAGATCAGAAACGCAGTTGTAAAGGCTGTTATAGTAAGGAAAACTACCCCTAAAAATCGTTTGTTCATGGAAGGTGTCCGTTGGTGATGGTAAGTCGCTTGGTAAGATTTAATTCAAAAACATCAATGAAGGGCCTCTGCTCCACCGCCGCACCAGTATACTCATCCCACTGCTTATATACATTGAACTCTTCTTTATCTGCTTGACTAGAGAACAGTAGAGAGTAAGTGGACTCCTCGTAGAACTCTTCAAGATTCCAAGCATCAGCAATGTGCGGAAGAACCTTATTTACGAATGCCTTAATCTCTCCGCAATAATCTTTCAATGAGCAAGTGAATGTTAAAACATTACCCTCAACAGACCAACCCTCTCCCCACGAAGCCGGCATGTAGCAAACAGACCCATTTGGGATAAAATTGCACCGACCAACGTCCGCCCATTTAGAAATGGTTTCATCGCAGATAGTGCCGGCTACTTCTTCCCATCTGAAATCTTTCTGAATAATTACTGAAGACAGCTTATTATTTTTAAGTAGAATCTTACCACGCAGACCTGTATACATACCCATTTACTTCTCCTTAATTAAATTGAACAAACAAAGCCACTACACACATCATCGCATACACTCCAGCATATTGCCACATAGCTTTAGCTAGAATTTTGTGGAACGGCCTTGTGTTTGTCATGATTAAGCTTCCTTGAGTTGCTTCAGCCACTTTTCAAGTTGCTTAATTGTACTGTCTTTCCACTCTTTTTCGTCTTCACCATACTCATTGCTAAGTAATGACACAACCTCGCCCATGGAATACAATGCAATGTTATCTATAAGTCCCCAATCTTCACTCAGCTTCTCCATGCACACAATCATATCAAAGACACTATCAAGCGAACCTGCGTGATCTACTGCAAAACCCGCGAGCTCGTACATACTTGTTGTCTGCACACCAAACGGTGTTTGAATATGCACCTTCTGCTTGTAATCGAACGCAGATTTCTTTGCTTTGCGTGCCATTTCACTTCTCCTTATCTGCCGTCATGGCTTGTTTTCTCAATGCGTTTTAGCATTTCGTGGTTCACATTCTACAGCTTCCGTTCCTGTCGTCAATGGGATTCTTGAGGAAACGTCATTGTGAATTTCTATTGGGGAGGATTAAACGATAGAGGAAATTTTGTTTACAGACTCCACGTCTATATGCGAAAGTCTGTTGCACCTTAGCGTCAGTGGTAACTCCTCTTACGCTCTTCGCTTTGCACCAAACAACAAATATGTGGTTGATTGTGTTTAATTTCTTGCTGATCTGTTTTATGGACTTCCAGAACTTTTGGAAAAATGGGGTGCTAAATATGGCTGTAAGCCAGTGTTTATGCGGGTTTCAGGTTTTACGCCCTTAATACAGGATTGTTTAAAACTAGAAGAGAATATCACCTAATAAGGTGCTTGACACTGCTTGTGTTGTGACGTAGACTGTTGTGCTCAAACATACGAAGGAGAGTAAATTGAAGATTAAGGTGCTAGACGCAATGATGGGCAGTGGTAAAACTACCAAGCTAATTCAAGACATTGCAGACCTGCCCGCGGACAGTAAGGTGATCTACATCACTCCACTTCTGACCGAGTGTCACCGCATTGCCGGCACAGTATTTGACCCAGAAGATGAGAAAAAGCAACCTATTGTTGCATATCAAGGAAACGATGGGATTGATGAATATGTGTACGACACAGAACATGCTCTAATCAGCCGGCGTTTCAGGCACCCATCTTATGCTGGTGGTAGTAAGATGGATAACCTCTTGTTCCAAGTGCAGCATGGTTGCAATGTTGTATCCACACACGCGTTGTTTCGTGCAATGACACCAAAGGTTGCAGCGGCGATCAAAGACAGCGGGTATATCCTTGTGCTAGATGAAGTTTTGTCTGTATATGAGGAGTTTACGGACCTTAAACGAGAGGAGTTGGACAAACTTCTAGAGAATGGAATTCTGTCTGTAGCAGCAGATAAAATTACACTTGTGTTCAACAAAGAAAGGTTTGGTGATACAGAGCATACACGATACCAAGAAATTGCCGACTTGTGTGAAATGAGACAACTAATGGTGGTGGATGGGAAGGTTGTATTCTGGGAATTCCCGATTGACACATTAAATGTGTTTAATGAGGTTTGGATTGCAACATATCTTTTTGGCGGCAGTCAGATGTGTGCATACTTGAAATCACACAACGTCGAGTTTGAGTTAGAAAGGTTTGGTAGAAAACCGTCTGAGATTAAACATCTTGTGAAGATTGTTGATGACCAGAAACTTAATACAATTGGTGATAAAGATACTGCACTCAGTAAGCAACAAGTTGTGGTTAATAAAACTCCGGTTGAACAGTTACGAAAGAACCTTAACAACTTCTTTCGTGCAAAGAATAAGACAAAGATCGAAGAAAGATTGTGGACTACTTACAAAGCAGCTTCAGGTAATATTAGTGCTGGCAGATTTGCAAAATCTTGGTTAGCATGCACCACAAAGGCAACTAACGATTGGAAAGATACCAGTCATGTTGCGTACCTTATTAATTTGTTTGTGCACCCAATGATTGTTAAACTACTTGCTGCGAAAGGTTCTCAGATGGACTTGAACTTATATGCTTTGTCAGAGATGGTACAATTTATCTGGCGTAGCCGTATCAGAGAAGGGAAGGAAATTCAGCTTTACATTCCTAGTAAAAGGATGCGAAACTTACTGATCCGCTGGCTGAATGACGAATTTGAGGTGAAACATGCCAATTAAGCTTACCCTAGAACGCTTTATCACAAATTCCACACAACACGCTTGGCGTTTCCGTCAAGAATCCTACACACGGCAAGAGTGGGAAACTTTCGATATACCTTGCATATGTGGTGTAGCTGGTGTATTCTGTGCCTATCTTAACGATAGTGATGATGTAGAAGAATGGAAAGGAAAGCTTAAAGAGAAAGCATTTGAAGAAATGCAGAGCCAGATTGAAAATCTTATGCAGCAAGTTGAATCTCTTGGGGAATTGAATGAACATTGAACAGCAAAAACAATTGGCGGATAAAGTTTACGACATGCTTACATTAATCGATCCGAATTGTGTGCTTGCCGGCGGAGCACCTAGAGATTGGTACTTAGGCACAGCGGCTAACGATCTCGACTTTTATTTCTGCTCCACAGGGTCTACTGTTAAAAGTGTAGAGAAGCAACTCAATCGAGCGGGATTCAAAGTTAAAGCTTCCATATGTCCTGTGCAGTCTGAGTTATATGAGTACATGCCGGGACTTGTACGTATTTGGAATTGTGAATCAGAAGCGATGAAAGTCCAGTTTATACAAATGAGTGATCAAAAGTACCGTTGGGATGTTGTTAGTAATATGGATGTTAGTATTTGCAAGGCTTGGTATTCTCATAATGGAAATATCAAACTTCACCAAGACTTCAAACTAACAGTTGCAAGCGGAATTATGTTCTTGAAGGATAAATATAGCTGGGATAATAAGCACAGTCTGAAAATGAAGAAGCGTTTTAGTGGTAAATTTTACGCAGGCACTAGAGAACAAGCAACTAGTAGTCTGGTATCGAAGGTCCTTATGGAAATTTAATCGCTAAATCGTTTTCTAGCTCAGGACAAGGCTCGACAACACCTCGGGGACTTGGGCAGAATAGCTTCATAAATTACACAGAAGGAAGGGTTGCTCATGATTCAGCTAAAAGACATCAAAGACTTCACGGACGTTCTAGAATTCTCAGCAGATTATTATGTATACAAGAAAGACAATCGAGCTAGGTCGTCGCTGAACAAAACACTTGAGACAAATTACAAGGCTGTCTACCGGAAGGAAACGAGCTATAAATCTCAGTGGAAGCAGAACGATATTGATTTCTCTGGGGAAACTTTCTACGTGATTACAGAGAAAGGTCGTATTCTTCGATTCGGTAAATCTGAGTGGGCTGATATCAAAGAGGTATGAACAAGACTCTACAGAAAGCTATTGATGGCGCCAGGGCTATTCCGTATGTTAAAGGGCAGCAGCGGCATTTCGCGCTAGTCACAGACAAACGAGGAAAGGTTATCGGGTCTGGTGCTAATAGTTATTCACGCACTCACACAATTTCTTTTAAGCACGGAAAGGCTCAAGGGAATATTGAAAAATGTTACATTCATGCTGAGCAACAGGCTATCATCCGTTCACTAAAATCTAGTGTGAAAGAGAAGCACCTTTACGTTGCCAGAGTGTACGCTAACGGCGAACCAGCTCCATCTATGCCTTGTGAAATTTGCATGAGTTTTATTAGGTCTGTTGGCAATATTAAAAGTATCAGCTTTACCTAAAATTTAATAAACGATGTATCTCTAAAGAAACGAAACGGATATTCTGGAAGATGAAAGAACTCAAATTTAACAGCAAACAAGCTAAGCCATCTTGGGAACATGAGAGCGACATTAAGAAGGAACGGAAAGCAGATAAGCTAAAGCGACAGAAACGGAAGAATAAAAGGAAGGAATGGGAATGATTTATGAATAATCTTGGAGATTTGCTGGCTACTCTTAACGGAGACGGTGGACATTCAGTGGATGATCTCGGTATTGAAAAGTCAATCGAGTTGGCATTAGAAAATACAGATAAGTTGAAACAGCAGCTTGCCGAGAGCTATTCACTCGCTGATATTGAAGATGCTATTTACAGAGTTAAACAAGGCATGTTTGATATTGCGGCGCATGATAGGAAGTCTTATGTAGGTTTTGCGGAATGTGCATTAGATGGGCTTCTCAGTGAACTGAGTAATTAACATTAAGGGAGCTGAAAAGCTCCCTTTCTTTTGCCTAAAATTTACTGAAAAATTCCCATTGACTCAGGAAACGAAAGCAATCAGAATGGCTGCTATCAGAGACGCTAAAGAGACTTTCTAAGTGACTAGAATTAACGTGATTGACCCAAAAGAACTGCACAACAAGCATCTGATGGGTGAGCTGCATGAAGTTACGAGGGTATATGGTCTTGTAAGAAAAGCTCAGGACCGGAAGATTAATAAATATAATTTCAAACAAAAGATTAAACAGCCTTCCGACCGAGTACACTATGGGTACAGGCCATGTTTATTTTATGTATGACAAACTCGGATACATAACAAGTAGATATTACGCTTTGTGTGATGAAGCCAAGAACCGGGGCTTTAAAGTTAATCCCATCGAGAAAGAAAGTCTAACTTCTGGTATAGATTCTTGGTGGTTTAATGATTACACCCCGACAGAAAACGCTGTGAAAATTAACAGAGAAAGGATTAAGGAAAGATTAGATGCAATCAGTTAATTGGGAAGAGGCGCCTTTCGATGCTCATTACTACTGTAAAGGTGAATGGTATAAGAAAGATTCCGCAGGGTACTGGTTTGTTTACTGGTCACATTGTGGATGGAAGTTTGTTGGTTATTCTTCACCAGAAGACTTTTCTTGGTGGAGTGAAGCTGTAACTAAACCAAAAGACGGAGCTTAACCCATGCTAGGAAATATTATCAAAGAAAGGCTAGATAGTTTTCTGGAACATGCACAATACAACTATGAAAACTTTACAAGCGAGGGGCTGACGTTCGGAAGTATTGAGGCCGAAGGCTATTTACGAGCAGTGAAGCAAATCAGGAATGAAATCTACGAACTAATTAAGTTTAGTGAGGATTTTAAATAAAGGCTTGACATCGCATGGCAGAAGCCCTAAAATGTATCTCACAGACACAAAGGAGCTTCAAAATGCACAAAGCCATCCGCTGCAAAGAATGTGACGCAATGCTTTGGAGTGACTACGCTAAGTCAATCAAAACTTGCCCAGACTGTGAGACACCAGACAAAGAAGAAAAGGACTTAGAAGATCAACTAGGAGAAATCATGGGCGCATAAGCGCCCTTTCTTTTGGTTGCTACGATAGAGATTTTCTATCAGCCAATAGACAAAATCAATTGTACATCAGCACAGCATCCTATAGAATGGCAACCATAGAAAGCAAAGACAGGAATTAAAGAAATGTCCTATACACTCCGAGTTGAGATCATAAACAAAGATGCCGAACATCTAGGATGGTATTGTCCTGCGATAGACGGATTCGTTGCCTACCCAAGAACAAGAGAAACTGCGATAAAAGCACTACACAAGCTCAACAAGTCTGCTGCGAAAATGACAGATATAGTCAAAGATTGGAGAATTCAGGTTTACTCAGGTAAGGTTGAGTATTACCACAAAGAAAGATTGGTTAAAAATCATATAGAAACAATTGATGGTTGGGTTTAATGATGACAAGGCACCTAGATGGTGCCTTTTCTTTTGTCTAAAATTCCTTGCAGCCTTAGTGCCACGCGGGTTTCAGCCGTTTTGTACGTAGCAATAATTACCTGATTTCGTCTGTTTGCTACGAAAAATCCTCCATAATTTACACCAGAACATCCATTCACGTCAAGCATAAATTTCTTGCATTTTCCTGTTGACAGCCTTCCAAAGCTTCTATAAGATGTGTGGCATCAGATCAAAACATGGGAACAAAGCAATGAAATTCAAGATTGACGATGCACATATC
>RCUJ01001798.1_pt1 | contig 11044 bp, 10 predicted proteins | sample 2166321 | NCBI WGS metagenome assembly RCUJ01 (sample SAMN09932808, study PRJNA488358) | compost metagenome | feature: garden; material: soil; isolation source: compost soil in an enriched community after 118 h of incubation | place: Germany: Experimental Botanical Garden Goettingen | collected... | reverse complement strand
CGTTGCCCGCGGCACTGAAGGCTGTGCAGGCGAGCCTGCTTGCGCAGTCCGCCGCCGGGTCCGAACGCACGTTGATCGAACGCCTGGGCAATTGGATCAAGACGAACGCACGCCGCCACGCCCAGCGCTGGGAATAAGCACCGCATCCAAAGCCAGCACCCCCTGCCCATCCGGCAGCGCCAACAACGGGTTGATCTCTACCGAACTGAAATCTTCCCGGCGTGCATCCGCGAAGCGCGATAGCGCCACCAAGGCGTCTGCCAACGCATTGATGTCGCAAGGCGGTGCGCCGCGTGCGCCTTGCAGGAGCGCGTAGCCTTTGATTTCGCGGATCATCGACAAGGCCTGGGCGTGGTCAAAGGGCGCCAGGCGGAAGCTGACGTCTTTCAGCACTTCGACGAAGACGCCGCCCAGGCCGAACATGACGACGGGGCCGAAGACCGGGTCGCCGTGCACGCCCACGATGCACTCCACGCCCTTGGGCGCCATGGGCGCGACCAGCACGCCGTCGATGCGGGCATTGGGGCAGTGCGTGCGTACGCTGTCCAGGATGGCGGCGTGGCCGTGGCGCACCGCGTCTTCGCCCGACAGGTTCAGCTTCACGCCGCCGACATCGCTTTTGTGCAGGATGTCGGGCGACACCACTTTCAAGACCACGGGGCCGGCCGCGCGCATGGCGGCGGCCACGGCGGCGTCGGCGTCGGTGGCTAGCGTGCAGTCAGGCACCGGCAAGCCGGCTTGGCGCAGAACGTCCATCGCCTGCACTTCGTTGTAGGTGTCGCGCAGCGGCGCGGAGGCGTGGATGGGGGCGTCCGCGCCGGCGTTGTTGGTGCGATCAATGCTGCCATCCGATGCGGCAGTCGATGTCGCACGTGATGCAGCATTCGACGCCGCGCCCGACGTAGCACGCGACGCGGCATCCGATGTGGTCCCCGACACCCCCGCCAACCCCGCCACCGCGCCTATCGTCCGTATCGCGGCGCTGGGATCTTCGAACACCAGCGTGCCCAGGCGTTCAAGCTCGCGGCGGCGTTCGGGGGGGAACAGCGCGCATAAGGCCAGCGGCACGTCGGGATGGCGGGCGCGCATTTCGCGGGCAAAGGTCTCGAAGGTTGGCCACAAGGCTTCCGACGATCCGGCGGCGGCCAGGAAGACCGCCAGCGCATCGTAGCGGCCGTCGGCCAGCATGTCGTCGGCGGTGGCCAGCAGCAGGCCGGGTTCGGACACCACCTGGCCGGTGACGTCGACCGGGTTGCGCGGGCCGGCGAAGGGCACGCGCTCCAGCAATCGGGCCTGCGCGGCCGCGTCGGGTTCGGGCAGCGACAGGCCGGCTTCCTCGGCCTCGTCCGCCATCAAGGCGCCGACCCCGCCGGATATGGTGAAGATGCCCAGGCGCTTGCCTTGGGGGCGTTGCTGCCAGGTGTCCAGCGCATAGCCCAGGTTGAAGAAGTCTTCGATGCTGCGGGCGCGCAGCGCGCCGTATTGGCGAAACAGCGCGTCGTAGACGGCGTCGTCGCCCGCCAGCGCGGCAGTGTGCGACGCGGCGGCCTGCGCACCCGCCTGGGTGCGGCCTATCTTGGTCACGACCACGGGTTTACCGGCATCGCGCGCGGCGGCCAGCGCGCGGCGCAGCTTGGCGCCGTCGCGGCAGCCTTCCATGTAGGCCATGATGACCCGCGTGTCCGCGTCATGCGCCAGCCAGTTGATGCAGTCGGCCACGTCGATGTCGGCTTCGTTGCCGGTGCTGATCCAGTGCGACAGCCCCAGTCCGCGTTCGCGCGCCATGCAATAGGCATAGGCGCCGAACGCGCCGCTTTGCGACACCATGCCGATGCCGCCCAGCGCGACGGCACCGTTGGCGGGCGCGGGCGAAAACGTGGCGTAGACGTTGTGGCGCACGTTCATGAAGCCCAGGCAGTTGGGCCCCAGCAGGCGGATGCCGCGCTCGCGTGCGATGGCGCACAGCGTGTCCTGCATGGCCGCGCCGCTCGCGCCCGTTTCCGAAAAGCCCGAGGTGAAGACGACCGCGCCGCCCACCTGGCCAGGGCGCGCGCTTTGCAGCGCCTGGGCGGCGTGCGCGGCGGGCACGGCCAGGATGACCAGGTCCACCTCGGTATCCAGCGCGGCCAGGTCGGGCGCGGCGGGCAAACCCTGGATGCTGTCGGCGCGCGGGTTGATGGGCAGGATGCGGCCGTCGTAACCATGCTGGCGCAGCAGGCTGACCGGCATGGCGCCGATCTTGCCGGGGGTGGCGGACGCGCCCACGATGGCGATGCTGCGCGGGGTGAACAGGCGGGTCAGGGTGGGGTCGGAATGCGTAGTCATGATGGGGGCGGAATGGTTCAGGAAAAGCGTACGACGCTGCGGCCGATGCTGCCGCGTTCGAGCATGGCGGCCAGTGCTTGCGGCAAGTCCTGGGGGTTGATGACGCGCGCGGCAAGGTCCAGGCGCTGCGGGCGGTAGTCGGTGGCCAGCCGTTGCCACAGCGCGCGGCGCAGCGGCATGGGGCTGTTGGCGTTGATGCCCAGCAGCTTCACGCCGCGCAAGATGAAGGGGATGACGGACGTGGGCAGCTCCGCGCCGCCCGCGTTGCCAAACGCGGCCACCACGCCGTCGGGGCGCACGCTGGCCAGCGCGTGGGCCAGCAAGGGGCCGCCCACGGAATCGATGACGCCGGCCCAGCGCGCGCTCATCAAGGGTTTGATGGGGGCGGACAGGTCGGGCGGGGCCATGACCTCGGCGGCGCCGAGCGAGCGCAGGTAGTCGGCGGCATCGGGCTTGCCAGACATGGCGCAGACGCGATACCCGCGTTGGCTGAGGATGTCGATGGCGATGCCCGCCACGCCGCCGGTCGCGCCTGTGACCAGTACCTCGCCTTGATCGGGCGCGAGGCCGCAGTGTTCCATCCAGTGCAGGGAGAGCGCTGCGGTGAACCCCGCGGCGCCCAGCACGGCGGCATCGCGCAGCGTGATGCCGGCGGGCAAGGGCAGCACCCAGTCATGCGGCACGCGCGCGTATTCCGCATAGCCGCCGTCGCAATCCACGCCGATGCCAAAGCCATGCACGACGACTTCCTGGCCGGGCGCAAGCGCGGGGTCGGTGGAGTGGACCACGGTGCCGCTCAGGTCGATGCCGCCGATGCGGGGGTAGTGGCGGACAACGTTGCCGCGTCCGGCCTGCGCCAGCGCGTCCTTGTAGTTCAGGCCGGCGTAGGCGACCTTGATCAGCGTGTCGCCGGGCGACAATTCATCTTCCGACAAGGTGTCGAAGCGGCCTTGCGGAGGCGCGCCTTCGGCGCCGCCATGCAGTCGGTAGGCCTGGAAGGTGGGGATGGGCATGCGGGTCTCCTGAATGGGTCAGGCGCGCGCCAAGAGGCGGCGCGCAAGGGTGGCGCGGTGCAGTTCGTTGGCGCCGTCGTAGATGCGGAAGGGGCGCATTTCCTGCCAGATCATGGCCACGGGGGTGTCGTCCGACAGGCCCGATGCGCCCATCATCTGCACCGCGCGGTCGGCCACGCGGTTCACGGCTTCGGATACGAATACCTTGGTCATGGCGCTGTGCTGCTTGACGGACAAGCCCGCGTCCATGCGGCCGGCGCAATCCAGCGTCATCAAGCGGCTGGCGTGCAGGTCGATGTGTGAATCAGCCACCATGGCCTGGATCTGTTGCAGGTCGGCCAGACGCGATCCAAAAGACTCGCGTGTGTTGACGTAGGCTTGCGCGGTTTCCAGGGCGCGGCGGGCGCGTCCGATGTAGCGCATGCAGTGCGACAGGCGCGCGGGTTCCAGCCGCAGTTGCGCGTATTCCAGGCCACGGCCGGGTTCGCCCAGCACGGCGTCGTCGCCGACTTCGCAGCCGTCCAATTCAATTTCCGCATGGCCGCCGATCTGGTAGCCGGTGACCATGCCGATGTCGCGCACGACGCGGTAGCCCGGCGTGTCGGCGGGCACCACGAAAAGGGTAGCGCCGGCGTCGGCCTGCGCCAGCACCAGCGCAAAGTCCGCGCCGACGCCGCCGCTGATGAATTGCTTGTGTCCATGCAGCACCCAGCCTTGGCCGTGCCGGGTGGCGCGGGTGCGCAGCATGGACGGGTCGGACCCCGCGCCCGGCGCGGGTTCGGTCATGGCGAAGCAGGCGCGTTGTTCAGCGCGGATCAGGGGCAACAGAAAGCGCTCGCGTTGGGCGGGGGTGCCCAGCCGCAGCAAGGTCAGCATGTTGGGCTGGTCGGGCGCGGCGCAGTTCAAGGCGGCCGGCCCCAGAAAGCCGCGTCCGGCGGCTTCCAGCACTTGCGCCAGCGCGCGCCAGCCCAGCCCCAGCCCGCCAAGTTCCGCCGGTAGTTGCGGCGCGTAGAGGCCGGCGTCCCGGGCTTGCACGCGCAAGCGCGCTACACATTCGTCCAAGGCCGCCACGTTGCGAGCGATGGCGGGGGATTCCTCGGGGATGGCGATGTCATCGACAAAGCGGCGAACCCGTTCGCACAGGTCTTCGATGGCGGCGTCGCCGGTGGGCTGGGCGGGCATGGCGGTCCCTTTGTAAAGGCTGGCTGGTGAAGGCTTGCTGTCAGGACTTGCTTGAAGCGGCTTGAACGCAGAGGCTTAAATGCGGACGCTTACTGGATGCGCGTGCCGGTGGACTTCACCAGCTTGCTCCACCACAAGGTCTCGTCAGCGATCTGCTTGGCGAATTCAGCGGGGGTGTTGACCAGCGGTTCGGCGCCCAATTCCTGGAAGCGGGCGCGCAACACGGGGTCTTGCAAGGCCTTGGCCACGGCGGCGTGCAAGCGGTCCACCACGGCGGGCGGCGTGTTGGCGGGCGACATCAGCCCTTTCCACGCCATCACCTCAAAGCCCGGCATGCCGGCTTCGCTGAAGGTGGGGATGTCTGGCGAGGCGGTCGCGCGCGCATCGCTGGGCACCGCCAGCGCACGCAGGTTGCCCGCTTTCACTTGCGGCAGCAGCGCGGGCATGTTGTCGATCATGAAATCGATATGGCCGGCGACCAGGTCGGTGATGGCGGGGCCGCTGCCTTTGTAGGGCACGTGTTCGGCTTGCAGGCCGGCCTTCTGCTTGAGCAGCTCGCCAGCCAGTTGCGCGGGAGAGCCATTGCCGGGTGAACCGAACGACAGCTTGCCGGGGTTATTGCGCGCGTACGTCAGGAATTCCTCCAGCGTCTTCACGGGCATGGACTTGGTCACCACCATCAGGTTGTGTTCGCGTTCCAGGCAGGTGATGGCGGTCAGGTCCCGGGCGGGGTCGAACGGCATGTTGGCGTACAGACTGGGGTTGATGACGGTGGGCCCTGCCGCCGCCAGCAGCAGCGTGTAGCCGTCCGGCGCGGCGCGCGCCACGAAGTCCCCGCCGATATTGCCGCCGGCACCCGGCTTGTTTTCCACGATGACCGGCTGACCCAGGATGGGGTGCAACGCTTCGGCCAGCAGGCGGCCCAGGATGTCGGTGGATCCGCCGGGGGCGAACGGCACGATCAGCCGGATCGGCTTGTCGGGATACGCGGCCGCGGCCTGGGGCGGCAGCGCCGCGCAGGTAAATGCGGCGGCGATGGCGCCGATCCATTTCGGCAGGTGCTTGTGCAGCATGTGAGTCTCCTTGGGTTGGTGGGCCGCGGGCTTCTGGTGGCTGCGGTCCCGGGATAACGCGCAGGCCTAGCGGCCGGGCGTGTAACCGGCCTGCGCCAGCGTGTGGCGGGCGATGGTCAGTTGATGAATCTGGCTGGTGCCTTCGTACAGGCGGAACAAACGCACGTCGCGATAAAAGCGTTCGATGCCCTGGTCGGCGATGTAGCCGTAGCCGCCGTGCATCTGCACGCAGCGGTCCGCCACGCGGCCGCACATTTCCGACGCGAAGTATTTGCAGATCGACGCATTCATGGTTACGTCGCGGCCCTCGTCGCGTTCGCGCGCGGTTTGCAGCACCAGCGCCAGCGCGGCCTGGATGTCGGTCTGGCAATCGGCCAGCATCGCCTGGATCAGTTGGAAGTCCATCAGCGGCTTGCCGAACTGCTGGCGTTCGGCCACAAAGCGCAGCGTGTCGTCCAGCATGCGGATGGCGGGGCCGATGCACAGCGCGGCCAGATGAATGCGCTGCTTGTTCAGCACTTTCATGGCGGTCTTGAAGCCCATGCCTTCCTGGCCGCCGATCAGGTTGGCGGCGGGCACGCGGCAATCTTCAAAGTGGACGGTGGACACGGGCGAACCGGCCTGGCCCATCTTGTCGTAGGGCTGGCCGGTGGACAAACCCGGCGTGCCGCGCTCCACGATGAAGGCGGATATGCCCTTGGCGCCGGGCGCGTCGGGGTCGGTGCGCGCCATGACGGTGAACAGGCCGGCAAGCGGGGCGTTGGTGATGAAGCACTTTTCGCCGTTCAGCACATAGCTATCGCCGTCGCGCACGGCGGTCGTGCGCAAGGCGGTGGCGTCCGACCCGGCTTGCGGCTCGGTCAGCGCGAAGCAGCCGGTCAGTTCGCCCGACGCCAGACGGGGCAGGTAGTGGTCTTTCTGCTGCGCGGTGCCGTCGGCGACCAGGGCTTCGGAACCGATGCCGGTGTTGGTGCCCACCCGCGCCCGAAACGCCACGGAGCATTGCGACAGCTCGATGGCCGCGCGGATCAGCTCTTCGGTGCTCATGCCCGCGCCGCCGTAGGCTTCGGGGATGGAATAGCCGAACATGCCCTGATCGGCCATCGCCCGCACCAGGTCGTCGGGCACTTCATCCAGGCGCGCCACTTCGGCTTCGCGCGGCACCAGTTGCTGGCGGACGAAGCGCCGCAGCGATTCGATGAAGGCGGGAAAGCCGTCAGGGTCCCTGATCATGGGTTGTCTCCGATTTTTTTTGATTGTCTGGCCTGAGGGCGGAGGAATCCGCGCCTGGGCAACATGGAACCCAGGCTAGCAAAGCAAAGCGAAATGCGAGACAAGTGTTTTGATATCTTGAACGCGAATTGGGTGATGCGCGTGGCGCTTGCTCTATGATCGGCATCAATGTCCCGCGCGTTTTCGCTTTTACTTCGCGCCTTTCATTTCTTGCCTTTCACGTTTCGCCTGTCACTGTTCAGCGCGGAATCTCCACCCGGATTGCGACCATGACCACGCCCCTGGGCGGCCGCCACCCCGACCCTGATTTCGCCACCACGCTGGCTCACGGCCTGGCGGTGCTGCAAACCTTTCGCCATGGCGAGCCCGCGCTCAGCAATCGCGAATTGGCCGACCGCACCGGCCTGTCCAAAGCCACGATTTCGCGGCTGACCTATACGCTGGTCCAGCGCGGCCTGTTGCGCTATGACGCCAGCCTGCGCCGCTACCGCCTGGGCACGGCGCTGTTGTCGTTGAGCTATCCCTTGCTGGCCAGCATCAAGCTGCGGCAGTTGGCGCGCCCGCTGATGACGCGGCTGGCCAACGCGGCGGGCGGCTCGGCGTCGCTGGGCATGCATCACGGCACGCACATGGTGTACGTGGAGACTTGCCGGGGCCATGACGCCGTGGCGTTTCGGCCCGACATCGGCGCCATGCTGCCGCTGCTGCCATCGGCGATGGGGCGGGCGTGGCTGGCGCAGGCGGATGACGATGAGGCAGAAGCGCTGTTGCAGGCGCTGCGACGGCAAGATCCCGCCGCCTGGCAACGGCATGCGCCGGGGTGGGAGCAGGCGCGCCGCGACTATGCCGCGCATGGCTACTGCGTGGCCGAAGGCGAATGGCATGCCGACGTGCATGCCGTGGCGGTGCCGATGCGTAGCCGGGTGGACGGGCAGGTGTTCGTCTTCAATTGCGGCGTGCCCGCGCGGCGGCTGAGGGCGGGCGATTTGCGCCGACGCATCGCGCCGCGTTTGCTGACCTTGGTGGCGCGGGTGGAAAAAATGCTGGAGCGCCAGGATGCCGCTTGAACTTGACCATGACGCCGCCCGGGGTCCCCAGCCCAACCCCAACCCCGACCGCGACTTTGCCACCACCTTGGCGCACGGCATCGATATCCTGGCGTGCTTTCGGGCGGACCGGCCGGAGCTGGCCAACAAGGACTTCGCGCAGCAGACCGGCCTGTCCAAAAGCGCGGTGGCGCGCCTGACGCATACCTTGGTCGAACTGGGTTTTTTGCAGCGCCTGGGGCCGCCCGCCCGCTATCGGCTGGGCGCGTCGGTGCTGGCGCTGAGCTACCCCTTGCTGGCCAGCATGCAGATCCGCCAATTGGCGCGGCCGCTGATGAAGCAGTTGGCCGACCATGCGCGCGGAGCGGTGTCGCTGGTGGTGCGCGACCGGCTGCAGATGGTCTACGTGGAAACGGCCAGGTCGAACGACGCCTTGCAGACCCGGCCTGATATCGGCGCGGCCTTGCCCTTGCTGTCCAGCGCGGCCGGCAAGGCCTGGCTGTGCCGGGTGCCGGACGCCGAGCGGGCCGTGGTGCTGAACCAGTTGCGCGTGGCCGACGCGCGCCATTACGCCGAGCACTTCCCCAGCCTGGCGGCGGCATCGCGCGATCTGGAACGCAAGGGGTATTGCGGCAACAACGTGCAGTGGCGACCAGACGCCTATGGATTTGCCGCGCCTTTGTGGCGGCCTTATCAGTCCCTGCTGTACGTCTTTAACTGCGGCGTTCCGTCGGGGGACGGACCCTACCGCGCGCGCGCGGAGGACATCGGCCCCCGGCTGGTGGCGCTGGCCCGCGAAACGGAGCGCTTGCTGGGGCTGACCTAGCCCCCGAGCCTGGGGCGCGATTCGTGACTTGAAGTCAAAAGTGTTTGCCCGCCAGACGGCTTTTTCCGCAAGGATCGCGCCGTCATACTGCACGCCTGTCTTTCCGACGTGCTCCAAGGAATCCGCATGAACCCGCAAGATAATCCGCCGGTGAAGTCCGGCTTGCCGCTGTTGGCGCTCGCCGTCGGTGCGTTCGGCATCGGCGTGACCGAGTTTTCTCCCATGGGCTTGTTGCCCGTTATTGCCGAGGGCGTGGACGTGTCCATTCCCAGCGCCGGCATGTTGATCAGCGCCTACGCCATCGGCGTGATGCTGGGCGCGCCGCTGATGACGCTGGCGTTTTCGCGCTGGTCGCGTCGCAAGGCGCTGATTCTGTTGATGTTGATCTTCACCATCGGCAACGTGCTGTCCGCGCTGTCGCCCAACTACACCACGCTGTTGCTGGCGCGGCTGGTTACCAGCCTGAACCACGGCGCGTTCTTCGGCCTGGGCTCGCTGGTGGCGGCCAGCGTGGTGCCGCGCCACAAGCAGGCCAGCGCGGTGGCGACCATGTTCATGGGCTTGACCATCGCCAACGTGGGCGGCGTGCCCGCCGCCACGTGGCTGGGGCAGGTGATCGGCTGGCGCATGTCGTTTTTCGCCACCGCCGTGCTGGGCTTGATTGCGATGTTGTCGCTGTGGTTCGCCTTGCCCGCAGGCGAAGCCGGACGCCGCCCCGACGTGCGTCATGAGCTGGCCGTGCTGAAAAGCCCCGTCGTGCTGTTGGCGCTGTTGACCACGGTGCTGGGCGCGGGCGCGATGTTCACGCTGTACACCTACATTGCGCCGACGCTGGCCGATATCACCGGCGCATCGCCCGCCTTCATTACCGGCATGCTGGTGCTGATCGGCCTGGGCTTTACGTTGGGCAACGGCGTGGGTGGCCGCATGGCCGACCGCTCGCTGGACGGCACGCTGATCACCTTCCTGGTGATCGTCATCGTCGACTTGCTGGCGTTCCCGTGGATCGCTTCCACCCAGATCGGCGCGGCCATTTCCCTGTTGATCTTCGGCGTCGCCACCTTCGCCGTGGTGCCGCCCTTGCAGATGGGCGTGATGCGCGCCGCCACGGCGGCCCCCGGGCTGGCGTCGTCGGTGAATGTGGGGGCGTTCAACCTGGGCAACGCGGTCGGCGCGGCTGCCGGCGGCGCGGTGATCTCGGCCGGGCTGGGCTACGCGGCGGTACCCATCGCCGGCGCCGTCATCGCAGTGGCCGGGTTGGCGCTGGTGCTGGTGCAGCGGGCCGGCAACGTGCGCCGCCGCAAGCTGGCGATGCAGGGCTGCTGAGGGGCGCGTCGAGTATTAGCTATTCGCTGGGCGGGTTTGGGTGTTGTCGCCCAACCCGCCCATTAACGTTATCTGGCGCCCGCGGGCGTCAGCGGTTGTACCGCCAGCCGCAGGCCCAAGGCTTTCAGGATTGCCGTCAGGCTGCTCAGCGCGGGGTTGCCCTTGGGTGACAGCGTGCGATAGAGCTGGGTGGGATTCAGGTGCGCCTGCGCCGCCACGGTCTGCACGCCACCAAAAGCCTGCGTCAGTTGCCGCAGCGCGATCAAGAGCTCTGCCTGGGTTCCGTCTTCCAGCACGCTGTTGATCAGGTCAACGGCCAATGCGGGGTCATCACGGTACAACTCGGCCATCGCTTCATCATGGGGTCTGCTTTTCATGGTGTTCTCTGGTTCCAATGTTGCCAAGCGCGTACCGCGCGCTCGATGTCGTCAGTTTGCGAACGTTTGTCGCCGCCGGAAAGCAATAGCACCACACGCCGTCCGGCTAGCCCGTAATACACGCGATACCCCGGGCCGATATCTATTCGTAGTTCCCAGACTCCTTCGAGGCAGAACTTGTGATCACCAAAGTTGCCTTGGTGGATGCGAAAGACTCGGCGGATGATCGCCACTCTTGCGCGGTTGTCACGCAGGCTTTTCAACCACGCCACATAAAGGTCGATCCCGGCATCGGCGGTCACGTAGTGTTCAATTTCAAACATGGCCATATTCGTTTATCGACGAAAATTGGTCAAGTTGCTTATCCGTGCCGTCTCGTCATCGGCGGATGTGACTCACATGGCGTGATGGTCATTGATCCGCTGCAAAAGTGAAAACGTGGAAGTGATGCTTTTAGCCCTTGCTCTGTGCTCTCGGGCTGTATAACGCGCACAAAAAAAGGGTGCCGTTCATCCGGCACCCTTCATCTCACGAACACGCATCAATCACGCCAGCGCGCTCATGTGGATGGCGCCGCCGCAGCGTGCCACGACGGGTTCGCCCCAGCCGACGATGCCTTCGTCCGTTTCGATTTTCAGGAAGC
>RCUJ01001797.1_pt1 | contig 11045 bp, 5 predicted proteins | sample 2166321 | NCBI WGS metagenome assembly RCUJ01 (sample SAMN09932808, study PRJNA488358) | compost metagenome | feature: garden; material: soil; isolation source: compost soil in an enriched community after 118 h of incubation | place: Germany: Experimental Botanical Garden Goettingen | collected... | reverse complement strand
TCGACCGCAACTGCAATGTAGACTACGGCCGTATTTGCGAACAGAATCCTCCCCCAGCCCACCAGTGACTCGCTGGGCTTAAGCCTACAGCCATGCCTCGCAGAGTGTTTCCGCCTGACGGAGCACCAACTGCGCCGCTTCCTCCTCTTGATCCGGCGGATACTTGTACTTGCGCAAAATCCGCCGTACCAGGATGCGCAATTTGGCCTTCACACTTTCACGACTGCTCCAATCAACACTGACGTTGGCCCGCAAGCTGGCGGTCAGCTCGTGGGCAATTTTGGCCAGGATCTCGTCGCCCAACTCGCGCACCGAGGACTCGTTATTGGCCAAGGCATCGTAAAACGCCAGCTCGTCATCGTTGAGCCCCAGTTCGTCACCGCGCTTGCTAGCGGCGGCGAATTTCTTGGCCATTTCGATCAGCTCTTCGATGACCTGAGCGGTTTCGATAGAGCGGTTTTGATAGCGCTTGATCACATTGGCCAGTAGCTCGGAGAACTTCTTCTCCTGGGCCAGGTTGGTGCTGTAACGGCTCTTGATTTCGCCTTCGAGCAAACGCTCCAACAGCTCTACCGCCAGGTTCTTCTCTGGAAGATTGCGCACTTCGGCGAGAAACGCGTCGTCGAGCAGGCCGATATTGGGCTTGTCCAGGCCCACCGCCTCGAAGATGTCAACCACGTCGCCAGAGACCACAGCATTGCCGATGATCTGGCGAATGGCCAATTCTCGCTCTTCGTCAGTCTTTTTCTGCTGACTGACTTCACGCTTGATCAAGATCACCTTGATCGCCTGGAAGAACGCCACTTCCTCGCGCACTGCCTTGGCTTCATCCAAGGTGCAACACAGGGTAAAGGCCTTGCTCATGGCCAGCGCGCTGTCAGCAAAACGCTTCTTACCGTCTTCCAGACCCAGCACATGGTTGGCTGCCCCGGCGAGCAGCTTATGGCCGCCGGTTAGGAAGTCGCTGTAATCGAAGCCATGCAGCAGGCTGCGCAGGACATCGAGCTTCTCCTCCAGCACTGAATAGGCTTCATGAGCATCCACTGTCGGCCGCCCTTTGCCCTTACTTCCGGTGTACTCCTTGAGAGCTGCTTTCAACTCATTGGCGATACCGATGTAATCCACCACCAGGCCACCTTGCTTGTCCTTGAAGACACGGTTAACCCGGGCAATGGCCTGCATCAGGTTATGGCCCTTCATTGGCTTATCCACGTACAGGGTGTGGACGCAAGGTGCATCAAAGCCGGTCAGCCACATATCACGTACGATGACCAACTTGAGCGGATCGAGCGGATCCTTAAAGCGTTTTTCCAGACGCTTTTTTTGCTGTCCAGAGTAAATGTGCGGCCGCAACAAGGCCTTGTCCGAGGCACTACCAGTCATGACGATCTTGATCGCGCCTTTTCCCGGGTCTTCGTCGTGCCATTCTGGACGCAAGGCGATGATCTCGTTGTACAGGTGCACGCAGATCTCGCGGCTCATGGCCACCAACATGGCTTTGCCGGGCATCTGTCCCATGCTCACCAGGCCCTGATTACGCTCATCAAAGTGCGCAACCAGATCAGCCGCCACGCTGCGGATCCGAGGTTCAGCCCCGACCACCTTTTCCAGTGCGGCCCAGCGGCTTTTCAGGCGCGACTGTTGGTCGTCCTCTTCATCTTCAGCCAGCTCATCGACCTGATCGTCGATGGCGGGTAGCTCACTGTCTTTCAAGGACAACTTGGCCAGCCGCGATTCGTAATAAATGGCGACGGTCGCACCGTCTTCGGTGGCCTGTTGCATGTCGTAGACATGAATGTATTCACCGAAGACCGAACGGGTGTCACGATCTTCGCTGGATACCGGAGTGCCGGTAAAAGCCACGAAGGTGGCATTAGGTAGCGCATCACGCAGATGCTGGGCATAGCCAACCTGATAACGGGCTTGGCTCTCTGCTGCCTGAAGCCCAGCTGGCGCTTTCAGTTCAGCATTGAATCCATATTGAGTGCGATGGGCTTCGTCGGCGATGACGACAATGTTTGAGCGCAGGGACAGTACCGGGAAGCTATCTTCATCAACCCCTGGCATGAACTTCTGGATAGTGGCAAATACAATACCGCCACTAGGTCGGTTGGCCAGCTTGGTGCGCAAGTCACCTCGTGACTCAACTTGAACGGGCTGCTCGCGCAGTAGATCCTGAGACAGCGAAAACACCCCGAACAACTGGCCATCCAGGTCGTTCCGATCGGTGATCACCACGATGGTTGGGTTCTCCATCGCCGCTTCCTGCATTACCCGGGCGGCGAAGCACGTCATGGTGATGCTCTTGCCCGAGCCCTGGGTGTGCCAAACCACCCCGCCTTTATGGTTGCCACCGGGACGCGAGGCAGTGACCACCTGCTGAATGGCAGCGCGCACGGCGTGGAATTGGTGATAACCGGCAATCTTCTTCACCAGTCGACCGTCATCTTCGAACAACACAAAGTAGCGCAGGTAGTCGAGCAGCATCTCAGGCGCCAATGCACCGTGCACCAAAGTTTCAAGTTCGTTGAACTGCCCCAACGGATCGAGAGTCTCGCCGTCGATGGTTCGCCAGCTCATGAAGCGCTCGGCATCTGCTGACAACGAGCCCATGCGGGCTTCGCTACCATCAGTAATCACCAGAATTTCGTTGTACTGGAACAGATCCGGGATCTGCTCCTTGTAGGTCTGAATCTGATCGAAGGCTTTGCCCAGGTCGGCCTTCACATCAGCTGGGTTTTTCAATTCCAGCAACACCAACGGCAGGCCGTTGACGAATAGGATGATGTCCGGACGCCGGGTATGTTTCAGCCCTAGGATGCTGAACTGATTGATGGCCAGCCAGTCGTTAGCCTTAACGTCGGCCCAGTCGATCAGGCGGACGAAGTCGCCACGAGTCTCGCCATCTTTTTGGTACTGCACCGGTACACCGCTGACCAACATACGATGGAACAAACGGTTGGCAGACAGTTGTACAGGCAAACCCAGCTCAAGCACTTGCTTGAGGGCATCTTCACGCGCGGCCAGTGGCACCTTGGGATTGAGCTCGGCCATGGCGCTGCGCAGACGCTCGGTCAGGACCACCTGACGGTAGTTGTCACGCTCTGGGTTCTCGCCATCATGGGCGATAGTCGGCCCGTACAGGTAGGTGTAGCCCACCTCTGCCAGCCAGCCTAGTGTTTCCTGTTCCAATTGGTCTTCGGTCATTTAGAGCTCACTTCCTGTGTCCAGTTCATCCACCAGCTCGGCCTCGATTTCGGCAATGCTTGGCAGGTTGCGCCCCAGTGATTAGGGCAGGTCGCGCAGTGGTTTATATTCAGCGACACCGATAGGCTTATCGTCGTCAGCCTTGATCAGCGCGTCCACGGCTGTCAGGTATCCGGGCAAAGAGCTGAAGCATGGTCTCTGCCCGCCATTATTCTAAGAAAACCAATGCCTTTTGCCGGGTGAAATCCATCGGCGCCCGTCGTGATGGACCGTCGCCCAGACAGTCCCACAACCGGACAGCGGAATTGAACAACTGATCAGCCCTTAGCCCATCGTTTTCCGTCACTCCCAGTAGTACAGGAGCGACATAGCTCCAAGCCGTCCGCACAAGCTCTCTTCGGTGAGGCTCCTCCCCAAAAAGCCACCAGGGTGCTTGCAAAAACAGCTGATCCTCCATCTCTTGGATCAAATAGGTGCTGTCGACTGCACCACGCCGAGGATCGTACTCATCAGCAAACCACGGTAAATAACGTTGACGGCTTAGGCTGAATAGGCACGTCTGACGCTCATCTTGTAACATGCTCTGATAGAGGTTGAGCAAGCGGTCTTCATCCGGTGATAGCCATCCAGACAGATCAGCCTGACAAAAATTTTTCTCCATCAGACTCTCACCTCATCGGCCATTCTCGACCACTTCGGTGGTAGTGGGGCATGAATTCGGTGATCAGCAGACATCATAGATTGGCAGCCTTGGCCAATGCTTTGGCCTCTGGCAAGCGCAACTTGCCGGAGATCAGACGCGGCAGCAGGGTATCGCGGAGTTTGGTTAGGGTTTGGGCTTGGCGTTCGTTTTCGATCAGGCGCTCGAAGAGAGGATCTGCAACGTTCGCGAAAGCGACCAATACCTTAGCTGATGGCACCAATGCCGGAATTGGACGGAACGCCTTTTTGCTAATCTCCATAAAAGTCGAGCCATTGGCGCGTGCTTTGATGCCTTCCATGTTCTGCCGGCACCAGAACAACATGTACAGTGGTGACAACTCGCCACCAGATGGAATGGCAATGTACCCCTGGTTCACCGCGATAGGCATTTGTGCTATTGCCAAATAGCCAATTGGTGCACGAGAAGACAGCAATAAAGTACCCGCGGACAATAATCCCGAACTCACCTTTGCCAGCCCTAATTTCGAGAGCTTGCGTTCTGTATTGAGCAATACTGGCGATTGCAGCCCTGATAGATCTTTTGGTGTTGTCCAAGCATGTTCGGCAGGCTCCCAATAGCTTGGCTCCTTGGTATTAGGCGTACCGCCACCAATGCAATCGACAGCATCACCAATCGGTTTCACAACCCACCCACTCGGTACCAATCCCAGCTCGGAATCTTCAAAGCTTTCCGGAAAAAGCGCGGCAGTGGCGGCATCCATGCCTTCCGGCTCAAGGCCTTCCGCATTAACACGCACCGGGTCGAAATCGACGAACCAAGATTTGAACAGCACCTGGGCGGTGGCTTCCAGGGTGGCGTTGGTTTCGCGTAGCAGGGTTATACGGTCATCTATTGCACCCAAGATACTGGCAATTTCAGCCTGTTGGTCTAGTGGCGGGATAGTCAGCTCAAAGTTGGGAATGTCCCGACAGCGCAGGCTGTCGAATACAGCCCCCACGTTGATGAACTTGGATACCTGATCCCACCATTCCGGGCCTTTGAGTAACCAGCGTAGGAAGCTGGGAAGAACTCTATCGCCACTGGCTCTGAGTACCACAAGATTTTGTCCGATCGCACAGTCCAGCCCAGCAGGAACATGAGCGCTATCACCGGAATTGCATCGACGCACGACAATGACATCATTAGCTTGGGGTTTGAGTTTCTTTGTCCAGTCAATGTAATCCGCTTGGGAGATCCTGCGAGCGCCATCAAGCGCAATGTGACCATTCTTGAGTTGCGGTATTGCGATATACGGGTAACCTTCATCGGCTGCTGCTGGCGTCCGATGGTCGCAGTCGATCAAAACAATACCTGCCTTTTTAAGCGTAAGGCTGCTCCACTCAGAACTCATAGCCCAGCCCTCCCAGCTTCTGCCGGATCAACTGATCGAGTTCCGCGCCCTTGGCCAGCTGTTCACCCAGCAGCGCCGTGAGGTTCTGCATCTTGTCGGCAAAAGCTTCATCGTCGTTCTCGACTGCCTCGGCCCCGACATAGCGACCTGGCGTCAGTACATGGCCGTGCTCGGCGATTTCAGCGAGCGTCACACTGCGACAGAACCCAGGGATGTCGCTGTACTCCGCTATCTCGCCACCCACATCCAGCGGCACCCCACGCCAATTGGCCACAGTCTGCGCAATGCGCTCAATATCGCTGTCGAGCAGCTCGATCTGCACCCGACTGACATTGGTACCGAGCTTGCGCGCATCGATAAACAACACTTCGCCAGGACGAGCGACTTTCTGTTTGCTGAGGAACCATAGGCAAGCCGGGATCTGCGTGTTGAAGAACAGTTGGCCGGGCAACGCGACCATAACCTCCACCACATCAGCTTCGACCATGGCGCGACGAATATCGCCCTCAGTGTTTTGGCTGGAGCTCATCGATCCGTTGGCCAACACGATGCCGGCACGGCCGCCGGACTTAAGGTGGAACAGCATATGTTGCAGCCAGGCGTAGTTGGCATTGCCTTGCGGCGGCGTGCCATAAACCCACCGTGGGTCGCCCTCTAGGCTACCGTGCCACCAGTCGCTGATATTGAACGGAGGGTTGGCCAGGACGAAGTCCGCACGCAGGTCTGAATGTTGGTTACGGATAAAGGTGTCGGCCGGCTCACGACCAAGGTTGAAGTCGATGCCGCGAATGGCCAGGTTCATCGCAGCCAGACGCCAGGTGGTCGGGTTAGATTCCTGGCCGTAGATCGAGACGTCACCGAGTTTGCCGCCATGGGCTTCGATGAATTTTTCCGATTGCACGAACATGCCACCCGAACCACAGCAAGGGTCGTAGACTTTGCCATGGTGCGGGTTAAGCACCGCCACCAGAGTTTTAACGATGCTGGCCGGGGTATAGAACTGCCCGCCCTTCTTACCTTCAGCGCTGGCAAATTGGCCGAGGAAGTATTCATACACCTGGCCGAGCAGATCGCGGGCTTGGTTGGCGTCGCCACCGAAACCGATGGTCGAGATCAGGTCGACCAGCTCGCCAAGTTTGCCGTCAGGCAGCTGAGCACGAGCGTAGCGCTTGTCGAGGATGTTTTTCAGTGGTGGGTTTTCGACTTCAATAGCAGCTAGGGCCTCGTCGATACGCTTGCCGATGTCCACCTGTTTCGCGGCGGCGCGCAGCGACTCCCAGCGGGCCACTTCCGGCACCCAGAACACATTCACTTCTTTGTAGTAATCGCGCTCTTCTAGCTCATTGGCCAGCAGTTCGGCGTCATCATCACTGCCCAGGTAGTAATCGTCGCTAGCGTCAGCAAACTTCGATGCCAGCTCGGCACGACGGCCAGCGAAGCTGTCGGAGATGTACTTGAGAAAGATAAGACCGAGGACAATATGCTTATATTCTGCGGCGTCCATGTTGGCGCGCATCTTGTCAGCGGTGGCCCACAGCGTTTTCTGCATATCCTGCAGAGTGCTGCTGGTTGTGTTAGCGACGGCCTTACGCCCGCGCTTTTTTTTCACCGGCTCAGGTTCGTCGCTTATTGAGGTTTCGCTCGGGGCATAACGAGCACGGGCCTCTTTAAGTGCTTGTTCGGCTAGGCTGATGGCGACTTGTTCGCCACCTTTTTGATCCGTCATGGACTTTTTCCTACATTCGACGCAAATAAACTGCGCAGTAAAAATGAAAACCCGACCGCTGAGGTGCGGGTGAAGATGGGCTAAATGATAACGGGTGGAAGCTCTTTAGTCTGACTCTCTCAGCGCTCATCGACACAAATGAACGCTTCGGATTAAGCGACGCACGACACTAATTCCGCGCACAGTAAGCCGCTCAACTTCCTGCGCCAATACTGGACGAGTGCACAGGTAAGTAATCCGCTCACATCCCGATAGCACTATGCCGCCAGGCAACCGCCACTTCGCTGGTTTTTGATCATTTGCAAAGCTCGGGATGACCTTACCTGTACCTATAATTGACATATCGCCCAGCACTGGTTTTCCGCAGGCGTGCTCAGCGTGCTTTCAACAACGCCTCAAAATCCGAAGCCTGAATCTCCGAAGCCCCACTCAACATGTCCCGCGCCAACGCCCTTCGCTTACTCAGCAACTCATCCAGTGTCGCTTCAAACGTCGGCATCTGCGCATCTCTAACCGTTGGGTAGTACACGTACACATCCTTCTCCTGCCCAATCCGATAGGCCCGATCCGTCGCTTGATCTTCCTTGGCCGGGTTCCAGCAACGAGTGAAATGAATGACGTGGTTGGCCGCTTGCACGTTCACCCCAAAACCGACGGCGATGGTCGACAGGATGATGACTGCGAAACCAGGTTGCTCCTGGAATTGGTCGATCAGCCTCTGGCGGCTATTCGCGCTCTGACTGCTGGTACTGGTATCACCGTTAATGACGGTAGCGCGAAACCCGAAATGCTCTTGAATCGAGTGTTGCAACTCTCGCTGAATATCACGCAACTCGGTAAAGACAATGACCTTGTCGCCGTTCCCGGCTCTTTTGATCGACTCAAGCGTTTGCATCAACCACTGCAGCTTCGGCGAGTTGTCGCGCAGTCGCTTGTCCGGCTGAACACTGTAAGGATGGGCGCAAATGAGCTTTAGCTTGTGCAGCAACCCAAGCATGCCGGAGGTCTTTTGATCGAGCTGTTCTTCGATCTGCTGCTTCTGGCTATAAGAGGATATTTCGGACAGGTACAGATTTCGCTGCAAGGTATGCATGCTCAGTGAACGGCATGTCGTGTCTTCGATTTTGGCAGGCAGGTCCTTGGCAATGTCTTGCTTGGTACGGCGCAGAGTCTGTGGATCGATAAGCCCTCGAAGGCGCTCCAGTGCAACCGTATCGCGCTCCAATGCGGCTTCGATGGGGCGCTGATATTCGCGACCGAACTGGTTCAAACCGCCCAAAAAACCTGGCTGAATGAAGTCGAAGAGGCACCAGAGATCAATTAGGGTGTTCTCGACAGGCGTACCGGTACACGCCACTCGAAATCTCGCAGGAATGGCTTTAATCGCCTGAGTTACCAGTGCCGCGGGGTTCTTCAGCTTCTGTGCTTCATCGCACACGACGATCGACCACTGCTGACGTGCCAGGGAAAACTCCTGATCGCGAAGTGTCTCGTAAGTCGTCAGGACGATTCGGGCGCCGCCCATCCAACCCGGGCGCAAAAGGTTCTTGATGCCCTTGGCTTTCAAGTCAGCAGGGATTTCTTCCTTCTTGAACTTCACCGCACTTAAGGCTGAGCCATACAACTTCAGCACTGGCAGCGCGTCAGCGAAGAAGAACCGGTGAAGCTCTCGCTCCCAGTTATCGAGCAGCGAGACTGGGGCGACGATCAGTGTTGGCTGGTCCTCTGGGTACTGTTCCAGGTACCAGACCAGGAAGGTGAGCAACTGGATCGTTTTTCCAAGCCCCATGTCGTCAGCGAGCAAGCAACCTGACACGTCCGAGGGGGACAAGCGGAACAAATGCTGCAACCACGCGACGCCTTGAAGCTGGTGCTCACGCAAGACGACCTCAGGCTTGAGCAGGTTGGGTAATTCTGGCGTTGCGTCCAAAGCGGCGCGTAAGGCTGCCTGACGAATCTGAACATAGGTCGGTTCGTCAATGTTGTGGCCGATTTGCAGCACGGCGCGGCCAACCTTTTCCTGTTGCTGGACCAGGCCGGTCTCGACAGGGGCGATCTTCTTGGACCAGGCATCAAAAAGTTGCTCGGCGGCAGCGATCGAGAGCGGGGTTTCGGACTCTGGCAAACAGACCGTTTGATCACCGGCAGCGCGAGCTTCGTCCAGCCGCTGCTCAAACGCTTCAAATTGAGCACGGTCGGAAGGATCCCAGCGCCCAAGAATTTCTGCATCAATGCCTAGCGCCGCCACATCCTTCGGCAGCCAGTTCTCGGTCGCCTCTTTGACGAGGAAAGGCGAAGTAATTTTTTCCGCTTCCCCGATGCCAGTCACACGGTCGCCGTATAGAGACAGGTCCAGGACTGAGTCGAACTCAATACCAGCCGCTTCGTTTTGCCAACGTTTAAGTAGGTCGCTGATGCCTGCCAACTGGCGCAAATCAAAATCGCTGAGTTCCAGCTCATAGCCCTGCCAGAAACCAGCTGGCATGCCGGCGGCCAATTTCAGCTGCAACTCATGCACGAACGGCGCGAGCTCATAAGCCGCTTTGAATTCAACTTCGATGGGCGGCTGCGGGGTTGGCGAGATTGGTTCGAGTGTCAGGTTTACCTGCTCAATATGTTGTCCCGTTTCATCCAGTTTGGGCTCCAGATGAAAGCGGTGAAAGAAAATCCCGGCCTCGGCCAGTTCATCTTCATAGATCTCGGCATCCAGCACTTGCGCGGCACTTTCACCGAGTGCGCTGTAAGGGTTGCGGACGAAGGAAAGCGCATCGTCCCCAGCGACCCGACGCCCGGGCAACGAACGCACATAGTCCAATACAAATTTGACTTCAGGCTCAATCAGGACGTGGGTCAACGATCCATCATCACCGGTTACCCGGTATCGATCCTGAACCTGATTGGCACCGTCAAAACTCTCAAGCCAGTTTGCCGGCTGACCTTCGAAAGTTGGTTGCAACTCGATAACCGGCGTATTACCTACTGTCGATTTTCGCGGGTTGAGTCGCAGGCTTTCAGGTTTGATAACGACGGTCTTATCCAGGAAGCCATCCATACCGGCACCAGCCTTGCGCGCCAACTTCCTGATGCTGGCCCAGCCGATCTGGTTGGTTACTTCACCCGGCTCATTTTGTTGAGCCAGGTAAAGTTGCCGTACCGCACCGGTCAGCTTCCAGCACGACTCAGCCAGAATCTCCATTTTTCCATGGTGCTGGACAATAGCGCCCGTACGCTGCACCTGCACATTTGCGTTGGATTGTGGGTCGCGCCATCCACTGATGGAGACTTTGAAATCGTCGGAGGCAAGGCTGCCCTGGCTGCTCAGTTGAGGAATGAGAGCTGTCTTTGGCGGCAACCTCAATAGCGGCAGACTTGTTAAGTGCTCTGGCTCATCTAGAAGACGATAGAGCTCATCCCACGTCAGGAGCCAGCGATCGCTGAGTTGGGAGACGAACTCCTCTTCTTCCAACTGATCCAGATAGCTTGCCAGCGGCCAGGACTCTGCGTTATCCGCCAAGCTCAGGGGATAACAAATGCCCTGCTCTTCAATGGAGAAAGCAGGTTCAGTATTTTCTACCGTCGAATTCGGCTGCAGGCCAATGCCTTTTAGAAAACGCTTGAGCATTACTGTCTCCAGAACCGAAGTGGCTGGTGATTGACGGGCATGAAACCCAGGCGCTGGAGCGCTACAACTGCGGTTTGATCGTTGTCTTCAAGTTGAACCTGAAACGCACCGCCGCGCGCGCGCTGGTCATAGATTTTGTGCCTGACCGACTTCAGAGCGTCACGGACTTGGTCTTCCAATGCCATGGGTTTGGATGACCCCGGCGTGCCGGCTTGACTTTGCACGCGAATGCCCCATTTCTCGAGGGCGTCATCAAATTTGCTGAGCCAACCCTCTATACGATTTGGACGGCTAGGTGCAGGTGAATGCCGCATTCGATCCAGCGCACGATTAGGCTGCTTCAGTTCGCTAGCCAACTCGAGTAGTGACTTATCTGGATTAAAAGGCGACTTGTCTGCTTGATACACATAGCAAGCATTACCGGTTCCGGAGAACT